>Ga0209487_1003535_pt1 | contig 12246 bp, 14 predicted proteins | sample Poulit2012_FD_187524 | JGI IMG/M metagenome (GOLD analysis project Ga0209487, IMG submission 187524) | Agricultural soil microbial communities from Georgia to study Nitrogen management - Poultry litter 2012 (SPAdes) (version 2) | ecosystem: Environmental > Terrestrial > Soil > Agricultural land... | reverse complement strand
TTGTTACTGGTCTTATCATAGAATTTGGGCCTAAAGATTTAAAAGAGCCAGTAGAAGCAATTCATAAACTAGGTATATACTATCTGTTAGCATTTATAGGGCTCCATTTAGCCGGAGTGATAATTGCCGAATTTACCGATCAAAAAGGAATTGTTTCAAGAATAATTAGTGGAAAAAAGAATAAGGATGAGAACGACTAATCAGGAACTTTATCAAGGAGAATAAAGCGATTTAGCGAGTTCCTATTTCCAATAAGCTGTAGTAATAAAAGCAGGAGATCCTGAATCAAGTTCAGGATGAACTGTGCTTAAAAACAAACTTTTGGGACATAATTTTCTTGATATTTCCCTTTACTTTTTGCTATTGCAAAACATGTTTTTAACAACTTATTTGCTATTGCAATTTTAATAACTTGCTCAGGCTTGCCTCTTTTCTTAAGCCTATCATACATTATCTTACATGCTTTATTATACCTTTTAGCAGTCCAAGAACACATGTAAAGTAGCTTTCTAATTTGTGATTTACCCATCTTACAAATATGCCCTTTGCCATTAATACTCGTTCCAGATTGGTAGATCCTTGGACTAAAACCTACATAAGCAATTAGCTGTTTATAGTGATCAAACTTTTGAAAATCACCCGTAATGGCTATAAGCATAGTGGCTGTTTTAATTCCTATTCCAGGTATAGAAGTCAATGAAGTAACAGTTTGGGCGTACTCATCCTTAGCTATTCTCTCCATTTCTGCTTCTAAATTTTCTTTTTCTCGCTGTATATTTTTTAATATTTTCTTATAACCTTTCTCTATTTTTCCAGTAATATAACCACTATTTTCAAACGATTGCATCTGAAGTTTCATTTGATTTATCTGTTTAGTCAACAATTCAACTGAAGTATTAAGTTGCTTAAGCTCAATTACATGCTTTGACTCAGGCTTCCACTCTTTTAACTCATTATTCATCTTTATTGCAAAGTCACGGATAACCTGAGCATCTTTTTTATCGGTTTTAGCACGGTTGAAATTCATTTGACTAAACCGCTTTATCTTTAATGGGTTTACAACAAAAACAACCATACTTTCCTGATGTAAGAAGCTAGCTAGCTTTACGTAATAAGGTCCAGAGGCTTCCATAACAATCTTATTATCAGCAACGAGCTTTCGTAATAACTTTTTAAAACCTTTTAGGTTATTATCAAATTTCTGATGTTCTCCGTCAAAGAAACAAACATCAAAAGTTTGCTTACTAATGTCAATTCCAATAAATTTGCTCATACAATTTACTTTTTAAAAGTGCTTTTATTTTATCGATCCTAAATGCAGGCTTAATACCTAATGAACTGTTCAAAATTTAAGCACTGGGAGAAAGGGACAAGCATCCTGGACGGTCTTTTAGACAAATGACAAACAATTATCTTGCTCTTTCTCCCTTGTTTTTTAATCTCAAATTTAAAAATTAAAAAACATTATAAATCCTACTTTGCAAACATAGGATGACAGGGGCAGGAACAATTTCAGGATTACATGTTCACTCGTTCACAGGTTCACTGGTTCACAAAACTCCCGCAAGAGTGAGAAGCGATTTAGCGAGTTCCTATTTCCAATAAGCTGTAGTATTAAAAGCAGGAGATCCTGAAACAAGTTTAGGATGACAGGGACAGAAGCAAGTTCAGGATTACATGTTCACTCGTTCACAAGTTCACAGGTTCACAAAATCCCCGTAAGAGTGAGCAGCGATTTAGCGTATTTGCGAATTAGCGAATATTCAGCTTTCCACAGCTAATCAAAACAAAAAAACAGCGAGTAACTGTAGTAGCGACTCGCTGCATGCTGAATAATTGGTTACTATTAGGATACTAAATACGGTAGTACGGTTGGCTTATACAACATCCATCCAGTAATGCTTTTTCTAGAGGTGTTAGACATAAGCACTTCGTGAAACAAGGTGTCGCTTCTAAACAACACACATCGGTTTTCTAAAGGAGCGATGTCTATCGGCTCTTTCCCTTCCGGATAAATTCGCAACTCCCCACCATCTCCTTCTTGCCAACCTTTATTTAGATACACAATCATCGAAATCATTCGGTTGTTTCGTGCTTCGAATTGATCTAGGTGTTTTTTGTAGTACGATCCCTTTGGATAGTGTGCTAAGTGAAACTCATAGTCCGATAAACTTAAAAATAGCAATCGGTTAATCACCGACTTAACTTCATCGAACACATCGAAAATCACGTCTAGCTCTTCATCTCTTTTCCGATCTAACCAATACGTGTAATCGCCACGGATTTCGTTAATCACATTCTTTTTCCCAGAAGCTCCAATAGCTGCCTTCTGGAACACATCTTCTTTTTGCTTTACATCAAAAAAATGATGCGCAGTAATAAGCGCTTCGGCATTAAAAAACCTATCGATTATTACATAATCCTGCTGGGCCAACAAATCCATTTGTGAATCCCAAAATAAAAGATCTTTTTGCATTTTAAATACGTAGTAAAGATACGACTTTTACCACTGGAATGAAACATAAAATATTTTTAAAAGTTTACGCTAAGGGGCTTATAACCTGCATGGACAATAAAAGATAGCGCTCGATGGAAGGTTAATTCAAAAGCAATGCTATATTGAGGCTACTAAAAAGGATGGCTATCCTAAGAGAGAAGGAGAAAACCTACACCAATAAAATACATAACCTATAAAACAATAGACCTATGCTATATAGAAAAGCAACAGAAAAAGATTTATTAGCTATCGTTGCCTTGTACGCCGACGATAAACTAGGAAAGGAAAGAGAAACGTATCAGAACCCCTTACCAGAGGAATATATAAGGGCATTCGAGATAATAGATGCCGATGAAAACCAAGAGTTAATCGTTTTAGAAGATACGAATGGCGACATTATAGGCACCTTACAACTAACCTTTATCCAATATCTAAATCGCCGCGGGGGACTTAGAGCACAGATTGAATCGGTGGTAATACGAAAAGATAAACGAGGCCAAGGCCTTGGAAAAGACATGTTCGAATGGGCTATTAACCGTGCAAAAGAAAAGAATGCCTTTATGGTACAATTAACCAGCGACAAGCAACGTCCACGAGCGATTGAATTCTACGAAGAGCTTGGCTTTACCGCCTCACACGAAGGTTTGAAACTACAGTTTTAATAATAAGCTGCATCCTTCAGGTAGCTATCATGCCACTCGAATCCTTATTTCGCACCATCAAAGCTAAATAGAACCTGCCATTGGTATTTTAGAATGTGCTACACCGATGGGGTAACGGAGAGGAATACATGCATTTTACTGGGTGTGAATAATTAAATTGCTTTTACGGCGCTGGTTATTAATATAAATGGTAAATTTAGTGTTAATAAATTGAGATTAATTATCTATTAGTGGGTTGGGTTTAGAAGAGTGCTACATTAATTACGGGTGGATAAAAGAAGGATGCAGATGAAAAATAATAGTATAAAAATAGTTTTGGGCATAGTAACCGCGTTGCTTTCAATTGGCCTTATAATTTTCTTCGCTCCAAGACTCTCCGGCATACATGACCTCAGGACCCTTAAATGGTTTCCTATGTTCTCGGCCTTCCTCGGATTTTATTTAGCAGGATGGGTAACTAGAGATACTTCTAAGAAGCTATTAGCGGCTTTGCTCCTTGTTTTATTGGTGTACATTCCCATTCGATATTTTTATTTCCCAATGCTGTTTTATTTGGTGTTTGCCGCCATTTGGGCTTTAGCATTAAATAGAAGGGAAGTAAAACGCGGGGTGAAGATAATCTTGAGCGTTGTGGGTATCGCTATTTTCTCCTACTTGTTGGTAGACCAACCCTTGATAATAAAAAAGAGGGGCTTTAAAAAAGCAGCCGACGGTACGTTGATAAATGCCAAGGTGGTTTGGGACTTTAGCGATAATGAAGTGCCTAGGCTATCCGATGAGGTGTTTACAAATGAGTGGGAAGAACAAGTAGTGCTGACCGACTTTGAAGGGAAAATAATGTACTTGAGCTTTTGGGCTACTTGGTGCGGTCCGTGTATAGCAGAAAAACCTAAGCTAGATAAATTAAAAGATGATTTTAAAGGAAATGAGAATATAGTGTTTGTAGATATTTCTTTGGATCAAAATAAAGCGAAGTGGGCAGCATTTTTAAACAAGCATCTGCCAGCAGGCATACAGTTGCTTTCTAGCAATGAAGGGATGACACGAAGGAATTTTGAGTTTTTAGGCACCCCGCATCACGTTATAGTAAATGCGAATGGCCAATATAAAAGCCTAAGAGATATTTCATCTGCTAAGGAGTTTTTACAAGATGAAGAGGCGTTAAATAGTTGGGTAGCCAAGGGAAAAGTGATGGTGAGTGCTGCTGATTAACAGTTGTCTAGGAATTTGTAGTAGGTTGCTTGGTAGAAAAGAGCAACCATTTTTTATAAAAATAGAAATTTAATCTAAACCTTAATTATGAGAAAAGTATTTACCATTTTAGCCCTATCTGCATTCTTAGTAGCCTGTTCCTCTGGTCCAGAAAAAACCGCTAAGAACTTTACAGAAAACTTATCCAAAGGTAAAGTAGAGGAGGCGAAAAAATACGCCACAGAAAGCACAGGCAAGATGTTGGATTTCGCTAGTGGATTTGGCGGCTTACCCGTTGATCCGAATTTTAAATTCGAGTTTATTAAGGACTCTGTTGTAGACAATAGAGCTTGGGTAACCTACACCGATAAATCCGATGCGGACCATAAAGAAGATAATATAGAACTTGTTAAAATAGATGGAGATTGGTTGGTGCATATGGACACGAAAAAATAGGATACTTCTTGCTTTTTTAGTCTCTTTATTTTTCAGCTGTGCCAGCGAAAACAAATTGGAGCATCCGGCCACTACATTAACTATAGAAGGCTTGTCAAATGCTACTATAGTTTGTCGATTAGGAACAGGATTTTTCTCCGGTTTCTTTAGGCAGTATGCTTCGGTAGAGAAGAAGTACTCGCATATTGGGATAATTCGTATGGAAAATGGACTTCCCTATGTGTACCATTCCGAAGCTAGTGAGTTTACTGGAGTGGGGTTTGTAAAGAAAGAACCTTTGGAGGTGTTTTTGGATGGGATAGCGGTCTATGACTTTTTTGAGATGGCGTATCCAGAGGAAGTTAAAGCGAAAATAATAGAGCAGGTAGATGCCTATTATCTCGATAAAACCCCTTTCGACTTGGCTTTCAATAGTTTCGATAACACCGAGCTCTATTGCACCGAGTTGATAGCTACTTCGATCAATCAAGTACTGGAGAAACAAGCTATACAGCCAAGCTTGCTATGGAACGGAAAAGAAATCTATGCTTTAGATGACATTTATTTAAACGAAAATTTTACCAAAATTCATTTGCCGCTCCATACTCAGGGAAAGTGAATCGATTAGAAAGAATTAAAACAAGGTTATAACTAGCTAGAAGTAACCCAATTAAAAAACAAAACCCTAAAATGCGAATTATCCTAACTACTTTTATCCTTCTCTTCATGCTTGGTTCTTGTAACCAAGGACAAGAAGAAACCTATGACCAGTTCTCGGTAAACACAGAGGCAAGCATTTCTATGCCTAAAAGCTATGCACCGCCACCACCTCCCGAAGCTCCAGATGTAGTAGCGATTACCCAACCAAACGAAGGAATAGAGAAGAAAATTATTAGAGATGGTAGGATGGGATTGCAAGTGAAAAATCTGGTTAAGGCTAAGAAGCGAATAGATAGTCTAGTCAAAAGCTCGGAAGGTTATTATGGTAGGGAGAGTTTAAGCAATACCGATTGGGAGTCGGCGTATACCCTTCAGATAAGAGTTCCAACCACTCGCTTCGAAGCCCTTATAGCCTCTATAGAATCTGGAACAGGGGAGTTGCAGTATAAAGAAATTGATGCTAGAGATGTTACTGATCAATTTATTGACTTAGAAACAAGACTGGAAAACAAACGATCGTATTTAAAACGCTACAAGGACTTATTGAGCAAAGCCAAGAGTGTAAAGGAGATACTGGAGATTGAAGAGAGTATTCGCAAAATAGAAGAGGAAGTAGAAAGCACGGTGGGACGACTCAAGTACTTAAGCGATCAAGTAGACTATAGTTCCTTGGAATTACGAATAGCGGAGGAAAAAGAATTTAAATACAAACCAGAAAAACAAGACAGCTTTTTCGAGCGGTTTAAACAGTCCTTATCTAATGGCTGGTATATGTTTATAAGCTTTCTGCTCTTTGTAATAAGGCTATGGCCATTCTGGATAGTTGTTCCTTTCCTGATTTATTTAGGGAGAAGGATTATAAAGATGAGAAAATCAAATAAGTGAACTAATTATGAAGATTAAAGAGCTGAAAAAAGTTCCAAACTTGGAGCATAACAAAAGACTTAGCAGGGCTTATGCCCAATTTGATCAGTTATTAGCCGAGCTTAGAACCAAGAGTCTTCCAGAGGATATCATAGCCTACATCAACAATGATTTAGTGCAGATAAACGCTGTGGATGGGAAGGAGAAGCAACTGCTAAAGCATGTAAGAGCTACGCAAGCTAGTATTCTTAAGCAACTAGAGTTTAAACTTAAGCTGGTAACCAAAAACCATTATAGAAACCTTTGGTTGGCCCTAGGTATGGCAGCAATCGGTCTTCCTATTGGCGTTGCCTTTGGTTTGAGTTTTGGAAATATGGGATATCTTGCAATAGGTGTGCCTATTGGCATGGGGATAGGATTAGTAATAGGGAGGAGATTGGATAAAAAAGCATTGGAAGAGGGCAACCAACTGGATATAGAGGTTACTTACTAAAGTGCAGATTTATCGAGTAGTACAACCATATAGGAATAGAAATTAAAGGTACCATGTTATTACAAAACCATTTGTTTTTGATTCCAGTGGGTCATGGAATAATTTTTATACTAGCTGGATGGATAATGCTAAAGTTTCCACCCAAAAACAGGAACAGTCTTTATGGCTATAGAACTACCAATTCTATGAAAAGCCCGGAGCATTGGGACTTCGCGCAGGTCTATGCTGCAAAAGAAATGATAAAACTGGCATGCTTCTTAGTTTTATCCGGAGGCCTTGGCTTGGTTTATCAGCCCAATGAAACCCTTGCAAGCATTCTTGGGATTGGATTAATGCTGTTGATGGTAGTTGTTTTAATAATCCGTGTAGAATCCGCAATAAAGAAGAAGTTTAAAACAGAATGAAGCCGTATACCATTACTGGAATAGATTTCATACGAACACTATGTAACAGGCTTCATTAGTAAAGAAGAACCAATAAATCGATGAGAAAAATAAAAAGCCTTGCGATCCTTGCTGTGTCTGTACTTTTATTAAGCACGCTTAACTCCTGTAAAGTAGGGCGATTTGTGGTGTATAACTTTGCAAGCATTAGGGATTATAAAATCTTTCCGACACGAGATTTGGAGGCCTCCGATAAAAAGTTTGAGTTTGCGGTAGCAGATAAAGGAAAGGTACCCCCTGAGATTATAATGGATGGTGAAACGCATTCGTTTTCGGAGTATATAAAAAACAATAAAACAGTAGCTTTTCTTATCATAGAAAACGATACCATTCAATATGAGAATTACTGGAGAAGGTACGACGAAGTCTCTATCGTGCCATCTTTCTCTATGGCAAAATCCATCACCTCCATATTGGTTGGAATAGCAATAGACGAGGGGCTAATAACATCGGTAAACGAACCCATAACCAACTATGTTCCAGAACTAAAAGAAAAGGGCTTCGAGGCGGTTACTATCGAACACCTACTGCAAATGACCTCGGGCATAAAATTCAATGAAAGCTATTACAATCCCTTTGGCGATGCAGCAACCTATTATTATGGAACCAACTTGCGAAAGGAAATCACTAAAATGAAGCTTGAAAGGAAGCCAGGTGAGAAGTTTAAGTATTCTAGTGGCGACACCCAGCTGTTGGGCTTGGTGTTGGAACGAGCATTAAAAAACAAGAACATAACCGATTATCTACAGGAGAAACTATGGGAGCCACTAGGCATGGAGTTCGATGCTTCTTGGAGTTTGGATAGAAAGAAAAATGGCTTAGAAAAAACCTTTTGCTGTATTAATGCTACGGCAAGAGACTTCGCTAAAATTGGAAGGCTATACTTAAACAAAGGAAAGTGGAACAACCAACAAATAGTTTCGGAGGATTGGGTAGCGCAATCTACCAAAATAGACACTACCAACGGAAGCTCATGGGAATACCAATACCAATGGTGGCTGCCTACAAAAACAGGCGATTTTATGGCCGAGGGAATCCTGGGACAGTTGGTATATGTACATCCAGAGAAAAATTTGATTATGGTGAGGCTTGGTAAAAAAGAAGGAAAAGCCAATTGGGAAGATGTCTTAACAAGTCTAGGAGAAGCTTATTAATTTTGGTAGACCTACTAAAAAGTTAAATCCGTCCTGCTTATAATTATGTTGGGAGTTGTTTTAGTAACACCTAAGAGTAGCCCTAATCCCAACACTATTAGGATGCTTTACTATTCATTGTGCGTTTTGACCTTAGTATAAACTACTAAGTTAAACTTCCATACACCTAAAATCTTATCCTTAACTTTAGCTCATGTACCTAGACCAAGAAATAAAATCGCTCCGAGCGAATGTAGCACATGCAGCTATACAGCAGCCAAGCATTTCGGCCAAGGGTGTAGATTGGCATATTTACCATGCACTTCTTGTTATTAGTGGCATCTGCTATCTACTTAAGCAATCCAATCCTAAAGACTACCAACCAAAATTTAATCTCCTTAAGCTTGTAATAATAACCACAGGGATTATCCCGCGTGGCAAAGCAAGAGCACCAAAAGAAGTAGTGCCTCCAGAACAAATAAGCACTAAGGATATGCTAGCACTGTTCAGTAAAGTGGAAAATCAACTAGAGAACTTAGAGCGTTTGGATAAGAACCATTTCTATAGCCACCACATGTTTGGTGATTTAAACCTTAAAAAAAGCGTGAAATTCCTCGGCATTCATAGCCGCCATCACTTAAAGATAATCAGCGATATTATTGCTGCATCTAAAGTCTAGCTATCGCTTTTCGCTTGCTATGCCAACCCCATTATAGCTACTTACCCATGAGGTTGGAGGAACAATGGCTTATGGATTACTTGACCCGTTTCGTTATAATGGTTATTTTGATATAGAAATAAATCATTACGTATGAAGTATTCTATAAGCATATTTTTATTTTTCTGCAGTTTGTTTCTCTCTGCACAAAACTTGGCAGACAAAGCCATTTCGCTTGAAGGAGATGCGAGTTTGGATCAGCTGATTAGTGCGGCGGGCGATAAAGAGTTGGTGTTGCTAGGTGAGGCGAGTCATGGTACCCACGAATATTACCTGTGGCGCGATAAAATAAGTCGAAGGCTTATAGCCGAGAAAGGCTTTAATTTTATTGCGGTAGAAGGAGACTTCGCTAGTTTATACCAACTAAACCGTTATGTAAAGAATTTAGATGGCGCGGCAAGTTCTGCCAAAGAAGTTTTATCTAGGCTCTACAGATGGCCGACTTGGATGTGGGCTAACGAAGAAGTAGTAGCACTTGCAGAATGGCTTCGTGAATACAATGACAGTTTACCTCAAGATGAAAAAGTAGGATTTTATGGAATGGATGTGTACGATGAGTGGAATTCCAAAGCCGTGGTGCTAGACCTACTTAAATCCACCAATCTAGAGGTTTATGACTATGTAAAAAAGGAATACAGCTGTTTTCAACCACATATCGGCGATAGTTGGGGCTATGCAACTGCTGTTCGTATGGGAAAGGAAGCTTGTGCTGCAGCTACTAAACGAGTGGTGACATATATACGCAACCACCGCGATACATTTACAAATCTTACTGATGATGCGTACTTTTATTTACTACAAAATGCCATTGTCGTTCACAATGCCGAAGATTTCTACCGAGAAAGCGTAGCTTCGGCTGGTTCTGTTTCTTGGAATTCCAGAGTACATCATATGCACGAAACCGTTCAGGAGTTATTGAACGTATATGGCGAAAATGCTAAAGGCATTGTATGGGCTCACAACACCCATATAGGCGATGCGGAGTATACTAGTATGCGAAATAGAGGAGAGACCAATATCGGACAGCTTAGTCGAGAAGCCTTAGGTAGTAACCGCGTGTTTTTAATTGGTTTTGCTACCTACCAAGGCAAGGTAATGGCTGGTTCGAGTTGGGGAGCGCCTATGGAAGAGATGACCATTCCTCGTGCTATTAAAAAGAGCATAGAGCATAAACTAAATAAAGTAGGCCTACCTAGTTTCTATCTGATTTTTGATGAGGACGACCGTAAGGAGAAGAATCTAAAAACCACTGGTCATAGAGCAGTGGGAGTAGTGTACAATCCAAGAGGCGACCGTTACCAGTTTATCCCTACTATTGTTCCTTTGCGCTACGACGCATTGCTCTTCTTTAAAGAAACCACATCCTTAAACACGCTCAATAATTATTAATTGTCAATGATTAATGTTTAATTATTAATGCTCGATTATTAATGGTTGATTGTCAATGATTAATTGTTAATTATTAATGGTTAGTGTTTGATTTTCTATGTTCAGTAATTAATGAGTGTGTTAATTAACAGGTAGTGGCTAATAGTTGATAATAAATTCGTATTTTAGAGCGTCTTTAATTATTAATGTTTAATTATTAATGTTTAATGATTAACGAGTATACCTGTTTATAATTAGAAATTAATAATCAATAATTAACAATCAATAATTAATAATTAATATAACTTGTTATGAGGAAAAATGTTGTTAAAGATAAAAGTTTTTCCTTCGCGATTAAAGTAGTGGATTGTTATAAAGATCTGGCTCAAGAGAAGAATGAGTATGTAATGAGCAGGCAGTTATTACGATCGGGAATCGCAATCGGTGCTCTTTATAGAGAAGCAGAGTTTGCGGAAAGCAAAAAAGATTTCATTCATAAACTAAGCATAGCCCAAAAGGAATGTAACGAAGCCCTATATTGGTTAGATTTACTTCACGAAACCAACTATCTAGATAAGGAAATATATACCAAGCTAAATAATAAAGCAACTTCATTAATCAAGCTACTAACCAGCATCATAAAAACAACGAAGAATAATTATTAATGGTTAATTGTTAATGTTTAATGTTCAATGCTCAATTGTCAATGATTAATGAGCATAAAAATCAATAATTGATAATCAACAATTAATAATTAATAGACGTAATCAATAATTAAAAAGGTTTTGGCACAATCTTTGATTTCTATGTAGAACAAATAAATTAAGGCGGAAACGCCTATACTTTAATAGAAAATATTAGAAATGATAAAAAGAACATTGAGTCTAGCCTTGCTATCTGCATTAGTCTTAACTGCATGCAAGGAGAAACCAAAACAAGAAACCATCGAAGTACAGGAAACAGAAGTTGCTACTGCGGTGGAGGATGATTTTGTAACTACTACTTATGTAAACGAAGAGAACAAGGAACTGGAAGTAGTGTATAATAACACCCAAGGTACCGCGACTTTCGTTTTTGAAGGCGAGACGGTAGAGTTAGAACAAAAGCAATCCGCTTCGGGGGTTTGGTTTAAAAACGATTCCTTTGAGTTACGAGGGAAAGGAAATGATATAGAACTTTTAAAAGATGGGGAAGTAGTTTTTAGTCACCAAGACGATGTGGTAACCACAACCTTGGAAGATAAAGACGGACAAACCTTAGATATAACTTTCAATAACACCGCTGGTACAGCTAAAGCCTATCTGAATGGCGGCGAACAAATCGATTTAGTAGCTGAAAAAGCAGCCTCTGGATTTTGGTATAAAAATGACCAATACGAATTAAGAGGAAAAGGAGAGAAATTAGAATTAAAAAAAGACGGAGAAATAATATTCAAAAACTAATAATTGCTATCACCTAATAAAGTTTTGAGATTAGTACACTCCGGGAAGTAGGGCATGAAATGGCCCTACTTTTTTTTATTCAAAAAGGCAATTAATTATTAATGGTCAATTATTAATGTTTAATGGTCAATTATTATTGATTAGTGAGTACAATAATTGATAATTAGTGGTTAGTAGAGGTAATCAATAATCAATAATCAACAATCAATAAAGGGGAGTATCCCATTAAGTGTGTAAGTTAAGATTTAGGGGGTAAAGTTTTAAAACTTTACCCCCCTATGTTTTTAATAACTATTAATTTATACACATTATGAAAAAAGATGATTTTTTATCCGATGAA
>Ga0209487_1003534_pt1 | contig 12248 bp, 6 predicted proteins | sample Poulit2012_FD_187524 | JGI IMG/M metagenome (GOLD analysis project Ga0209487, IMG submission 187524) | Agricultural soil microbial communities from Georgia to study Nitrogen management - Poultry litter 2012 (SPAdes) (version 2) | ecosystem: Environmental > Terrestrial > Soil > Agricultural land... | reverse complement strand
ATCTTTTAGTGGACTAAATCGATCAAAAACCTCGGCATGTGCTACTTAGAGCATGTGCCGACAATTTTCACTTCGCTGTTAAATTCCTTTTATACCAACGCTTTCCATGCCAGCGCTGATACGTCCATGCTAAAGATGGGATGGGTCCACGGTCATGTAGCCAAAATTGACTTGGTATATCTTGCAGGGGCTTTGTTCGGCCCATTTTAATATCTGCCATCACAATTCCTTGTCCCTTGTGACGGTCACGAATAGCCAGGGTATTACCTTCGTTATCAACAATCATGGAGCCAGCCTCATAATGTCCTTTATAGTTAAACGGCATCCAAGGTAATGGGCATTCAATCGAACCAACATGTGCCGCATGAATAATGGGCGCACCAACATAGGTAGCAAATGTTCGCACCGATTCTAGGGCGGTTTGCTCGTTCTTTACTTCCCAACGATTTGTCACTGCTTTCGGTATCCAAGAAGGTACGCTCCACCAACAACTACCTCCAACAATGACATCTACTTTTTCCTTTAGTCTTCTTGCGGTTTGCGAACGCATAAATTCCCAGCATAAGGCAACTCCAACATTTTGCTGAGGCGTCTCGATCAGCCCATCATCTGTACCACCGACATAGAAGCAATTCTCCCACATGGTAGGTAAATCTTTATTATGCCTTCCTAAGATCCCTTCAGGAGACACGAGGAAAAAGGCGTTCCGAATGGTGGTGTCTTCATCTCTGATAATAAAAGAACCACCAACATATGCTTGATACCGTTTTGCTAGATCAAGCATCATGTTCAAAGCTTTCCCATTCGGCGATTCAACCCCATCCGCAATACGTGGATTAAACGTCATTCCCGTCGTAAAAAACTCAGGCAGTATGATCCATTTTGCTCCTTTTTTCCCAGCTTCATTCGCCATGTTTTCACATGCTGCTAAGTTTGCCTGTATATCACCAACTTTAGCCTCCAACTGGATGGCCGCAACTTTAACCTTATCATTTGCTTCATGTTGCATACTGATAACCCTCCTTATTAAAAGAATATTCTGTATACAGTGTAAATATGTTAGATCTAAAAGACAAGTAACTTGGTTGAGTATGGGCATTAAAATGTTTTTCGTTCATATTTGACGGTTACAAACGGAACGAAGAGGAATAACCGCTTGCATAATGTGGAAGTTTTGCTAGAGTAAGGGAAACGAGGCAGTGAATTACTATTCATTTTCGCTTTGTAGATAATGAAGGCGCTCCCATGTGGAAAAACTTATGGAAGATGGATGTATGGTGGAAAGGGATGATAAGATGTTATTGAAAAGGAAATCAAAAATAGATGAGGTTAGTAATGTCCGGTTTGTAAATGGCTCTGTTTCCTTAGGGGGCGTAAGTTTAAATGTTCATTGTTTTGAAGTGGATGGTGTGCTAATCGATACAGGTTCACAGTCATTAGCCAAAGAACTGCGGCATTTTTTTAGCGAAACAGATATTGATCAAGTTTTTATTACCCATGACCATGAAGATCATACAGGTGGGGCGGCGTATTTACAAAAAGAATATAATCTTCCAATATATATTCATTCGATGCGTGTCGATCATTGCACAAAGAAAGCGGACTACCCTTTCTATCGAAAATTGTTTTGGGGGAAAAGACGTCCTTTTCAAGCAAAACCAATCGGTCAAACATTTCATTCTCGAAATGCCACGTGGGATGTCATCGAAACACCTGGGCATACGAAAGATCATTTGTCATTTTTAAATCAAGAAACCGGACAACTTTTTCCCGGAGATTTATATGTCCATCCTAAAATGAAAGTCGTCTTACGTGACGAGGATATCCCCGCCATTATTCGTTCATTAGAACATGTATTGACATATGAGTTTGGCGAATTATATTGCTGTCATGCAGGCTATGTGAAAGATGGACGCCAAGCGCTGCTGAATAAGCTCGAATATTTAAAGGAATTAGAAGAAAAAGTACTTTCATTACATAGGCAAGGCCATAGCGAAAAGGAAATTCAAGCCATCATCTTTAAAAAGAAATATCCCATAACGTTTTTTTCATCTGGGGAATGGGATTCGATTCATATTATTACGTCTATTTTAAGATGATGTAGCAATAGGGTATTTATTTTTATAAAAATAAATCATTGACTTAAGGAATAAGTTGGCTTGGAAATGAAGACTTGCGAAAGTCTACCGGAACCATGAACTAAACATGTACTTAATTTTGTAAATGAACCGGAAATGAAATGACATAACTTTATTCATTAAAAAAGCCTACTTATGGGGGGAGTAACTATGTATAAAATAAAGATATTTATCAGTTCAACAGTTGATGAAAATGGAGAAAATAAATTTTCGGAAATGAGAAGAAAAATTACCAATGAGCTGGAAAAAACAGAGTTATTTAATGTTTATATATATGAAAAAGGTTACAGTACCAGTAAAAATGTAGTTAATGATTACCTGGATGAAATATTCGATAGTCATGTTTGTTTATTTTTAATTGATAGTGCTGAAGGTGCGCCAGATGGAGTTCAAAAGGAGATTAATTACTCTAATAAATTGAATAAACCACAAATATATATATTCAATCGTGCGGATGCTCAAGAAGAGACACCGTTAGAAAAGGAATTAAAAACCCCACAAGGGAGCAGAATTAAGAAAATTAATAAGTTTGATGAGTTTTATAATGAGAGTATCGGAAGCATTAAATCAGAAATTGTTAAAATATATAAAGATTATAGTTCTGGAAACCTAGTTAGGAATAAACGAGAGAAAGAATCATCTATCGACTTGAAATTATCATTAACAGAAACAGATTTGAAAAAATCTTATATAAAAGGTTTTAATGAAACAAGAAAACATCTCTGTTTATTCTTAGGTACAGAAGATAGAAGTTATGATGAGCAATCATCGAATAATCTTGATGTTCATACGAAGAGCTTCTTTGATGTTTTAATTAGAAAAAAGGAGATTAGTGAATTTAATGCAACATTTTATCTTGATGAATTGAAAGAATGGCACCAAGAAGAAGTACATGAAGTGATAAAATTCAGATGGAAAGCAATTGAGTATTATTTTTCCGGAGATTTAGAAAAATGTATAGAAAACTTAGAGATTGCTTATAAAAAAGCAACAATGAATAATCTTGCACCGTGGTTAATACAAGATATATTAATCGATTTACGAAACAAGGTAGCTGTAAGATATAGTGATCAGAATGGATATGAGAAAGAACCTGTCTATCAAGGAATTTTAACCAAAACCGAAGCAGTTTTAACTTATCCTGTAATAGATCGATTAAATAAGCAATTATTAGAACGAATAGACAAGAAACGTAAAGATAATTTTTTTAAAAAAGCACATAGTGTTACCTATGACAATATTTTATCAGAATTTTCTGGAATGATCACGTCAATTTATGTTGTTGCTACACATTATGGTTCCTTGACACATTTAGAGATAATAATAAAAAACCTTCAAGATATTTATTATTATTTAGCGGAAAGTTATTCTGACTGGGAATTTAAGGTGATGCTATTAAAAATGACTATTTATCTGACTAATAAAAAAGACTTGGAGAGAATATTAAGAAAGTATAATAATATACTCAGTCAAATTAATTCAAGAGACGTCGAGGGCATTTTATCTTTTTCAAGTAAACACCCCCATAAAATCACGAATAAAAAGAATGTATTATTGGCTTTATCATACTTGGGTTATTATTTGGAAGATGATGGTTACGACAAATATAAAGTACAAATCGACCATGGTTTTAATGAGTGGTTAAAGGATCCTAATAAGAATATATCTTTAGGAATTTATTATTTTAAATACGCCAAAGAAAACTGCGCACGTCTAAATCAAAATAAATTAGTGAAATATGCTAATATTGTTTTCTTAGGTCCAATGAACAGATTCTATAATGAGGTTCTAGAAGTCTTAAAAGTAGTAGATTTTAGTGAAGTAAACAACCAAGAAATCGAAAAACTAATAAAAAATATGTCTCAACTGTTAATAGAAGATAAACTGGATAGATTCCAGTACTTAAGAATTATATTTGTGGAAATATATAAAACATCGATATTTAAAGATGAAATAGATGAACTATCTAAAGATTATCTTCCGGAAATAGAGAATGATTTATATTTTGTTGAAGTAGACAAAGACCAGGTTAGTCCTAACCAAGCGTATTTAAACAGTATTAAAGCATTAAAGGACTCAGAACGTGAAGCAGCTATAGGTACATCTTATAGCTACTACGGGTATAATCATTTTTCGATTATCAAATCTACTTTGGGACGCATAGAAAATATAACTGAAGATAATGTTCATAAACTTTTAGATTTACTTGCTAAAATAATTATTAACGATAATCAAGAACCAGATGCTAAGGTGAATGCCTTTCAACTTATGATTTATTTGAAAAATAACGATATACGTTTTTCAAATATGAAATCATATTATGAAGAAATTATAAAGAATGACCACAATGTATTAAACGTAAGAGATGCTTTTGTGTTTAATCATTCTTCACTAGTGATTAGTTTTAATTACTTGTTATTTAAATCGCTATTCAGTGATCGCTCGGTGCAGTTAGAGTATCAATTCATTAGTGAAATTAATTATGCCGGCATAACTGATAGATTAGGTTTTAGTAAGGCTATACGTAATTACTTGTTTGGTAATAAATCTGAGATAAGCACATTAGTTATTCACCTGTTGTTTATTCTCAAGTCTGCTGAAGATGAGCAAGTGAGGGTCAACAGTTTACTTGGTTTGATATATTTAATATCGAATCAAGAAAATGAAAATATTCTAATAGAAATATCGAAAATGATGGATACTGAAACAACACTAATTAAAAATGTTATTTTGCGAAACATCGATATAATTAAAGCAATAGACCCTAATATAGCTCAACATATTTTACAAAAGGGAAGAATCGATAGTCACTATTTAATAAGAAAACAAGTTGCAACTAAAACGAATTCTTAATTAACACGAAAAGAAGTACAAACGTTGCTAAGTAAAATTTCACTAGTGACAGATGTTTGAAAGTAATAAATAGAAAACTCATTGCTGTTCCGATTTTATACTCTACTAGCTTCTAATTGAAGAAGCGAATTAGCTCATACGATATAGATGGAAATATTGGTAAATCATAGCCTCCCTTCTTGATGCACTATCATTTGCACTGTGGGGATGTTTTTTCTAACTAAAATTGTCTCGTTAGAAATAAATAGTGTTTTAACCAGTAAAGCGTACGGTTAAAAATTAAATTAGACGTATATATGGTATAATTGCCGGGCATCTGGTCTGTTTGATTTCAGAAAAAAATGAACCACGATATTTTTCTGGGTAAGTGTAACGGATGCTCTACTGTAAGTAAATAAAAGAATAAAGTGTTTTTTTATGATGGCAATTGAAAGGTAAGCATAGATAAGAAAGCGCCATTCAAGAAGGAGTTATACATAATGAATAATTTTCAAGAGAAGGTAAGTTTTATTTGGTCGATCGCAGAATTGTTAAGAGGTCCATATAAGCCAGAAGATTATGGTGATGTTGTTTTACCAATGGCAGTCTTAAGAAGATTTGATGCCGTACTTGGTGATACGAAAGAAGAAGTATTAACAGAATATGAAAAATATAAAACGTTAGCAGACTCCTCACGTGATGAGATTTTAAATCGTGTGGCAAACCAAGGATTTAACAATACAAGTCAATTTGATTTTGAGAAGTTATTAAGTGATCCCGACAATATTGCAGACAACATACGTGATTATATTAATGGTTTTTCTGAATCGGCACGTGAAATATTAAGTCACTTTAATTTTGATAGCGAGATAGATAAGATGGCAGATAATAATTTATTATATCTTGTCGTTAAATCATTTAGTGAAATTGATTTACACCCTGATGAAGTATCGAATCTTGATATGGGCTATATCTTTGAAGAATTAATTCGCCGCTTTTCAGAACATGCGGAAGCAGGAGATCATTACACACCACGCGAAGTCATTAAATTAATGGTTCACCTTTTATTTATCGATGATGCGGAAATCCTTTCAACACCAAGTATGACGCAGACTTTATATGACAGTTGTGCGGGTACGGGTGGAATGGGTACGGTGGCACAAGATTATATTAACAGATATAATCCGTCCGCCCATCTTGAGTTTTTTGCGCAGGAGATTAATGGTGAGTCCTATGCAATATCGAAAGCAGATATGCTCATTAAAGGACAAGATGCACGTAATATTAAATTAGGGAATACCTTATCAAATGACCAATTCAAAGCTGAAAAATTTGATTATATGATTACCAATCCACCATATGGTGTAGAGTGGAAACCGGCGAAAGATGCCATTGAAGCGGAACATGAAGATTTAGGCTTTAGTGGACGCTTTGGAGCAGGTTTACCGCGTATTGGTGATGGACAATTATTATTTCTGCAACATTTAATTTCTAAAATGAAACCTGTTACAACAGATAATCCAAAAGGTTCGCGCGTTGCGATTATCATGAATGGATCGCCACTATTTACGGGTGATGCGGGTGGTGGAGAAAGCGAGATTCGTAGATATTTATTTGAAAATGATTTAGTCGAAGGTATTATTGCTATGCCTGATCAATTATTTTATAACACAGGTATCTCCACATATGTCTGGATTTTAACGAATCATAAACAGGTTTTTAGAAAAGGAAAAGTAACGCTTGTTAATGCAATCGATAAGTTTGAACCAATGCGTAAAAGTTTAGGAAATAAGCGCAAGGAAATTACGGATGCCCAAATTGATGAAATTGCTGCTTTATACGGACAACCATCAGATGCAGATGATTTGCAGATCTTTAATAATGAAGATTTCGGTTATTATCGTGTCACTGTTGAACGTCCGTTAAAACTCAATTTCAAAATAAGTGAAGAACGGATTGAGAATTTAGTTGAAGAACGTGTATTCATCAATTTAGCGACGTCACGTAAACGTGGAGAAGCTAAAGAAAGAGAAATTGAGCAAGGTAAAGAGACGCAAGCAGAGATACAACAAACCTTATTAGCCATGCAAAGCGAGACTGTTTACAAAAACAGAGCTGAATTTATTGACGTAATTAAAGAAGGCTTTATAGAGACCGAAATTAATTTACGCGCACCATTATTAAAAGCAATCTGGACGGCATTATCTGAAAAAGACGAAACAGCAGATGTTTGTATGCGCACGAAAAAGGATATTGAAGCAGACACTGACTTACGCGACACAGAAATCATCCCGCTATCAGAGGATATTGAAGCCTATTTCAAACGCGAAGTGTTACCACATGTACCTGATGCATGGATTGATGAAGATAAAACACGAATCGGTTATGAAATTCCCTTTACACGTTATTTCTATGAATATACGAAACTTAGACCATCAGCAGAAATCAAAGCAGAAATTCAAGAGCTTGAAGAAAGCATCTTAGAAAAGCTCAAGCAGGTGATGGCATAATGTCGGAACTGAAACCATATCCGAAATATAAAGATAGTGGTGTAGAGTGGATTGGGGAGATACCGGAAGGTTGGGATGTTGTAGCGTTTAATAGGGTAGTTAGAAAAGTTAACAACGGAATATCCCTGCCACAAATAAATGAGAAGACCAATTACCATGTAACTAGAATAGAAACAATTTCTGGTGGGGAAGTAGATTATAATAAGATTGGATATGTTAACGGTTCGGAAAGACTTAAAAACTACAAATTAAATGAGGGAGACATACTATTTTCACATATCAATAGTTTGAAAATTGTTGGAAATACGGCCCTTTATAAAGGAAATAGGGTTTTATATCATGGGGTAAATTTATTGAGAATTCAATCACTAGAAACAATCGATTATACCTGGCTACATTACATGCTAAGAACCCATTACTTTAAATCAAATGTTCAATCAATAGCACAACATGCAATAAATCAAGTAAGTGTACCAATATCAAAATTAAAACAATTGAAAGTATTAAAACCAAGCTATGTAGAACAGGGAAAGGTCAAAAGGTTTTTAAATGATCAAACCTCGGAAATTGATTCTCTCGTTTCAGATAAAAAAAAACTTATTGAATTATTAGAAGAGAAGCGTCAGGCGGTTATTACTGAAACGGTTACAAAAGGACTTGATCCAACCGTCAAAATGAAAGTTTCAGGTATTGAATGGATCGGTGATATTCCAGATCATTGGGAGGTTAAGAGATTAAAAAATGTATGTGAAATCAATCCTCAGAAATCAGAAATATATAGAAACAACATAAATAAAGTTACATTTTTACCAATGGAAAACATATTGTCTCCAGGTGTAGTAGATTATTCATTGGTTAAAAATCTAGAAGATGTCTATGCAGGCTATACTTACTTTAAAAACAGAGATATTGTGATGGCTAAAGTCACACCCTCGTTTGAGAATAATAATATAGCAATATTAGAAGGATTAACCAATGGAATAGGTTTCGGAACAACAGAATTTCACGTCTTAAGAGCTATGAATGAAATAACAACTGAATATCTATATTATTTACTTCGTTCAGAACGCTTTAAACAAGAAGGTGTTTCTTCCATGTATGGAGTAGCTGGATTACAAAGGATCCCAACCCAATTTATAAGGGATTATCAAATAGGAATACCGAATGTAGAAGAACAAATAAGTATTACGAATTATATAATAACAATTAATACTGAAATAGATACTATGACTAAAAAGTTGAATAAAACAATAGAATTATTAAAAGAATACCGTGAATCACTAATCTATGAAGCGGTGACTGGAAAAATTGATTTACGTGATTATGAAGTTGAAAACAAATAACTCTACTGAAAGGAGTCTATCATGGGAATTGATTACTCAGAACTAGGATTAGAAGAGAATATAGAATCAAGTTTAATAAGACAAGGTTATACAGAGCGTATACTGAAAGATGAATCACTCAAAGATTTTAAAGAACATGCACTTGATGTCGAGCTATTATTTCAATTTTTAGAAGATACACAAGAAAAAGCAGTCAATCGTTTGAAGAAGATTCACGGTGCACGTTATGAAAATAATGTCCTAGCACGGATTAATCAAGAACTTAATCGACGCGGTGTGATTGATTGCTTACGTCATGGGATAAAAGACCGAGGCGTAACCCTTCGTCTTGTTTATAATAAACCACCAAGCACATTGAATCAGACGTTACAAACAAATTATGAATTGAATAAATTTACGGTCTCTAGACAAGTTTATTATAGTAAGAAAAATAATAATAGTTTAGATATGGTTCTCTTTCTAAATGGTTTTCCCATCGTTATCATGGAACTTAAAAACCAACTAACCGGACAAACCGTCGAACATGCTGAAACGCAATTTAAAAAAGACCGGGATCCAAATGAGCTTCTTTTTAACTTTAAAAAGCGTGCGATTGTTTATTTTGCTCTAGATACAGACAATGTATCCATGACAACGGAATTAAAACGTGACAGCACGTTTTTCCTGCCATTTAATCGCGGGAATGATGGAGGTAAGGGGAATCCAATTATTTATGGAAATTACCGTGCCTCTTATTTATGGGATGATATTTTAACCAAAGATAGTCTACTGGATATCTTATTCAGATTTGTTTATGTACAACAAGAAGATGTACGTGATAGTAACGGCGATATCATTGATAAAAAAGAAGTCGTTATTTTCCCTCGCTATCATCAGCTAGATGTTGTCCGTAAAATTGAAGCAGATATATCTGAAAAGAGTATCGGAAATAATTACTTAGTGCAGCATTCAGCAGGTAGTGGTAAAACGAATAGTATTGCTTGGCTATCTCACCGTCTAGCTAAATTACATAATGAAGAAAATGAAGCTGTTTTTGATAGTATTATTGTCATTACCGACCGTCGTGTGCTCGATAAGCAGCTTCAGGATGCGATTTATCAACTGGAACATGAAGCTGGATTTGTTGCTAAGATTGATGAAGATTCACAACAATTAGCCGAAGCGATTAATAATAATACCCGCATTATTATTACGACACTACAGAAGTTTCCTTTTATTATGGATAAAGTAAGCGAATTTGAACGCGGTTCATACGGCATTATCATTGATGAAGCCCATAGTTCACAAGGTGGTAAAGCCTCAACTGCAATGACAAGTATTTTATCGGACAGATCGTTAGAAGATGCTTATGAAGCAGATAAGATTATGGAAGAAGAGTTGGATGACACAGAAGAAAAAATTGTGGAGACGATTGAAAAGAGTGGGAAGCAAGATAACATTTCATTCTTTGCGTTCACAGCAACACCTAAACCAAAGACAATTGAAAAGTTTGGTACGATAAATCCACAAACCAATCTACCTGAAGCGTATCATGTGTATTCGATGCGCCAAGCGATAGAAGAACATTTCATTCATGATGTGTTAAAAAACTATGTCAATTATGAAACATTTTATAAAGTGGAAAAGAGTATCAGTGAAGATCCGGAAGTTGCCAAGAAAAAAGCAACACAAGAAATTGCCCGCTATGTTTCGCTCCATCCACATAGCATTGCCCAAAAAACGTCCATAATTATGGAGCATTACCGTAAAGTGACCCGCCATAAAATAGGTGGACGAGCGAAGGCGATGTTGGTAACACGCAGTCGTCTCCATGCAGTCCGTTATAAAAATGCATTTGATGCGTATATCAAACAAAATAACTATACGGATCTTAATACATTAATTGCTTTTTCGGGGACAGTTGATGATGGTGGGATACCTTATACGGAAACAGAAATGAATGGCTTTGGTGAAAAGGAATTACCTGAACAATTTGCAACAGACGATTATCAAGTTTTAATCGTTGCCGAGAAGTATCAAACTGGATTTGATGAACCCCTTCTGCATACGATGTATGTAGATAAACCACTGAGTGGGATTAAGGCTGTGCAAACATTATCACGTCTGAACCGGATATGCCGTGGGAAACAAGATACGTTTATTTTAGACTTTGTAAATGAACCAGAAGATATCCAGTGGTCATTTCAGGATTATTATGAAGTCACTGGTTTGAGTGATGTAACAGATCCGAATATATTATACGATTTACAATATGAATTAGATGCCATGCAAGTGTACACATCAACAGAAATAAATGCGGTGAATGAGCTTGAATTTAACGGAAAATTAGCTGATAAACGTGCTCAAGAACGGTTAAATCCAATCATAGATCAAGCTACAGATCGGTTTGAACATGATTTAACAGAAGAACAGCAAGAGCAATTTAAGAGTTCAACAACAAAGTTTTTAAGAACCTATTCTTTTGTACTTCAAATCGGGCCATTCACCGATATTGATTTACATAAACGCTATGTCTATTTGAATTATCTATTAAGAAAATTACCTAAAAAAGTATCTGAAGATGTCTATCTAGCGGATGATGTTGCCTTAGAATACTATCGTAATGATAAAGTATTTGAAGGAAGTATTAGCTTAAATGTACAAGGTGGTGCTGATCTCAGTCCAACGGAACATGCGGGTGGTGGTGCTCCGGAAGAAGAGAAAGAAAGATTGTCATCGATTATAGATAGGATGAATGAAAAATTTGGTACGGAATTTTCGGAAGGAGATAAACTTTCGCGTGAACAGCTTTATGCAGACATGATGGAAGACGAAGAGTTAGCAGAAAAGGCACGTAATAATACAATGGATAACTTTGCATTTAGTTTTAAAGACTCTTTCATGGATTTCGTAGTTGATCGATTACATGATAAGAACTTTTATATGAAAATCTTAGAAAATGAAGAGATTAGGACGTATTTGATGAATGATATGCTGGAAGATGTTTATTATGGGTTACGGGAGTAAATGGGAAAGAATACGAAATTCATTAAATGTTCCTAACTCCGAGTATTGACTTACACAGGACTAGCTTTGTTCATTTGGGAGACTTACTACGATTATCAGTCGTTATTGATTTAGATATTTGTGGGAAGAGTTCCCCCATATTTAAATTTGGCAAGCATCACCCGAAAAGGGGGTTTATTTTATCGCCTGTTATCTGGTAGTAAGAAGCCCATTTTCAGAATAAGCGGGGAAGTAAAGTGGGTGCAGAAAAACCCTTACCTAATAAGGTTCCACTTTATGGCTGAGATCCCATTCGCACTCTATCTTACAGGCAATCCAGATAGCTCCAAATATTGCAGTGCGTATATAGAGAATTCAATCATAACTCTATTCTCCGGATCCATGTAGTCTTCGCCGAGCAATGCCTTTATTTTAGCTAA
>Ga0209487_1003533_pt1 | contig 12249 bp, 9 predicted proteins | sample Poulit2012_FD_187524 | JGI IMG/M metagenome (GOLD analysis project Ga0209487, IMG submission 187524) | Agricultural soil microbial communities from Georgia to study Nitrogen management - Poultry litter 2012 (SPAdes) (version 2) | ecosystem: Environmental > Terrestrial > Soil > Agricultural land... | reverse complement strand
TATAATTTCCATGAAATCAAACCGCTCAGTGAACTTATCCATGAAGATAATATAACAATAGAAGGTGTTGTTCTGCATAAACCGACAGTTAATTTTTATGGACGACGAAAATCACGACTGACCTTTCCAATTGAAGTAGAAGGCGTTGCTATTAAAGCTGTCATGTTCAACCGTGCTTTTGCCCAAAAACAAATAAACCAAGGAGATATATTTACATTAACGGGAAAATGGGATGCACATCGATTACAAATAACAGTTTCTCAGTATCAAAAAGGTGAAGCCCCCAAAAACGTTGATATTCAACCCATTTATTCCATAAAAGGAGATATTACACCCTATCGATTAAAAAAGACAATTGACCAGGGGCTTGAACAATATGCTACTGAGATTGAGGAATTATTGCCAAACCATTATTTAGAATCCTATCGTTTGCCAGCCCGTGTAAATGCTGTTCAAACTATGCACCAACCTGAAAATAGACAATCCCTAAAACACGCACGAAGAAGATTCGTCTATGAAGAACTCTTATTATTTCAATTAAAAATGCAATTATTAAGAAAAATGGCCCGTGAAAACTCTGAAGGCAATATTCAAAATTATGACGTAGAAAAGGTACATTCATTTGTAAAGCAGTTGCCATTTTCTTTAACAGCTGCACAGGAAAGATCACTAAATGAAATATTGAAAGATATGGAATCACCATATCGAATGAATCGCTTACTACAAGGGGATGTTGGCTCAGGTAAAACAGCAGTAGCTGCCATCTGTTTATTTGCTTCCATTACATCTAAAAAACAAGGAGCTCTGATGGTCCCTACTGAAATATTGGCTGAACAACATTATCAATCACTTATTGAATTATTTGGGGAGAAAGCAAATATCGTATTGTTAACTGGCTCTACCAAAGCAAAATCCCGTAAAGAAATATTAGCGGCACTTGAAAATCATGAAGCCAATATTGTAATTGGGACACATGCGCTTATTCAAGATGATGTATTTTTTGATGATTTAGGTCTAGTAATCGTCGATGAACAACATCGATTTGGCGTTGAACAACGTCGGAAATTACGGGATAAAGGTCTACATCCTGATGTTCTTTTTATGACAGCAACACCTATACCGCGTACACTAGCGATTACAACATTTGGAGATATGGATGTATCACTCATTGATGAAATGCCACAAGGTAGAAAAGAAATTGAAACATATTGGACAAGAGAGAATACGTTCGAACGCGTTCTAAGATTTATACAAAAGCGCATTAACGATGGTGAACAGGCCTATGTTGTTTGTCCGCTTATTGAGGAATCGGATAAATTAGATATTCAAAATGCAGTCGACTTATATCATCAATTAGAATCATTTTACCCGCCTGAAATTAAAGTAGGTCTGATGCATGGAAGACTATCCAATGAAGAAAAAGACCATATGATGCAACAGTTTGCAAGTAATGAGATTCATATTCTTGTTGCCACAACAGTAGTAGAAGTCGGTGTAAATGTTCCAAATGCAACTATCATGGTTGTCTACGATGCCCAGCGTTTTGGTTTATCACAATTACATCAATTAAGAGGGCGAGTTGGACGTGGAGACAAACAAAGCTATTGTATTTTAATTGCGGATCCAAAAGGTGAAATTGGTAAAGAAAGAATGAAGATCATGACTGAGACAAATAATGGTTTTGAATTATCAGAACATGATTTGAAATTACGTGGTGCTGGTGATTTTTTTGGAAACAAGCAGAGTGGTTTACCAGACTTCAAAGTAGCTGATGTCATCCATGACTATAGAGCATTAGAAACAGCACGAAAAGATGCCATTGAGATTATCGAGACAAATTTATGGGAAGAAGACGAAGCGTTTTATCCTATGAAAAAATATTTAGAAACACAATCCTTTCTTGAGGAAAAATTAGATTAACAAGCAAACTTGCAAATGATATATGTTATTTTGCTAAGTTAAAAAGACGGATATTCTATAAAAACGGCCCTCACGTTTATGGGGGCCTGCTAAACACTACTTATTATTTTACTTTTTTTAATCCCCATATTACACCAATAGCAGCTACTATAATTAGTAAATAAATAGGAATCATTGATATATAGTAAATTGATTGTGAATTATTCTCTATAATATTTGTATTAATTCCAATACTCAACCCGTCAAATGTTACAGGATTTTTTGCTTTCATAGATATCTCAGATAAATTTAACGTTTTTAATGCTATTCGACTTATTAGATAAATGATTGTTCCGAGCAAAATTAAAAACGATATAATAATTCTTTTCATAAGTTGTCCCATTCCCTTGCCATAAAGTATATTTTCCCCATCTTTTTCCACTTCTTTACTCGCTTGTACAGCTAAGTTTTTGCTTTCAATCCGTTTAGCTACCAAAGCAAGTTCGGTTGTTTTGATTCCGCCAAACTGAAATCCAAAATCAGGTTTAGTTGCAAAAGGAGAGAACACTTCATTTTCTATAGTTATTTCACCGTTATCAACTTGGAAATATAACTTTTCAATTAGTGAAATTATATTTCCTACCTAATTTTATCAAAGCGTTTATCCTCTTATCCTACATTATTTTCTTAAATTTATCACGCTCGTTTGTGCCAATGTATGCTTTTTTCTAATTGATCCATATAAAATTCTTTTATTTTGAATGGGCCATTTCGTATGTTTTTAATATCTTGTTTGATAACATTTCCTTAATTAGCTACGTTTCATACAATTTTTGTTAAATACCGATATCCTTGAGTTTCAGCATAATAAATGTTGCTCTTTAAGAGTCTCCTATGGTACCATTAGTACCAAGTCATAGTACTTGATCTGTTTTATGTTTTTAATTGTTAGTCATCTTATCTATAGATAATTAAAATTTTGTTATACAGATTTATAGTTGTTCTGGTATAACGAGTAGTTTCGTAGAATCCTTTTTCTCAATAAGGGGTATCGAAAGATCTGTTTCTGGTAATGATGAAATTCACTAAATAAAGTAAATAGGCTTAAAATTGATTTTATAGTAAATAAATGCAGTTATACATAGTGGACGGTGTTTTTAAATGAGAAAAACGAAGATAGAACGTCAGCGGTTATTAAGAGAAACAATTGAACAAACGCCCTTTATTACAGATGAGGAACTGGCAAAGAAATTTACGGTTAGCATACAAACGATTCGTCTAGATCGGATGGAGTTATCCATACCTGAACTGAGAGAACGTATTAAATCTGTTGCCAAAAACCAATGGAATGAAACCATTAGGGCATTACCATTAGAGGAAGTCATTGGTGAAATTATTGACTTAGAACTAGATAAACGAGCAATATCCATTCTAGTTATTAGACCTGAACATGTATTTGCAAGAAATAAAATTGCACGAGGGCATCATTTATTTGCCCAAGCTAATTCACTCGCAGTTGCAGTAATCAATGATGAATTGGCCCTTACTGCAAAATCTGAAATTAAGTTTACAAGACAGGTGAAGCAAGGGGAACGTGTGATTGCAAAAGCGGTTGTGAAAGGACAAAATGATAAAGGATTAACCATTGTTCAAGTAGATAGTTTTGTGAATCATGAAATAGTTTTTACAGGATTGTTTCATATGTACCATTCGACAGAACAAAAAGGAGTAGAGAAATATGAGAATAGCTATTGATGCTATGGGTGGAGACAATGCGCCAAAGGAAATTGTTCTAGGTGCGATGGAGGCGATAGCAAAAATAAAAGATTTACAGATTACGCTTGTAGGTGATGAAGATAAAATAAAAGAACACCTAACAGATGCTAAAAACATTGATATTCTCCATACTACTGAAATGATTATGGCCGATGATGAACCAGTGCGTGCTGTTCGACGTAAAAAAAATGCCTCAATGGTACTCATGGCGAATGAAGTGAAACAAGGTAAGGCTGAGGCATGTATATCTGCTGGTAATACAGGTGCATTAATGAGTGCAGGTCTATTTGTTGTGGGCAGAACCCCTGGAATTCAACGGCCAGCACTAAGCCCAACATTACCAACAATCGATGGCAAGGGGTTTGTTTTGCTAGATGTTGGCGCAAATGTTGATGCAACAGTGAATCATCTTGTCCAATATGGGATTATGGGTTCGATTTACGCAGAAAAAGTGCGCACAGTGAAAAAACCAACAGTCGGTTTGTTAAATGTGGGTACAGAAGAGGGCAAAGGAAATGACTTAACAAAAAAGGCATTTATTGAATTGGAAAAAGCCCCGATTAACTTCATTGGTAATGTTGAAGCACGCGATTTACTAGAAGGTGTTGCTGATGTTGTTGTTACAGACGGGTTTAGTGGAAATGTAGCACTTAAAACAATTGAAGGGACAGCAATGATGGTGTTTTCTTTATTAAAGGAAACATTTATGTCGTCACTGAAAACGAAAATAGCGGCAGGGATGGTCAAGGGTGACCTGAAGAAATTGAACGCTAAATTAGATTATTCAGAATATGGTGGTGCAGGACTATTTGGTTTAGCTGCACCAGTAATTAAAGCACATGGTTCTTCAAATGGTCGTGCTATTTATAACGCGATTAAGCAAGCATGTCATATGGTTGAGTATCAGGTTACAGATACAATAGAAGAAACAATTTTTGCAATGAAATCGAAAGAGGAGGATACTGAATGAAGCGAATTGCTTTTATGTTTCCAGGACAAGGTTCCCAGACAGTAGGGATGGGAAAGGAATTGTACGAAACATATCCTGAAATAAGAAATATTTATGAGCAAGCAAATGATTCATTAGGAAAAAATTTAATGAACTTGATGTTCAACGGTCCAGAAGAAGAATTAACCCAGACAGAAAATGCCCAACCAGCTCTTTTATTATCTAGTAGTGTTGTGAGTACATTGTTACTAAAAGAAGGTATTCAACCCACGGTAACAGTAGGGCATAGTCTAGGGGAATATAGCGCACTTGTTGCTGCTAATTCCCTTTCATTAGATGATGCACTTCCATTAGTTGCAGCTCGTGGAAAATTAATGGAAGAGGCCTTTCCTAAAGGACAAGGGTCAATGGCTGCAGTATTAGGTTTATCACAACAAGAAATTGAAGAGGCATTACAAGAACTTAATTCTGAAGAGATCGTTGATATGGCAAATCTTAATTGTCCTGGTCAAATCGTCATCTCTGGAACGAAACAAGGTTTAGAATTAGCAGAACCAATCTTAAAAAATGCCGGGGCACGTAGGGTGATTTTACTTAATGTAAGTGGCCCTTTTCATTCAAGATTGATGAGATCTGCTAGTGAACATTTCGCAAAAAAGTTAGACAATATAAAATTTGAAAATGCAAAATTACCGGTCTATGCAAATGTAACAGCATCCGCTGTTACAGAGAAGGAAGAAATCCGAAAATTATTAGTGGAACAATTGTATTCACCTGTTCGCTTTGAGGAATCGATTAAAAATATCATTGCTGAAGGCATAGATGCTTTTGTTGAAGTTGGTCATGGTAAAGTATTAAGTGGTTTAGTGAAAAAAATTGATCGAAAAATACCAACATTTTCCGTACAAGATTTGGCATCTATGGACAAACTAATCAAATGGTACAAAGGAGACGAAAACTAATGTTACAAGGTAAAAATGTATTAGTGACAGGAGCCTCTCGCGGAATTGGTAAATCAATTGCCCTTGAATTGGCATCAAAAGGCGCAAATGTGGCAATCAATTATGCAGGAAACGAAGCACGCGCGCAAGCTGTTGTAGAGGAAATCGAACAAATGGGTGTAAAATCAATCAAAATACAAGCCGATGTTTCTCAAGAAGCAGATGTAAAAGCAATGATTAAAGAGGTCATCAAACAGTTTTCTACTTTAGATATTTTAGTAAATAATGCTGGTATTACAAAAGATAATTTACTGATGCGCATGAAAGAGGAAGAATTTGACCAAGTTATAGATATTAATCTAAAAGGTGTCTTCCTCTGTACGAAAGCAGTAACGAGACATATGATGAAACAAAGATCAGGAAAGATTATTAATGTCGCATCTATTGTTGGAGTGAGTGGTAATCCCGGTCAAGCAAATTATGTTGCTGCCAAAGCTGGTGTGATAGGGATGACAAAATCTGTTGCGCAAGAATTAGCATCACGTAATATACTTGTTAATGCAGTTGCACCTGGATTTATTTCAACTGATATGACTGATGCATTAACCCAAGAACAACAGGATGCTATATTATCTAGAATTCCATTGGCAAAACTTGGGACACCAGAAGATGTTGCAAATGTTGTACGTTTTCTAGCTTCCGATGATGCCAATTATATCACAGGTCAGACCATCCATATTGATGGTGGTATGGTGATGTAAATAGCTTAGAAAAAAATATGAGTTCAAACTAGAATTATCGTGGAATATCTTTTATACTACTTGAAGGGAGGTGAAGTAAAATGTCAGACATTTTTGAACGTGTAAAAGATATCATTGTTGAACAACTTGATGTCGATGAGTCTCAAGTAACTTTAGAAGCCTCTTTTGCTGAAGATCTTGATGCTGATTCACTAGATGTTGTTGAGCTTGTAATGGAGCTAGAAGATGAATTTGATTTAGAAATTGCCGATGAAGAGGCTGAGAAAATCAGTACAGTGGGCGACGCTGTAGAGTACATAGACAGCATACAATCTTAATAAAAAGAGCGGCCATATATATGTCCTAATACATTAAAAAAGAATTGAAAATGAAAGTCTCGCATTTGCGAGACTTTCTATCTATGTGTCATTAAACGGGATGATATGAATAGGGGTGCATGATAATGAATCTACATGAATTAGCAAAAAAATTTGATATAACATTTGACGATGAAACTTTATTGATACAAGCATTTACCCATTCATCCTATGTGAATGAGCATCGTAAGGGAAGATATTTAGATAATGAAAGATTAGAATTTCTAGGAGACGCTGTGTTAGAATTAGGGATTTCGCAATATTTATATAAGGAAAACATTGCGATGCCAGAAGGTGAAATGACTAAACGGCGAGCTTCCATTGTCTGTGAGGAATCGCTCTATCACTTTGCTCAAGAGTTGCAATTTGGTGACTATATTTTATTAGGTAAAGGCGAAGAGCGGACGGGAGGAAGAGAGCGCCCCGCATTACTAGCAGATGTATTTGAAGCATTTCTAGGTGCACTGTTTTTAGATCAGGGATATAACAGTGTCATTTCTTTCTTAGAACAATATATTTTTCCCAAAATAACGACTGGTGCTTTTTCGCATGGGATGGATTATAAAAGCCAATTACAAGAATTAGTTCAAAAGGATAAAAATGTGACCATAGCATATCAAATTATTGACGAAAAAGGCCCCTCACATAATAAGGAATTTCAAGCACAAGTACAAATTAATGGTGAAGTACACAAAATCGGGGTAGGTCGAACTAAAAAAGAAGCGGAACAACGGGCGGCAAAACATGCATTAGATTCGCTTACTCTAAATTAATGAATTTCATCATACGGATTTATAGCCAATTCAATACTATATGTATTTTTGTTGAACCGTCCTTAACTACATACAGTACCGAATTGTCTGACTTTGGTAATGCTGAAATTCACTTAAATGAAATAATACCGTGCCACGCCAAAAGAGGTGAATAAATCATGTTTTTGAAACGTTTAGAAAGTGTCGGTTTTAAATCTTTTGCTGAACGGATTAAAGTAGAATTTGTGCCAGGAGTGACAGCTGTCGTAGGGCCAAATGGGAGCGGAAAAAGTAATATTACAGATGCGATTCGCTGGGTGCTTGGGGAGCAATCGGCAAAATCATTACGTGGATCCAAAATGGAGGATGTTATTTTCCAAGGAAGTGACACAAGAAGTCAACTCAATTTCGCCGAAGTAACGCTTGTATTGGATAATCATACACAGTCATTAAAGCTTGATTATGATGAAGTAAGTGTAACGAGACGAGTTTACCGCTCGGGTGTAAGTGAATTTTATATTAATAAACAATCTTGCCGACTTAAAGATATCATTGATTTATTCATGGATTCGGGACTTGGGCAAGAATCTTTTTCCATTATTAGTCAAGGTAGGGTTGAGGAAGTATTAAGCTCAAAAGCAGAAGAACGACGCACCATATTTGAAGAAGCTGCTGGCGTGTTGAAATATAAGCAACGTAAAAAGAAAGCTGAATTTAAACTGTCGGAAACGGAAGAGAACCTAAGTCGAGTGAATGACATTGTTTATGAAATAGAACAACAAATTCACCCTTTGGAACAACAAGCAAAGACGGCTAAAAAATATCTGGAACAAATGGATTTACTTAAAAAAGAAGAAATTTCTTTGCTTGTTACAGAAATAGAGGCACTTCATCAAGAATGGGAGCAGTTACTGAAACAATTAGAAAAGGAAAAAGAAAAGGAAATTGCCTTAAAAACAACCATCCAACAAAAAGAAGCAATGTTGGAAAATGATAAACGGGAAGTTTTGCAATTAGATGAGGATGTAGATGAACTACAAGCAGTTTTATTAAAGAGTACACAACAGTTGGAACAATTTGAAGGGCAAAAACAGGTCCTCCAAGAACGTTTGAAAAACTTTGCTGAAAATAAGGAGAAACTTTCTGGTCAAAGAGAGCACACGAACAATATCATTGAAAAGCTGCAGCAGGAATTAAATGAAGAGAAAGAAAAACTAACCCAGCTGCAAAATGATAAAAATAAAACAAATGAATTTGTCAAAAAATTAGAAAGACAGTTAACAACAGAACAGGATGATCTCGCAGATAGAACCGAGGAATTAAAAGCAGAATATATTGAATATCTGAATGAACAAGCAGCTATACGCAATGAAAAACAATCTATTAAACAACAACTTGAGCAACTTAGTGGGCGACATAATCATCAATCAAAAAAAAATAATGATATGTTGGAATTAAAAAAGGAACTAGAAGAAAAGCAATTTTCTTTTAAAACAGATTTTACGAACCAGGAGAAAACGTGTCGTGAAATTGAAAATCAGATTCAAGATGCCAAAGAACAATTAAAAAATAAGCGCGATGATTTTGAACGAGCGCAAGAAAATTTATATAAAGGCTATCAAATGATTTCTAACTTAAAATCACGGAAAGAAATGTTAGAAGAGATGAAAGATGATTTTCAAGGCTTTTTTCATGGTGTAAAAGCAATTTTGAAAGCTAAACAGAAAAAAACATTAACTTCCATTGATGGTGCGGTTATTGAATTGATTGACGTTCCAAAAGAATACGTAATGGCCATTGAAACTGTTTTGGGTGGCCAAGCCCAACATGTTGTAGTTACAGATGATCATGCTGCAAGGGAAGCAATTTCATGGTTGAAACGCACAAATAATGGTAGATCAACTTTCTTACCGCTAGCTTCTATTCAAGGACGTTTTATCATCTCTGATTTATTGAGCAAAGCCAAAAGTCATCCTGGCTTTGTTGGCATCGCATCAGAATTAGTAAATACCGATCCCAAATATCAAAAAGTTGTTAACCATTTAATGGGTCATATTATTATTACGCAAACATTGAAAGATGCAAACGAAATTGCTGTTTTAACGGGAAGACGTTACCGAATTGTGACGCTAGATGGGGACGTTGTAAATCCTGGTGGATCAATGTCTGGTGGTGCAAAACGAAAGGCCAATCAATCTTTATTCACGAGAGAAAAAGATTTAGAGGAAGTTGCTACGAAATTAGCAAAACTACAAAAAAAAGCCATAGATTTTGAAAAGGTAGTAGAAAATAAAAAAGCAGAAATTGAGAATAATGAAAGTGAACTGGAAAGTAAAGAACAATTGTTGTTTACAGAGCAAGAAAGCTTTCGGAAAGTTCATGATTCCTATAAGCAGGTACAAATAGAGCTTGAATCATTACAGGATCATCTCAGAATGTTTGATCAAGATCAGCAACAATTTAATCAAGAACGTGAAGAACTATTTTTACGTGATAAAACAATTGATAACGACTTAAACAAAATTCAACATGAACTAACCACAATTCAGTCAGAAATTGATCAATTAACATCACAAGCAAATGTGCTAAAAGAAAATCAAGATCAAATACAACGTGATTTACACCAAAATCAAGTATTGCTAGCAGAACAAGAGGAACGAATCCGAAGTCAAGCAGAAAAAACAGCAACAATTCAACGACAACTGAAAGAAACAGAAGAACAATATGAGGGCTTCACAAAAGAGTTAGATGAACTTCATCAGATCCATCAAACAGATATAACAGAAGAAAAGATCATGATGCAAATCCAAACCGAGAAAGAAAAAATTGATGAATTAACAGCCGAAATTCAGGAAAAAAGAACAAAACGTGCCAACAAGACAGAACTAATGAATGATCAAGAAAGAGAATTAAAAGCTGAGAATACGAATTATCATATTTTTATTGAATCTATCCAGAAACAAGAAGTAAAAGCGAATAGACTAGATGTCGATCTAGAAAATAAGCTATCACAATTGCAAGCTGAATATACATTAACCTATGAACGGGCAAGTAAAACATATGAAAAAACGTCCGATGTTGAAAAGACAAAAGAGAATGTAAAACATATAAAGAAAATAATAAAAGGTTTAGGTCATGTTCATATTGGTGCGATAGATGAATATAAACGTGTTTCAGAACGCTATACTTTCCTCACGAAACAAAAAGATGACTTGGTTGACGCTAAAGAAACATTGTTTTCCGTGATTGCTGAAATGGATAAAGTCATGAAGGAACGCTTTGAACAGACATTCATACAGATAAGTGAGGAGTTCTCAATCGTCTTTAAGGAGCTATTTGGTGGAGGGCATGCTAAATTAAATTTAACAGATCCCAAAAACATGCTAGATACTGGTATAGAAATTATTGCTCAACCACCTGGAAAAAAACTTCAACAATTAGGGTTATTATCTGGTGGTGAGCGAGCCTTAACTGCTATTTCATTGTTGTTTTCTATTTTACGGGTAAGACCTGTTCCGTTTTGTGTGCTTGACGAGGTAGAAGCTGCTCTTGATGAGGCAAATGTTGTTCGCTTTGCAAAATATGTGAAACAACATAGTTCTGAAACGCAATTTATTGTGATTACCCATCGAAAAGGTACGATGGAGGAAGCCGATGTATTATATGGCGTAACAATGCAAGAGTCGGGTGTTTCTAGATTAGTGTCTGTCCAACTCGAAGACACACTGGATTTAGTTAGATCAAATTCATAGGAAGAAAGGAAATTAGATAAATGAGTTTTATGCAAAAACTAAAAAATAGATTTAAACAACAGGAAACTGAAAAAACATCAGAAAAATACAAAAAAGGCATGGAAAAGACACGTCAATCTTTTTCAAGCAAGATCAATGATCTGATTTCTCGTTATCGTTCTGTTGATGAGGATTTTTTCGAGGAATTGGAAGAAGTTCTGATTACAGCAGATGTCGGTGTCGTTACGGTAATGGATCTAATTGATATTTTAAAAGCCGAAGTGAAACGCCAAAATATTAAAGAAACAAATGAAATTAGGGATGTAATATCAGAAAAACTGGTTGAGATTTATTATGGTGACGACGGTGAAGAAATTGCCGAACTAAATATGCAGGAAAATGATTTGACTGTTATTCTAGTTGTAGGGGTAAATGGTGTTGGTAAAACAACATCAATTGGCAAGCTCGCCTATAAATTAAAGCAAGAAGGAAAACATGTTGTTTTGGCAGCTGGGGATACTTTCCGTGCAGGAGCGATTGAACAATTGGAAGTCTGGGGAGAGCGTGCAGACGTGGAAGTGATCAGACAAAGTGCAGGTAGCGATCCAGCAGCCGTTGTGTTTGATGGCTTGAAAGCAGCGAAAGCAAGAAATGCCGATGTACTTATATGTGATACTGCGGGAAGGCTCCAAAATAAAGTTAATTTAATGAATGAGCTTGAAAAAGTAAAAAGAATTATTGAACGTGAGGTACCTGATGCTCCACATGAAGTGTTACTCGTTTTAGATGCTACAACTGGTCAAAATGCATTAAGTCAGGCAAAAACTTTTTCGGAAGCGACAGATGTTTCTGGTATTGTTTTAACGAAGCTTGATGGTACAGCTAAAGGGGGAATTGTATTAGCGATTCGTAATGAATTGACCATTCCAGTGAAATTGGTCGGTCTTGGTGAACAAGTAGAGGATCTTCAAGCATTTGATGCACATGCTTTTGTATATGGACTATTTGCGGACATGTTAAACGACTAATCTAGCGCTTTGTTCTCTTGACAAAGAAGTTTATTGTTCGTTATGATGAATGGTGT
>Ga0209487_1003532_pt1 | contig 12249 bp, 7 predicted proteins | sample Poulit2012_FD_187524 | JGI IMG/M metagenome (GOLD analysis project Ga0209487, IMG submission 187524) | Agricultural soil microbial communities from Georgia to study Nitrogen management - Poultry litter 2012 (SPAdes) (version 2) | ecosystem: Environmental > Terrestrial > Soil > Agricultural land... | reverse complement strand
CTCCACGATGAGCTCGGCGACCTCGAGCCGGTTGCGGCCGTCGGAGTCGGCGACCGGCAGGGAGGTGAACCACAGCACGATGCTGTCGGTGGCCACCGGCTCGTCGAAGGTGAACCGTGAGGTTGGACCCATCTCGCCCTCGGCGAGCACCTCGCCCTCGGTGGGGGTGTCCGGTGCGGTCGCCCGGATCTCCACGTTGCCACCCTCGCCCATGAGGTCGATGACCACGGCGCTGACCCGGCTCTCCTCCTCCAGCTCGACGTGCAGGCCGATGCCGGTCTTCATCCCGTAGGCCGGGTCGACGTAGGAGCGCGAGCGCCAGTAGGTGCTGGGATCGTCGTCCAGCGCCCGCGGGGTGAGGTCGGGGTTCTCCGCGCCGTCGCCCTCGGGGTCCAGCGGCGCCAGGCTCGCAATGACCGGGTCGGGCAGGGGCGGCTCGGTGGTGGGCTCCTCGGTGGCCTCCGGGCTCGCCTCGTCGGTGGCCGGTGCAGTCGCGGTGGCCGGTTCCTCGGTCACCTGGGGGGTGGATTCGGGGATCGTGCGCGGCTCGGGCTCGGCGGTGAGGGTGCGGAAGGCGAAGACGGCACCGAACACCACGGCGATCAGGGCGAGCACGAGCACGATCGCGGTCGGGTCGATCCGCCGGCGGGTCAGCGGGGCGTCGTCGTCATCGCCGCTGACCACCTCCTCCCAGGTCTGCTCGCGGGCGGGGGACGGCGCAGGCTGGGTCGGCACCGGGGCCGGCGGGGTCTCGAACTCGGTGGTTGCGTGCTGGACGGTCCGGTCGAAGGGCTCGGTGGCCGGCTGGGACTCACGTTCCAGGGCGGCCTGCACCGCCTCCTCGCGACTTTCGGCCAGCCGGCGCTCCGCCTCGGCCTCCTCCTGGGCGGCGCGCGCCGCCGCGGCGTCGGCGAGCTTCTCCCGGCTGCGCGAGAACTGGTCGCGCACGGCCGAGCCGGCCCGGCGTGCTGCCTCGGCGACCGCGGCTGCGGCGCCACCGACGCCGGCGGCCAGTGTCGCCGAGGTGACCGACCCGCGCGGGTGGCGGGTAGTGGCCTGGTCCGTGGTGCCGGCGGCCGCGAGCACCTCGCTGAACTCCGGCGGTGCGCCGGCATCCGGCGACACCGGCCGGGGCTGCCACGAGCTGGGGTCCAGGTCGTCGACGGCGGTGGGCACCACCTCCGACCAGCTCGGCTGGGCAGGGCGGGGGGTGTCGCCGTCCCGAGGGGGCGGGCCGGTCCAGGGCTCGTCATCGGTGGTGCCGGCCGCCCCGGCGGCGGTAGCCGTCCCCGCGGTGGAACCTGCCGCGCCGGCCGCAGCGGCGCCGAGGGCGCCGGCAGCGGCACTCGCGCTTGCACCGACCGCGCCTGCGATACCCGCGCCGGCGGCACCACCCGCGGCACCGGAGTCGCCGTCGTCCCCGGCGGGGACGGGTCGAGCGGTGAGGGTGTCGGGTTCGATGTCCCGCCAGGGCGCCAGCTCGCGGATCAGCTCGCTGGGGGTCAGCGGCCCGTCCACGTCCGGCCCCAGGGTGCGCACGCACAGGGAGTCGAGGTCGGCGGGCACGTCGCCGTTGAGGCTGCTGGGGGCAACCGGTCCACCGCCGATCGTGGGCGCGGGGCGCAGCTCCTCGGCTGGGGCGTCCTCACCGACCGGCCACCGGCCGGTCAGCGCGAGGTAGAGCAGGCGGACGAGGAGCACCGTGTCGATCCGCCCGGCGGCGAGCTGGTCACGTTCCCGGCCCAGGTAGGTCCCGGCGACCCCGAGTCCGGAGATCCGCACCTGCCCGTCGTCGGTGACGTGCACCAGCGAGGGGCTCAGCGCGAGGTGGTGCACTCCGCGGCGACGCGCCGTCTCCAGTGCGCTGGCGGCCTCCCCGATGATCGAGCGGGCCTGCTCGGCCGGCAGCGGACCGCCGAGGTCGGCGAGGGAGGGGCCGGTGGTGATATCGGTGACGACGAAGGCGTGGCCCTCGTGGGTGCCCACGTCCAGCACCCGCTCGAAGCGGGCGTCGTCGACGAGGGCGGCGCGCCGGGCGGCGTCGACGGTCTCGGCCGACAGCCCGGTGGTGGCGGGCAGCAGGAGCGCACGCACCTCCCGCTGGAGGATGTCGTCGTGCCCCAGCCACAGCGCGGTCCCGGGCAGGAGGGTGCTGACCTCCTGCTGGAGGAGGTAGCGGCCCGACAGCAACGTGCCCTTGGCCAGCGCCGGGGGCGTCCCCGGTCCGTGGTCGTCCAGCGTCCTGCTCCCTCTGTGCGATCCCGGTTCCGGGTCGGCTGTGTCCTTGCCGCCCATCGTACTGACCTGCGCCGAGCCTCCCCGACCGAGCAGTCGTCGGACCATCGCGAGGACCGGTCGGGCGATCACCTCGAGCTCACCCACGCGCAGCACCTTGAGCAGCGCGATGTAGCCGACCAGCATCACCAGGCCGGGTATGGCTACCTTCACCAGCGCCTCGAACATCTGGGCGACCGTGCTGTCGGCCCGGGCGACCGGCCCGATGAGGTGGAGCAGGCCCCAGCCGGCCAGCAAGGGCGGGGTGGCCGCCAGGACCACGCGGATGTGCGTACGCAGAACGCGTCCGCCGTCCAGGCTGGGCAGCTTGCGCCGCAGGGCGAGGTAGGCGACCACCGAGCCGACGATGTTCGAGGCCGTCGTGGCCACCGCGGCACCCACCAGCCACCACTGGGGCGGCAGCAGCGTGGAGACCAGGCAGCCGCCGATGACGATGAGGGTGAGGGGCACCTGCAGCCGGAACAGCCACTTGGTGTCCTCGTAGGCGTAGTAGACCCGCTGGATCATCGTGAACGCGCCGAGTGCGGCGATCCCGCCGAGCAGGGCGACCACCACGGCCGCGGTGCCCTGAGCCTCGGGGAAGGTCGCCGTGGGCAGGATCGCCTGGACCAGAGGGAGGGCGACGACGGCGAGCGCACCCCCGGCGAAGACGGTGAACACCGCGATGGTCCGCAGCCCGAGGGACAGGTCGTCGCGCACCGCCGCGCCCTGGCCGGTGGCGGCGTAGTGGGACACCCGGGTGAACAGCGCGGTCACGAGGGACACGGTGATGAGCGACTGGGGCAGCATGTAGAGAAAGTTCGCGCTGTCCCAGGCGGCGTTGCCGGCGACGAAGCCGTCGGTGGCCGCCCGGCTGGCCGCGGCGGCGAGGTTGGAGATCGCGATGAACCCCACCTGCGCGACGAGCAGGGAGGCGAAGGCCCAGGTGGCCACCTTCCCGGCGCGCCCGAGGCCCGAGCCGCGCAGCCCCCACCGGGGCCGGTACCGGAACCCGGACCGGCGCAGCGGGATGATGAGGATCACGGCCTGCACCACCACCCCGAGAGTGGCGCTGCCGCCGATGACGGCGGTGCGCAGCGGCGACCACGCGGCGGGGTCGGTGTTGGCACCGGTGGCGGTCGCGGTGCCGAACAACAGGATGTAGGCGACGAGGCCGATCAGCGCGACGAGGTTGTTCGCGGCGGGGGCCCACATGAAGGGCCCGAAGATGCCCTTGGCGTTGAGCACCTGCCCCAGCAGCGTGTACATGCCGTAGAAGAACAGCTGGGGCACGCACCACAGGGCGAAGGCGACTGCCAGGTCGAACCACACCTGCTCCAGCCCGGAGGCGTAGATCGCCACCAGCACGCTGGCACCCGCGGTGAGCAGCACGGTCAGGGTGAGCAGGGCCGCGCCGGCCATGGTGAGGAGCCGGTTGACGTACTCGTCACCGCCGTCACGGGACTTCATCGCCCGCACGATCTGCGGCACCAGGATCGCGTTCAGCACGCCACCGGCGACCAGCATGTACACGACGTTGGGCAACCGGTTGGCCACCGCGAAGGAGTTAGCGGCCCCGGTGAGGCCGATCGCCGCGACCAGCAGGATGTTGCGCAGCAGGCCGAGGACTCGCGAGACCAGGGTGCCGGAGAACATCAGCGCCGCGGACCCGGCCAGGCCGCGGGCCCCGGTCGTCCCGCTGCTCACGTGTTCGCCTCCTCCGGCTGTCCGCGGCGCCGGGCGCGGCGCACGGTGCGGATGATGCCGACGACCAGCATGACCACGAGGATGCCGGCGATGACGGCGGTGCCCACCGTCTCCCAGTCGGCCCGCACGCGCACCTTGATCTCCACCGGGTCATCGATCGGGCTGCCCTCCGGCGTCGTGAGCAGCACCTCGACGACGACGTCGCCGCTGCCCACCGCGTGCACCGGAATCTGCGCGGTACTCGACTGGTGGGCGGGAATCTGCAGCTCGACGGTCTCGTCGGCGACCAGGCGTGCATCGCGGGGGTCCAGGCGCACCCGCACGTGTGCCGCCTGGGACATCTCGTTGGTCACCGCCACCGGGATGTGCGCGGCCTCGTTGATGAGGTTGAGGGTGCTGCCCGGGCGGGCGGCAACGAGGCCCTGCCGCTCGCTCGCGGCCTGCTCGGCGCGCGCCACGATCTCCTCGCGGGCGTCCGGCTCAGTGCGCCAGGCGGCCGAGGCCACCTCCCGCAGGGAGCTGCGCACCTCCTCCACGAGCTCGCGCGGCTGGGCGAGGATGCCGGCGAACGCAGCGGTGCGGGCGAGCACGCCGTCGACTCGTTCCAGGGTGGCGACGTCGACCTCACCGTCCTCCACCACCAGCTCGGGCAGGCTCTCGCGCGCGAGGTCGGGGGCGTCGTGGCGGAACATCTCGGCCAGCCCGACCCGCTCCAGCCACGGTGCCTCGTCCAGGGCGCTGAGCTGGGCGTCGAGCAGCTCGGGGGTTGCGGTGGTGTCGCGCGGGACGGTGAGCAGGAGGTCGCGACGGTCGGCGGGCCGCTCGCGGGTGATCACCGCGGTCTCGGCCAGCAGGTACTGCCGGGCGGTGAGCGGGTCCAGCTCGATGGTCGGTCCGGTGGCGTTGACGGGCAGCACGGTGCCGGTGAGCAGTGCGGAGAGTCGGTCGTCGACCACCGCGGCGGGTACTTCGCCGTCGGCGAGGTCGAGGTCGACCCGGGCCGATGGCGTGTAGGTCAGCTGGGTGGCGGCCGCGAGTCCGGTCCCCGGGAGCACGAGTGTCTGGGCGCCGGCGTCGGCCAGGGCGTCGACCGTGACGGCGTCGACCGTGCGGGCCGCCGGCCAGCCCAGGACGGTGGTGGAGGTGGGCTGGCCCAGCGCCTCCGCGGCCTCGTCCGGGGTGAGCAGCGCAGCGCTCAGCAGGTCGCCGCGGCCGGCGTGGGCCAGTGCGGCCGCGTCGGCGTCCGCCCAGGGCAGGTGGTGCAGGTTGCGGTCGCGGTTGGCGGCGAAGTCGTCCAGTGCCTCCTGGAGGGGATCGGCCGCCTCGTCGGACGTGGACGGCGCATCCTCCTGGGTGCCGGTGAGGTCGACCGCCGGGGGCAGGTGGGTCAGGACCGAGGGGTCGACGGCGAGGTCCACCCCGGGGTGGTCCAGCGCCTCGATGAGGGGCACCAGGCGGTCGGCGGCCGTGGCGCCTGCGGGCAGGGACGCCTCCCGAGCGGCGGTGCGCTCGTCAGCGGTGGGGGTCGCGGCCGCCAGCACGGACAGGGGCATCGTCTCGATCTCGATGCCGGGCCACCACAGCAGGAACGAGCGGGCGGCCGGCGGGTCGGTGACGGGGACCGCGGTGGCGTCGTGCGCCGTCACCTCGATGCCGCGTGGGCCCCAGGCCACGTAGGTGGCGGAGAGGGGCAGCTCCTCGGCGGGCACGGTGAAGGAGAAGGAGGCGCTCTCGCCCGGGGCGAGCGGGTCCTCGAGCCGCTGGGCGTCCAGGAGGACGGTGGCCGAGCGGGAAGTCGGGTCCAGCCAGCGTTCCAGCAGGGAGCGGCTGATCGGGGTGGTCTGCTGGGCGCGCAGGCGCAGCTCGGGCTCCGCGACGGCGACGGTGGTGCCGTTGGTCACGGTTCCGCGGACCACCAGGTCGTCCCCGGCCTGCAGGATCGCCGGCCGGATGTCGGTGAGCTCCACGGACACCACCCCGCCCAGGCTCGGCTCCTCGGGCCCGGGGTCCTGCGTGGCGTCGGGATCCGCCGGGGTCGCCGCGGCGGGGGCGACTCCCAGCAGGCAGGCGAGCAGGACGAGCAGCACGGCTGCCCGTGGAGCCACCCCGGACGCGGTCCAGGTGATGTTCATGCGCGTCCGGCCAGCACGTCCCTCGCGGTGGCGACCACGCGCCGCTCGTTCGGGTAGGCCAGTCGCGAGGCGACCTCGTCCAGGGCCACCCAGGCGACGTCCTCGGCCTCGTGGTCGGGGTCGTTCTCGATGGTCAGCTCCCCGCCGGTGGCTTCCAGGAGGTAGTGGTGGACCACCTTGTGCACCCGCCGGTCGTCGCCGGCGAACCAGTAGTCGATCGTGGCCAGGTGACGCAGCACCTGCCCGGTGATGCCGGTCTCCTCGGCGATCTCGCGGACCGCGGCCTCCTCGGGGGTCTCGGTGCCCTCCAGGTGGCCCTTGGGCAGGCACCACTCGAGTCGCCCGCCGCGGTTACGCCGGGCGATCACGGCCGTGTAGGCCTGACCGTCCTCCACCCGCACCACCAGCCCGCCCGCCGAGGTCTCGTCCACCACCGGGAGCAGCGCAGAGCGCGGCGCGGTGGCGCGCGGACGCGGCGGCGTGGGAACTCGCCGGCGCGGCGTAGGGACGGCGGACATGAGGTCACCATAATCAAGTGCCGCCCCCAGTGCTGTGAACCGGGGCGCGATCCGTCACATCGGGCCCGCTCGTGGCCGCCTGCCGCTGGAACGTGGCAGGCTGTGCCGGGTGCCACCGTTGAACGAGACCCCCCTCGCCCGTACCGCGGCCGCGGCGCTGACCGCGTTGCCGCCCGCCGTCATGGAGCTGGGCCGGATCTTCGCCGACGCAGGACACGAGCTGGCGCTCGTGGGCGGGCCGGTCCGCGACGCCTTCCTCGGGGCCATCAGCCAGGACCTCGACTTCGCCACCTCCGCCCGACCGGACGAGACCGAGCGGCTGCTGGCCGCCTGGGGCCACACGCACTGGTCGATCGGCAAGGAGTTCGGCACCATCGGCGCCCGCCACGGGGACGTGGTCGTCGAGGTCACCACCTACCGCACCGAGGCCTACGACCTCGAGTCCCGCAAGCCGCAGGTCGAGTACGGCGACACCCTCGAGGGCGACCTGTCACGCCGCGACTTCACGGTCAACGCGATGGCGGTGGTGCTGCCCTCGCTCACCTTCGTCGACCCGCACAACGGGCTGCAGGACCTGCACGACGGCATCCTGCGCACCCCAGCCGACCCCGAGCAGTCCTTCGACGACGACCCGCTGCGGATCATGCGCGCGGCCCGGTTCAGCGCCCAGCTCGAGTTCGACGTGGACCCCGACGCGATGACGGCGATGACGGCGATGGCCGAGCGGCTGTCCATCGTCTCCGCCGAGCGGGTCCGGGGTGAGCTCGAACGGCTCGTGCTCAGCAAGGCGCCCCGGCGAGGACTGGAGCTCATGGTCTACACCGGCGTGGCCGACGTCGTGCTGCCCGAGCTGGCCCGCCTGCAGGAGACGGTCGACGAGCACCGCCGTCATAAGGACGTCTACGAGCACACCCTCGTGGTGCTCGACCAGGCGATCGCGCTGGAGACCGGGCCGGACGGGCCGGTGCCCGGTCCCGACCTCGTCCTGCGCCTGGCTGCGATCCTGCACGACATCGGCAAGCCGGACACCCGGCGCTTCGAGCCGGGCGGGGGCGTGAGCTTCCACCACCACGAGATCGTCGGCGCGCGGATGGCGGCCAAGCGACTCAAGGCGCTGCGCTTCGACAAGCAGACCACGAAGGACGTCGCACGCCTGGTCGAGCTGCACCTGCGGTTCCACGGATACGGCGAGGCGAAGTGGACCGACTCGGCGGTGCGCCGGTACGTCACCGACGCCGGGCCGCTGCTCGAGCGGCTGCACCGGCTCACCCGGGCCGACTGCACCACCCGCAACCGCCGCAAGGCAATGCGGTTGTCGGCCGCCTACGACGACCTCGAGCAGCGGATCGCGGCGCTCGCCGAGGAGGAGGAGCTGGCCAAGGTGCGCCCGGACCTCGACGGGACCCGGATCATGGAGATCCTCGATATCCCGCCGGGACCGGTCGTCGGCAAGGCGTACAAGTACCTGCTCGACCTGCGGATGGAGCACGGACCGCTCGGCGAGGAGGCCGCGGTGCGGGCGCTGCGCGACTGGTGGGCCGAGCAGCAGTAGCCGGCCGAGGTCAGGCGATCGGCTCGAGCAGGCCCGTGTCGACGTCGTAGAGGAACCCGCCGACGGTGACCGCGTCGGAGACCAGCGGGTGGGAGCGCACCTTGGCGACCTCGGCGCGGATCGACTGGACCTGGTCGGTGATGACGCCCAGCGACATCCAGGTGGCGTCCTGCCCGGTGCGCTCGCCGATCTTGGCGTGCAGCTCCTCCTCGGTGCTCATCGCCATCGCGCAGCGGGTGTGGTGGATGACCAGCACCCGGTCGACGTTGAGCAGGCTCACCCCGATCGCGAGGGCGACGAGCACCTGGTCGGTCACCCGGCCGCCCGGGTTGCGCAGGATCTTGGCGTCCCCGGGCACCAGGCCGATCATGCCCAGCGGGTCGATCCGGGAGTCCATGCAGGTGACTACGGCGACACCCGCCTTGGCGACGCCGTCGAACCCCGACAGGGTGAAGTCGGCGGCGTATCGGGCGTTGGCCTCGAGCAGGTCGGCGAATGGCTCGCGGGAGTTCATGGCGCCGACGGTACTCGCCCGCGCCCGGGGCCCGGAGGTTCAGCCCGCGGAGTGGTCGGTCTCGTGGGGCAGCACCGGGCGGGGCGTGTCGGACAGGCGGTCGGTGAGCGCGCGGTAGAGCAGCGCGACGGCGACGTAGGTGACCGCCAGGCCGGCGAACACCGCGCGCGACCAACCGGTGTCGGGCAGCACCGCGGCACCGAGCGCGGCGGCCGCGACGAATGCGGCGTTGTACATGACGTCGTACAGCGCGAAGGCCCGGCCGCGGAAGTCGTCGTCGGTGTCGCGGTGCACGATCGTGTCGGCGGCGATCTTGGCGCCCTGCACGCTCAGCCCCAGGAGCACGGCGGACGCCGCGACCACGCCGACGACCGGCGTGGTGACCAGCAGCGTCTGGCTTACCGCACCGATGCCCAGGCACATGACGATCCACGCCGAGGGGGACATCCGCTCGTGCGCGATCGGGGTGAGCAGGATCGCCAACCCGTTGCCCGCGAAGGAGATCCCGGTGAGCAGTGCGAACATCGCCAGGCCGGCCGCGGCGTCGGCCGGGTCGGCCAGCAGGTTGCGGGAGATGAGGATGAGGGCGATGAAGTTCATCCCGTACAGGAACCGGTGCACCGCCATCACCCCCAGCCCCAGCCCCGGGGTGGCCCGGCGGACCAGGTAACGAGCGCCGTCAGCCAGGTCACCCAGGGTGCGGCGCAGGCTCTCGGCGAGGTTCTGCTGGGTCGAGGTGGGGCCCAGCTCGTCGCGACCCAGGCGCAGGGCGAGCGCCGAGGCGCCGGCGAACAGCAGGGCGGCGCTGACCAGCGCGGCGGCGTCGCGCAGGCCGGCGGGCACGACCAGGCCCACCAGCAGACCGAGCACGGCACCGACGACCGCGGAGACCGCCCCGAGCGTGGGGGTCAGGGTGTTGGCCATGAGCAGCTGGTCGCGGGGCACCACCCGGGGCAGCCCGGCGGACAGGGCGGCGAGCAGGAAGCGGTTGACCCCCAGCGTGACCAGCGCGAGCACGTAGACCAGGGTGCTGACCCCGGTCGTGCCGATGAGCACGGCGAGCACGAGGGCGAGCAGCACCCGTATCGCGTTGCCGTACAACAGCACCTGGCGCCGTCGCCACCGGTCCAGCAGCGGTCCGGCGAACGGGCCCACCACGGTGAAGGGCAGCAGCAGCACGGCGAAGGCGGCGGCCACCCCGCCGGCGGTGGCCATGTTCTGCGGGTTGAAGAAGAACAGGGTGGCCAGGCCGACCTGGAACATCCCGTCCCCGCACTGGGAGACCAGCCGGACGGCAAACAGCTTGCGGAAGCCGGCGTGGACCGCGAGCGTCCGCAGGTCGCGCAGCACGCTCACTCTTCGTCCTCCTGCACCGCTGCAGGCTATCCGACCACGCCGTGGCGGGCGGTACGGGGCACCGCGGCGGATGCGCTACTCTCCTCGAGATATATCGGTCCGATACATCATGGCGAGAGGAGACAGTGGTGAGCTCCCGCGCGGAGGTGCTTGAGCTGGCCATCTTGGGCCAGCTCGCCAAGACACCGATGCACGGCTACGAGCTGCGCAAGCAGCTCGGCGCCCAGCTCGGCGCCTTCCGCACGCTCTCCTACGGCTCGCTCTACCCCGCACTGCGCCGGCTCACCCAGGCCGGCCTCATCACCGAGGCGGGCACCGAGAGCCTGCCGCACGCCCTGGCCGGACGGCGGGGGCGGATCGTCTACGAGATCACCGAGGCCGGGCAGCAGCGGCTCACCGACACCCTCGCCTCGGCCGAACCGGGCGCGTGGGAGGACGAGGCCTTCTCCGTGCGCTTCACCCTGTTCGGCACCACCGATGCACGTACCCGCTTACGCATCCTGGAAGGCCGCCACGCGCGGATGGTCGAGCGGCTGGCCATGCTGCGCTCCTCGACCCTGCGCGCTCGCGACCGGATGGATGCCTACACCGCAGAGCTCGCCCGACACGGCCTGGAACAGGTCGAGCGCGAGGTCGAGTGGCTGGAGAACCTCATCGACACCGAGCGGGGCACCCCCGGAGCGCTGGACCTACGCGCACCGGGTCCAGCTGCCACTCCGCCCGCCGGCCCGGCGGGCGACGAGGGCGACAGCTTCACCACCACACACAAGGAGCAAGAATGAGTTCGATCCGGGTAGCCATCGTGGGCGTCGGGAACTGCGCGTCCTCCCTGGTGCAGGGCGTGACCTATTACGCCGACGCCGACCCAGCCGACACCATCCCCGGCCTCATGCACGTGGAGTTCGGTCAGTACCACGTGCGCGACGTGGAGTTCGTCGCGGCCTTCGACGTCGACGCCAAGAAGGTCGGCCTCGACCTCGCCGAGGCGATCAACGCCAGCGAGAACAACACGATCAAGCTGTGCGACGTGGCGACCACCGGCGTCACCGTCCAGCGCGGGCCGACCCTGGACGGGCTGGGCAAGTACTACTCCGAGATCGTCGAGGAGTCTCCCGCGGAGCCGGTCGACGTCGTCGCCGCCCTGCGTGAGGCCGAGGTCGACGTCCTCGTCTGCTACCTGCCGGTGGGCTCGGAGGAGGCCGCCCGCTTCTACGCCCAGTGCGCGATCGACGCCGGCGTGGCCTTCGTCAACGCGCTGCCGGTGTTCATCGCCGGCACCAAGGAGTGGGCCGACAAGTTCACCGCGGCCGGCGTGCCGATCGTCGGGGACGACATCAAGTCCCAGGTGGGCGCCACCATCACCCACCGGGTGCTGGCCAAGCTCTTCGAGGACCGCGGCGTGCGGCTGGAGCGCACCTACCAGCTCAACGTCGGCGGCAACATGGACTTCAAGAACATGCTCGAGCGCGACCGCCTCGAGTCCAAGAAGATCTCCAAGACCCAGGCGGTCACCTCCAACATCGTCGGGGACATGGCACCGCGCAACGTGCACATCGGCCCCAGCGACTACGTGGAGTGGCTCGACGACCGCAAGTGGGCCTATGTGCGCCTGGAGGGCAAGGCCTTCGGCGACGTCCCGCTCAACCTGGAGTACAAGCTCGAGGTCTGGGACTCCCCGAACTCCGCCGGCATCATCATCGACGCCATCCGCGCCGCCAAGATCGCCCTGGACCGCGGGGTCGGCGGCCCGCTGCTGTCGGCCTCCAGCTACTTCATGAAGTCCCCGCCCGAGCAGCGGCCCGACGACGTCGCGCGCGCCTCGGTGGAGGCCTTCATCGGCGGCAGCACCGAGCGCTGACAGTACGCGGGCGGCGGCGCCCCGGCCGGCCGGCGGGCCTGGCCGGCCGGGGGGCCTGGCCGGCCGGGGCGCGCTGCCTGCCCGCGTGCTCGTGTGACACAAAGGTGGCGCGGTTCGGCGTGTCGTGCGGCGTGTCGCCCCGGTGAGACCGATTTCCTGCACAGCTTGTGTCACAGGAGAGCAGGACGGCGCACTGACGGGTGCTGCGGCACCGGTGCCCTGGCGGCTAAGCGGCTTGGCGTCGGCGGGCGAGCGAGCGGCGCCCCGGCCGGCCGGCGGGCCTGGCCGGCCGGGGCGCGCCGGCAGCGGTGCGCCGTGCTCGCGCAGGGCCCGGTACC
>Ga0209487_1003531_pt1 | contig 12250 bp, 11 predicted proteins | sample Poulit2012_FD_187524 | JGI IMG/M metagenome (GOLD analysis project Ga0209487, IMG submission 187524) | Agricultural soil microbial communities from Georgia to study Nitrogen management - Poultry litter 2012 (SPAdes) (version 2) | ecosystem: Environmental > Terrestrial > Soil > Agricultural land... | reverse complement strand
GCGCCGGGCCGTGGCCGTCGAGCGGCGCCGGCTCCGGGAAGTCGGCGGCCTGCCCGGACGGCTCGTCGGTCAGGGTCGGCTGGCGTGGGTCGGTCACGGTTCCACGTTAGTTCGCCGACACCGTCCGAGGCGAGCAGACGCGCGGACGGAGGGCGACAACTGTGCTGTCGCGGGAGGAAACCCCCTCCCCGCCGAGAGCGCACTTGTCGCCGAGAGTGCACGTGTCGATCGCTCCGCGGTGGTTGCACTCGTGGATGCTCCACAGGCCACCCGTCCGCAGCGAGACATGCCGCATCCTCCGCTCCCCGTCCACAGGCCGTGACGGCCGTCCTCGTCCGCGGACATGCTGGCGGGCATGAGCAGGCAGAAACGTCGTAAGCCGCAGCGACCGAGGCGTCCGGTGACGAGCAAGCCGCCGCCCTCGCGCCCCGCCGGCGCGGTGACGGTGCTCGAGGAACGCGGGACGACGGAGGACGGCCGGGGCGGGGTCGAGCCGCTCGTCGGCCTCATCGCCACCGGCGCCCTCGACGCGCACCTCGGAGTCCTCCAGGCCGCGATCAGCCGGCGCGGCCACGAGCTCCACCGCGAGGCGGGTCACCGCGCCGCCGCGCAGCTCCGGGTCGGGGACCGGGTCCGGGTGCTCCCCGGCATGCGGCCGCAGTACCTCCAGGGCGCGACCGGGACGGTCACGGGCTGGTCCGGGCGCAACGCCGTCGTCCAGCTCGACATGGCGGTGGGCCGGTTCGCCACCGGCACGGCCACCTGTCCCCCGCTCGGACTGGAACGCCTCACGCGCGACCGCCCGGGGACCTGAGGGCCGGCAGCAGGCCCGAGATACGGCGCTGCCCTGGGACATGTCCCCCGCGCTGATCGGAACCCGACACCAAGCCGGCGACACGCGGACGACACGCCGTGGGACGGTCGGAGGATGCGCTTTCCCGCCGGACTTCGTGTCGGGTTCCGTGCCAGGACGGCGCGGCTGGGAGGCGATCCCCGAGATGCGCCGCGGCGCACCGACGACCATCCTGGGCTCGACCGGTACCAAAGGAGGATCAGCATGGGACTCGGTGACATGGCCCGGAAGGCCAAGGACGCGCTGAGCACCGAGAAGGGCGAGCAGGTCAGCGACAAGGTGCTCGACCGCGGTGCGGACCTCGCGAACAGGGTGACGGGCGACAAGTACGCCGACAAGGTCCAGCAGGGTCGCGACGCCGTCGACGACCGCATCGGCACGGACACCACCTCAGCCGCGACCGACCCGGTGGACCCGGCCGGTCGTCCGTCGGGACGGCGTCGCGCCGACACCGAGGTCGACGCCGGCGGGACCGGCGAGCCCGAGGGCCGGCACCGGGCCTGACCGGTCCGCGAGAACCGGCCGCTCAGGCGCGGGCGCGTGGATGGGCGGTGGCGTACACCTCGCGCATCGCCTGCACCGTCACCTGGGTGTAGATCTGCGTGGTCGTCACCGAGGCGTGCCCGAGCAGCTCCTGGACCACCCGGACGTCCGCGCCGCCGGCCAGCAGGTGGGTGGCGAAGGAGTGGCGCAGCGTGTGCGGGGAGACGTGGTCGCCCAGGCCGGCGCGCTCCCCCGCCGTCTGGAGCACCGCCCAGGCGCTCTGCCGGCTCAGCGGGTTGCCGCGCTGGTTGAGGAAGAGCGCCGTCGTGCCGCGGCCGGCGCGAGCGAGCTCGGGCCGGGCGCGGACGAGGTAGGCCTCCACGGCGTCGACGGCGTACCGCCCCACCGGCACCACCCGCTCCCGGCGGCCCTTGCCGAAGAGACGGACGGTGCCGTCGTCGAGGTCGAGGTCGTCGGCGGACAGGCCCACGACCTCGCTGATCCGGGCGCCGGTGCCGTACAGCACCTCCAGCAGGGCCCGGTCGCGCAGCGGCACCGGCCCCTCCCCCAGCGACGCCGCCTCCAGGAGCCGCTCGACGTCGTCGGTGCTCAGCGCCTTCGGCAGCCGCCGGGTGCTGGACGGCGCGCGCACCTCGGTGCTCGGGTCGTGCGCCGCCTGGCCCTCCAGCACGGCGAAGCGGTGCCACCCGCGCACCGCGACCACCGCGCGGCCGGCCGAGGACACCGCGAGCGGCCGCCCGCCGTCGGACCCGGTGCGCAGCGCCTCGACGTACTCCGCGACGTCGTTCTCCACGACGTCACCGATCGCCGAGCGGCCGCGTGCGGTGAGGTAGGCCGCGTACCGGGTGAGGTCGCGCCGGTAGGCGTCCAGCGTGTGCTCGCTCAGCCCGCGCTCGACGGCGAGGTGGGCGAGGTACTCCTCCAGGGCGTGGGCCAGGGCCGGGGAGCACTCCCGGGAGGGTGACGACGTCGTCGCTCCGCTCACGCCGCGTCCTACAGCGGCAGGAAGGGGTCCACCGCCACGGCGACGAACACGACCGTGAGGTAGGTGATCGAGGCGTGGAAGACCTTCATCGCGCTCGGCTTGCCGCGCTCGGGCTGGCGGACCCGCATGAGCAGCTGCACGCAGCGGGCGAGGAACAGGCCACCCGCGGCGGCGGCGAGGACGGCGTACACCCACGTCATCCCCGCGACCGGCACGAGCACGAGGGAGCAGGCGACCATGGCGATCCCGTACAGGAGGATCTGCCAGGCGACCTTCGTGTCGGAGGCGACCACCGGCAGCATCGGGACGTCCGCCCGCGCGTAGTCCTTCTTGAACCGCATCGACAGGGGCCAGTAGTGCGGCGGGGTCCAGAAGAAGATGATCCCGAACAGCACCACCGCCGGCCAGTCCACCGTGCCGGTGACGGCCGACCACCCGATGAGGACCGGCATGCAGCCGGCCGCCCCGCCCCAGACGATGTTCTGGCTCGTACGGCGCTTGAGCAGCATCGTGTAGCCGACGACGTACATGACGATCGCGGCCAGCGAGAGCCAGGCCGAGGCCCAGTTGACCAGCAGCCCGAACCACAGCACGGCGAAGAGGCCGAGCGCGATGGCGAAGACGGTCGCCTGCCGCACCGACAGCACGCCCGTCACCAGCGGGCGCTGCTTGGTGCGGTTCATCACCCGGTCGATGTCCCGGTCCAGGATCATGTTCCAGGTGTTCGCCGAGCCCGCGGCCGCGTAGCCGCCGATCATGGTGGCGACGGTGAGCCAGAGCCCCGGCCAGCCGTCGGCGGCGAGGAACAGGGTGGGCACCGTGGTGATGAGCAGCAGCTCGACGATGCGCGGCTTGGTCAGCGCGACGTAGGCCTTGAACCGGTCCCCCGGCGTCGTCGTCGGCCCGGCCGGTCCAGGGCTGGAGCGCAGCGACGAGCGGTCGGACACGACGGGGGCCACCTCCTCGGTCTGGCGCCCGGGCGCCGAATGCACACTACGCACGCGTCGATCCACTCCCCATCTCGCGCTCCGACGGTCCCGGATAGCGCGGGTTCAACCATCCTACGATCCAGGAGAGGGGAACGGGCAGTCCGGCACGCGCCGGATCACTGCCGCGTTCCTCACACCAGAGTGCGGTCCGGGCACCAAGTGGCAACAATCTCACTGCGTGGGGAAGCGGCGGATAGGGTCGTCCTATCCGTCGCCGGCCTGCGGGGGTCCGGCCGGGCACAGACACCGAACGCATCCAGGGAGACCTAGTGAGCCACATCATCAGTAGCCGTACCGGCTGGACCGATCTCGACCACCGGGCGGTGGACACCGCCCGCATCCTGGCGGCCGACGCCGTCGAGAAGGTCGGCAGCGGACACCCGGGCACGGCGATGAGCCTGGCCCCCGCCGCCTACCTGCTCTACCAGAACGTCATGCGCCACGACCCGGCCGACCCGCACTGGCTCGGTCGCGACCGCTTCGTCCTGTCCGCGGGCCACAGCGCCCTCACCCAGTACATCCAGCTGTACTTCTCCGGCTACGGCCTGGAGCTGGAGGACCTGCAGGCGCTGCGCACGTGGGGCTCCAAGACCCCTGGGCACCCCGAGTACCGCCACACCGAGGGCGTGGAGGTCACCACCGGCCCGCTCGGCCAGGGCCTGGCCAACGCCGTCGGGATGGCCATGGCCGCCCGCCGTGAGCGCGGCCTGCTCGACCCGGACGCCGCCGCCGGCACCAGCCCCTTCGACCACAACATCTACGTCATCGCCTCCGACGGCGACCTCCAGGAGGGTGTGACCGCCGAGGCGAGCTCGCTCGCCGGGCTGCAGGAGCTGGGCAACCTCATCGTCATCTGGGACGACAACCGCATCTCCATCGAGGACGACACGAACATCGCCTTCAGCGAGGACGTCCTCGCCCGCTACGCCGCCTACGGCTGGCACACCGAGCGGGTGGACTGGACCAACGGCGACACCGGCTACGAGGAGAACGTCGACGCGCTCCTGGGCGCCATCGAGTCCGGCAAGGCCGAGACCGGCCGGCCCACCCTCATCGCGCTGCGCACGATCATCGGCTGGCCCTCCCCCACCAAGCAGAACACCGGCGCCATCCACGGCTCCGCGCTCGGCGGCGAGGAGGTCCAGGCCCTGAAGAAGGTCCTCGGCTTCGACCCGGAGCAGAACTTCGAGGTGACCGAGGAGGTCATCAACCACGTCCGCCAGGTCCGCGACCGCGGAGCCTCCGCCCGCGCGGAGTGGGAGACCGGCTACGAGGCGTGGCGCACCGCCAACCCCGACGGCGCCGCCCTCCTCGACCGGCTGCGTGACCGCAAGCTCCCCGAGGGCTGGGCCGACGCCCTGCCGACCTTCGAGGAGGGCAAGGACGTCTCCACCCGCTCCGCCTCCGGCACCGTCCTCAGCGCGCTGGCCCCGGTGCTGCCCGAGCTGTGGGGCGGCTCGGCCGACCTCGCCGGCTCGAACAACACGACGATGAAGGGGGAGCCGTCCTTCCTCCCGGTGGAGCGGTCCTCCGAGATGTTCCCGGGCAACCCCTACGGCCGGACGCTGCACTTCGGCATCCGTGAGCACGCGATGGGCTCGATCCTCAACGGGATCACCCTCCACGGCCTCACCCGCCCCTACGGCGGCACGTTCCTCACCTTCTCCGACTACATGCGCCCGCCGGTGCGCCTGGCGGCCCTCATGGGCGTGCCGAGCACCTTCGTGTGGACGCACGACTCCATCGGCCTGGGTGAGGACGGCCCCACGCACCAGCCGATCGAGCACCTCGCGGCCCTGCGCGCCATTCCCGGGCTCGACGTCGTGCGCCCCGCCGACGCCGCCGAGGTGGCCATCGCCTGGCGCACCATCCTCGAGAACACCGAGCGGCCTGCCGGCCTCGTCCTCACCCGCCAGAACGTGCCCAACCCGGCGCGCGGCACCGGCGCGGCCGAGGGCGACACCCTGGCCAGCGCCGAGGGCGTGGCCCGCGGCGCCTACGTGCTCGCCGAGGCCACCGGCGGCACGCCGGACGTCATCCTCATCGCCACCGGCTCCGAGGTCCAGATCGCCCTCGCCGCCCGCGAGACGCTCCAGGCCGACGGCGTGCCCACCCGCGTGGTGTCCATGCCGTGCCGCGAGTGGTTCGCCATGCAGGACGACGCCTATCAGGAGGAGGTGCTGCCCGGCTCGGTCAAGGCCCGCGTGTCCATCGAGGCGGCCATCGCCCAGGGCTGGCACGAGATCGTCGGCGACGCCGGCCGCTGCGTGAGCCTGGAGCACTACGGTGCCTCGGCCGCCTACCAGCGCCTGTACGAGGAGTTCGGGATCACCGCCGAGGCCACCGTGGAGAAGGCCCGGGAGTCGCTCGCCGCAGCCGGACACGACTCCCCCGGTGAGGACCAGGAGGCCGCCCCGGGCGGCACGGGAGACCTGCCCAAGTAGTACCTGGGGCCCGGCGGCAGCTGCCGCCGGGCCCACGTCTTCAAGGAGAAGCAATGACGAACAACCTGGCCGAGCTCAGCCGGCTCGGGGTGTCCATCTGGCTCGACGACCTGTCCCGCGAGCGGCTCGAGGGCGGCGGGGCGCAGTCCGTCGCCTCCCTCATCGCGGACGACAGCGTCGTCGGGGTGACGACGAACCCCTCGATCTTCGCCTCCGCGCTCTCGGAGGGGACCCGTTACGACGCCGACCTCGCCTCGCTGGCCGCCGACGGCGCCGACGTCCCGACGGCGATCACCTCGCTGACCACCGCCGACGTCCGCAACGCCTGCGACCGCTTCACCGAGATCTACGAGCGCACCGACGGCGTGGACGGGCGGGTGTCGATCGAGGTCGACCCCTACCTCGCGAACGACACCGAGGCCACCATCGCCCAGGCCCGCGAGCTGTGGCGGCTGGTGGACCGGCCCAACCTGCTGGTGAAGATCCCGGCCACCGCCGAGGGGCTGCCCGCCATCACCGCGGCCACCGCCGAGGGCATCAGCGTCAACGTCACGCTGATCTTCTCCCTCGACCGGTACCGCGCCGTCGCCGCCGCCTACATCGACGGGCTGGAGCGGGCCCGGGACGCGGGCGTGGACCTGTCCACGATCCACTCCGTGGCCTCCTTCTTCGTCTCGCGTATCGACACCGCGGTGGACGCCGAGCTGGACGCGCTGGGCACCGAGGAGGCCAAGGCGCTGCGCGGTGAGGTGGCCGTGGCCAACGCCCGCCTCGCCTACGAGGCCTTCGAGGAGATCTTCGGCACCGAGCGGTGGCAGGCCCTCGCCGAGGCCGGCGCCCGTCCCCAGCGCCTGCTGTGGGCGTCCACCGGCGTCAAGGACCCCGCCTACCGCGACACCCGGTACGTGGAGGAGCTCGTCGTCGACGGCGTCGTCAACACGATGCCGGAGCCGACCCTGCGCGCCGTCGCCGACCACGCCGAGCTGCGGGGCGACACCGTGCGCGACGGGTACGACGCCGCCCGGGAGGTCCTCGCCTCGCTCGAGCGCCTCGGGGTCTCCTACGGCGCGATCATGGACCGGCTGGAGACCGAGGGCGTGGAGAAGTTCCAGCAGAGCTGGGACGAGCTCAGTGACCGGGTCCGCACCGGTCTGCAGGAGCCGGGCCGGCAATGAGTGCCGTGGTCGCCTGGGCGGGTGACGAGGACACCGCCGTCGTCGAGGTCGGGGCCACCGGCGCGGCGGCGGCGGCTGTCCACGAGACCGTCCCCGGGCTGGTGTCCGAGCGCGTGGCCTCCCGGCTCACCGCGCAGGACCCCGGGCTGTGGGGACGCGAGCACGCCTCCCAGGCGGCCGACCGGCTCGGCTGGACGGCGCTGCACGAGAGCTCGCGCGAGCTCGTCGGGCGCATCGCCGAGCTGCGCCGCGAGCTGCGCGCCGAGGGCCTGGACCGGGTGGTGCTCGCCGGCATGGGGGGTTCCGCCCTGGCAGCGGAGGTCATCGCCGGCACGCGCGGCGCACCGCTCACCGTCCTGGACTCCACCGCCCCCACCCAGGTGGAGCGGGCGCTCAGCGGGGACCTGCGGCACACCGTCCTCGTGGTCGCCTCGCGCTCGGGCACCACCGTGGAGACCGACTCCCACCGGCGCGCCTTCGTCGCCGCCTTCGAGGCGGCCGGGCTGGACCCCGCGCCGCACGTCGTCGTCGTCACCAAGCCCGGCTCGCCGCTGGAGGAGCTCGCCCGCGACGAGGGCTACCGGGCCGTCTTCACCGCCGACCCGCGCGTGGGCGGCCGGTTCTCGGCGCTGGCCGCCTACGGCCTGGTGCCGAGCGGGCTCGCCGGCGTCGACGTCGGGCGGCTGCTGGACGAGGCGGCCGACGTCGCCCCCTTCTTCGGTGAGGACACCGAGGCCAACCCCGCCCTCGTGCTCGGTGCGGCCCTGGCCGGGACGCGGCCGCTGCGCGAGACGGTGCTGCTGGCGGACGCCGGCAGCGGGCTGTACCACTTCGGGGACTGGGCCGAGCAGCTCGTGGCCGAGTCCCTCGGCAAGGAGGGCCGCGGGCTCGTCCCCGTCGTCGTCGGCGAGGCTGCTCCCGAGCGGCTCTCCCCCGCACCCGACACCCTCCCGGTGGTCCTGTGCCCCCTGACCGAGGGCGAGGACGCGGGCGGGGCCGCCGAGGAGGTCGCCGACGCCTCCGTCCCCACCGACCAGGTCACGGTGCGCGGCGAGTTCGCCGCCGACGCCGCACCGGCCACCGGCACCGAGGTCACGGTGGCCGGCTCGCTCGGCGGGATGTTCCTGCTGTGGCAGCACGCCGTCGCCGTCGCGGGCCGGATCCTCGGCGTCAACCCCTTCGACCAGCCCGACGTCGAGGCAACCAAGGCCGCCACCCGCGAGTTCCTCGGCGGGATGCCCTCGCTCGAGCCGGCCCTCTTCAGTGACTCCGGCGTGGAGGTCCGCGCCCGCCGCGACCTCCTCGGCGGGGTGCGCACCGTCCCCGAGGCCGTGACCACGCTGCTCGACCGGCTCGACCCCGAGCACGGCTACCTCGCCCTGCTCGTGTACCTCGACCGGGAGGGACGGGCGCCGGAGCTGCTCCGCGGCGCGCGCGACGGCCTCGCCCGGCGCACGGGGCGCCCCGTGACCTTCGGCTGGGGACCGCGCTACCTGCACTCCACCGGCCAGCTCCACAAGGGCGGACCGCCGCACGGGGTCTTCCTCATGATCACCGGCGGCCCCGCCGCGCACGTGTCCATCCCCGGGCGCGACTTCGACTTCACCGAGCTCATCACGGCCCAGGCCGACGCCGACGCACGCGTGCTCACGCGCCTCGGCCGACCGGTCCTGCGTCTGCGCGTGGACACCCCCGACGCCCTCGCCTGGCTCACGGGTAGTCTGACGCGCCGGACCACCTGACCAGGGCCGTGAGGAGAACATGACCACCGCACCGACCCCGCCGGACAATCCGCTGCGTGACCCGAGGGACCGCCGCCTGCCGCGCATCGCCGGGCCGGCCGGCCTGGTGATCTTCGGCGTCACCGGGGACCTTGCCAAGCGCAAGCTGCTGCCGGCGATCTACGACCTCGCCAATCGCGGCCTGCTGCCGCCGTCCTTCGCGCTCACCGGCTTCGCCCGCCGGGACTGGTCCACCGACGACTTCACCCAGATCGTGCACGACGCCGTCCGCGAGCACGCCCGCACCGAGTTCTCCGAGCGCACCTGGGAGCAGCTCGCCTCCGGCTTCCGCTTCGTCCAGGGCGAGTTCGACGACGACGCCGCCTTCGACGAGCTCGCCCGGACGGTGGCGGCGCTCGACGCCGAGCGCGGCACCGGCGGAAACCACGCCTTCTACCTGTCCGTGCCGCCGCGGTCCTTCCCGCTCGTGCTCAACCAGCTCAAGCGCTCCGGCCTGTCCAAGCCCTCCGGCGAGACGTGGCGGCGGGTGGTCATCGAGAAGCCCTTCGGCCACAACCTCGAGTCCGCGCGCGAGCTCGACGCCGTCGTCTCCCAGGTCTTCCCCGAGGACTCGGTCTTCCGGATCGACCACTACCTGGGCAAGGAGACGGTCCAGAACATCCTGGCGATGCGCTTCGCCAACCAGCTCTTCGAGCCGGTGTGGAACAACCACTACGTCGACCACGTGCAGATCACCATGGCCGAGGACATCGGCATCGGCAGCCGCGCCGGCTACTACGACGGGATCGGCGCCGCACGGGACGTCATCCAGAACCACCTCCTCCAGCTGCTCGCGCTCACCGCGATGGAGGAGCCCTTCTCCTTCGACGCAGTCGCCCTGCGCCGGGAGAAGGAGAAGGTGCTCTCGGCCGTCCGGCTCGGGGACGACCTCGCCACGAGCACGGCCCGGGGCCAGTACGGCGCCGGCTGGCAGGGCGGGGAGCACGTGCGCGGCTACCACGAGGAGGACGGCATCGCGCCGGACTCCACCACCGAGACCTACGCCGCGCTCCGGCTGGAGGTGGAGTCCCGCCGCTGGGCCGGGGTGCCCTTCTACCTGCGCGCCGGCAAGCGCCTCGGGCGCCGGGTCACCGAGATCGCCGTCGTGTTCAAGCGTGCCCCCCACCTGCCCTTCGACCTCGGCGACTCCGGCCTGCTCGGCCAGAACGCGCTTGTCTTCCGCGTCCAGCCCGACGAGGGGGTGACGATCCGCTTCGGCGCCAAGGTCCCGGGCACCGCGATGGAGGTACGGGACGTGACCATGGACTTCGGCTACGGCAACGCCTTCACCGAGCACTCCCCCGAGGCCTACGAGCGGCTCATCCTCGACGTCCTGCTCGGCGACCCGCCCCTCTTCCCCCACCAGCGGGAGGTGGAGCTGTCCTGGCGGATCCTCGACCCGGTGACCGCCTTCTGGGAGGCCGAGGGCAGACCCGAGTCCTACCGGCCCGGGTCCTGGGGCCCGGCCGGTGCCGACGAGATGCTGGCCCGCGACGGTCGTCGCTGGCGGATGCCGTAAGGAGACGAGCATGATCACCACGATGCGCGCCACCACGGCCTCGGCCGTCAGTGCCCAGCTCTCGGCCCTGCGCCGGTCCAGCGGGGCCACCGCCTTCACCCGCGTCCTCACCCTCATCATCGTCGCCGACGACCTCGCCGGCGCCGAGCGCGGTATCAAGGCCGCCAACGGCGCCTCCCGCGAGCACCCGTGCCGGATCATCGCCGTCGTCGCCGGCGAGGGGAACGGTCCGGCCAAGATCGACGCCCAGATCCGGGTGGGCGGGGACGCCGGCCTCAGCGAGGTCGTCCTCCTCCAGCCCACGGGGGAGCCGGCCGACGCGATCGACACGCTCGTCATGCCGCTCCTGCTGCCCGACGCCCCCATCGTCGTGTGGTGGACGGGTGAGCCGCCGGTCGTGCCGAGCCGCGACCCGCTCGGTGCGATGGCCCAGCGCCGCATCACCGACGTCACCGCCTCCGCGGACCCGCTGGCCACGCTGCGCTCCCTGGCCCCCGGCTACGCGCCGGGCGACACGGACCTGGCCTGGGCGCGCGTGACGCTGTGGCGCGGGCTGCTCGCGGCCACGCTGGACGAGCCGCCGCGCGAGCCGATCACCGCCGTGCGCGTGACCGGTGCCGAGAGGCGGCCCTCGGTCTACATCATCGCCGCCTGGCTGGCCGAGACCCTCGGCGCCCCGGTGGAGATCGGGGTCGAGGAGTCCCGGGCCATCACCCGCATCGAGCTCGAGCGCGACCGCGGCCCGATCACCCTGCGGCGCGAGCCCGGGTCCAGCGTCGCGTTCCTCACCCGGCCCGGGCGCATCGACCAGCGCATCAACCTGCCCGAGCGTGCGCTCGCCGACTGTCTCACCGAGGAGCTGCGTCGCCTGGACGCAGACGAAACCTACGGGCGGGTCCTCACCCGAGGACTGCCGCTCGTCGCACCCGACAAGGAGTCGTGATGAGTCAGCCTGTCTCCCAGTCCGCTCCCGTCGTCGTCCACCCGGACGGCGCCCTGCTCGCCCGCGCCACCGCCTCGCGCTTCCTGCTCACGCTCATCGACGCGCAGTCGGTGAGCACGCCGGTGCACGTGGCCGTGACCGGCGGCAGCATCCTCGTCGACGTCCTGCGCGCGGCCGCCGAGGACCCGCTGCGCGAGGCCGTGGACTGGAGCGCCGTCCACGTGTGGTGGGGTGACGAGCGTTTCGTCCCCGACGGCCACGCCGACCGCATCGACGCCGACGCCGTCGACGCCCTCTTCTCCCGCGTCCCCCTCCCCGCCGAGAACCTCCACACCGTGCCCGGACCGGACCGTGTGGCCGACGTCGCCGCCGCGGCCCAGGCCTACAGCGAGGAGCTCGCCCAGCACGCACCGGACGGTGCGACCGTCCCGGACTTCGCCGTCGTGCTCCTCGGGATGGGGCCGGACGGCCACGTCGCCTCCCTCTTCCCGGGGCGCCCGAGCCTCGACGTGCAGGCGCTCGGCGCGCTGGCGGAGGACGACTCCCCCAAGCCGCCGTCGGAGCGGGTGAGCCTCACCCTGCCCGCGCTCAACTCGGCCCACCAGGTGTGGCTCATCGTCTCCGGCGAGGGCAAGGCCGCGGCGGTGGCCGCGGGCGTCAACGCCACCTCGCTGCCCACCGACGAGGGCGGCACCGGTGACGGCGAGAGCGTCCCGGCCGGCCGGGTCCGCGCCCGCGGCCGCACCCTGTGGCTGGTCGACGTCCCGGCGACCAGCGCCCTGTAGCCCTCCGCCGCACACCCCCTGACTTACAACGTGAAAGGTCCGTCAGCGTGGCGCTGACGGACCTTTCACGTTGATCGGGCTGAGGTGCCTATCTCGCGCCGCCGCTGCGGCGGGCGCGGAGCGCGGCCAGGGCCTCCTCCAGGAGGGCCTCGCCGTCGGCGTCGGTGCGCCGCTCCTTCACGTACGCCAGGTGGGTCTTGTACGGCTCGTTGCGCGGCGCCTCGGGAGGCGCCTCACGGTCCTGGCCGGCCGGGAGCCCGCAGCGGGGGCAG
>Ga0209487_1003530_pt1 | contig 12251 bp, 7 predicted proteins | sample Poulit2012_FD_187524 | JGI IMG/M metagenome (GOLD analysis project Ga0209487, IMG submission 187524) | Agricultural soil microbial communities from Georgia to study Nitrogen management - Poultry litter 2012 (SPAdes) (version 2) | ecosystem: Environmental > Terrestrial > Soil > Agricultural land... | reverse complement strand
CGTCCTCACGGAACTTCATGCCGGTGACCCCTGAGGTCGAGCGCCCCATCGGGCGCAGCGCCTCGTCGGTCGCGGTGAAGCGGATGGACTGGCCCTTGCGGGAGACCAGCAGCAGGTCGTCGTCCCGGTTGACCAGCTGGGCCGAGACCAGGCGGTCCGGCTCGCCGTCCTCCCCTTCGCGCAGGTTGATCGCGATGATGCCGCCGGTGCGGTTGGTGTCGTACTCGGTGAGGCGGGTCTTCTTCACCAGGCCGGACTTCGTGGCCAGCACCAGGTACTCGGCGGCCTCGTAGTTGGGCACTGCCAGGACCTGGGCGATGTGCTCGTCAGGCTGGAAGGCCAGCAGGTTGGCCACGTGCTGGCCCTTGGAGTCCCGGCCGCCCTCCGGCAGCTCGTAGCCCTTGGCCCGGTAGACCCGCCCGCGGTTGGTGAAGAACAGCAGCCACTGGTGGGTGGTGGTGACGAAGAAGTGGTCGACGATGTCGTCCTCGCGCAGCTGGGCCCCACGCACGCCCTTGCCGCCCCGGCGCTGGGAGCGGTAGCTGTCGGTCCGGGTGCGCTTGGCGTAGCCGCCGCGGGTGATGGTGACGACCACGTCCTCCTCGGGAATGAGGTCCTCCATCGACATGTCGCCCTCGAAGGGCACGATCGTGGTGCGCCGCTCGTCGCCGTACTTGGCCACGATGGTCCCGAGCTCCTCGGAGAGGATGGTGCGCTGGCGCTCGGGCGAGGCGAGGATCTCCTTGTAGTCCCGGATCTGGGCCTCGAGGCGGTCGTGCTCGTCGATGATCCGCTGACGTTCCAGAGCGGCCAGCCGGCGCAGCTGCATCGCGAGGATCGCGTCAGCCTGCACCTCGTCGATGTCGAGCAGGTCCATCAGGCCCTCGCGGGCCGCGTCACCGCTGGCCGAGGCGCGGATGAGGGCGATGACCTCGTCGAGCATGTCCAGCGCCTTGAGCTGGCCACGGAGGATGTGGATGCGCTCCTCGTCCCGCTTGAGCAGGAAGCGGGTGCGGCGGACGATGACGTCGAGCTGGTGGGTGACCCAGTGCCGGACGAAGCCGTCCAGGCTCAGCGTGCGCGGCACCCCGTCGACCAGCGCCAGCATGTTCGCCGGGAAGTTGTCCTGCATCTGGGTGTGCTTGTACAGGTTGTTGAGCACGACCTTGGCCACCGCGTCGCGCTTGAGCACGATCACCAGGCGCTGGCCCGCGCGGCCGGAGGACTCGTCGCGCATGTCGGCGATGCCCTGCAGCCGCCCGTCGTTGACCAGCGAGGCGATCTTGGTCACGAGGTTGTCCGGGTTGACCTGGTAGGGCAGCTCGGTGACCACCAGGCACTGGCGTCCCTGGATCTCCTCGACGTTGACCACGGCCCGCTGGGTGATCGACCCGCGCCCGGTGCGGTAGGCGTCCTCGATCCCGCGGCGGCCCAGGATGGTAGCGGCGGTGGGGAAGTCGGGCCCCTTGATGCGCTGCATGAGCGCCTCGAGCAGTTCCTCGCGACTCGCCTCGGGGTTCTCCAGGAACCACTGGACTCCGTCGGCGACCTCGCGCAGGTTGTGCGGCGGGATGCGCGTGGCCATCCCGACAGCGATCCCCTCCGAGCCGTTGACCAGCAGGTTGGGGAACCGGGAGGGCAGGACGAGCGGCTCCTGGTTCTTGCCGTCGTAGTTGTCCTGGAAGTCGACCGTCTCCTGGTCGATGTCGCGGACCATCTCCATGGCCAGGGGCGCCATCTTGCACTCGGTGTACCGCGGGGCGGCGGCACCCAGGTTGCCCGGGGACCCGAAGTTGCCCTGCCCGGCGACCAGCGGGTAGCGCATCGACCAGGGCTGCACGAGGCGCACCAGCGCGTCGTAGATGGAGGTGTCGCCGTGCGGGTGGTACTGGCCCATCACCTCGCCGACCACGCGCGAGCACTTGTTGAAGGCCGCGTCGGGGCGGTATCCGCCGTCGTACATCGCGTAGAGCACGCGCCGGTGGACCGGCTTGAGGCCGTCGCGGACATCGGGCAGCGCGCGCCCGACGATGACGCTCATCGCGTAGTCGAGGTACGAGCGCTGCATCTCGAGCTTGAGGTCGACCTGCTCGACGTGGTCGATGGGGGGCTGGGTCACGGTGGTCCTTCGCTAGTGGTGGGCGGCAGCGCGGTCAGATGTCCAGGAAACGCACGTCGTGTGCGTTGCGCTGGATGAACTCGCGCCGGGACTCGACGTCCTCGCCCATGAGCACGGAGAAGATCTCGTCGGCGGCCGCAGCCTCTCCGACGGTGACCTGTCGCAAGGTCCGGGTGTCGGGATTCATCGTGGTGTCCCACAGCTCTTGGTCGTTCATCTCACCCAGACCCTTGTACCGCTGGATGCCGCCATCCTTGGGCAGTCGCTTGCCCGCGGCGGCGCCCTCGGCGAGGAAGGCGTCCTTCTCCCGGTCGGTGTACACGTACTGGTGCTCTGCGTTGGACCACTTGAGGCGGTACAACGGGGGCTGGGCCAGGTAGACGTGGCCGTTCTCGATGAGCGGGCGCATGTACCGGAACAGCAGGGTGAGCAGCAGGGTGGTGATGTGCTGGCCGTCGACGTCGGCATCGGCCATGAGGACGATCTTGTAGTACCGGAGGCGCTCGATGTCGAAGTCCTCGCCGATCCCGGTGCCGAAGGCGGTGATGAGCGCCTGGATCTCCAGGTTGCTCAGCGCCTTGTCCAGGCGCGCCTTCTCCACGTTGAGGATCTTCCCGCGCAGCGGAAGGATCGCCTGGGTCTCCGGGTCCCGCCCCTGCACGGCTGAGCCGCCGGCGGAGTCTCCCTCGACGATGAAGATCTCCGACTTCGTCGCGTCGCGGCTCGAGCAGTCCTTGAGCTTGCCGGGCATCGAGGCCGACTCCAGCGCGCCCTTACGGCGCGTCGCCTCGCGGGCCTTGCGGGCGGCGAGCCGGGCGGCGGCAGCCTGCAGCGCCTTGCGGATGATGTCCTTGGCCTCGACCGGGTGGGCATCCAGCCAGTCGCCGAGGTGGCTGTAGACGATCTGCTGCACGTAGGTGCGCGCCTCGGTGTTGCCGAGCTTCGTCTTGGTCTGGCCCTCGAACTGCGGCTCGCCGAGCTTGATGGAGATGACGGCGGTCAGCCCCTCCCGGATGTCGTCACCGGTGAGGTTCTCGTCCTTGTCCTTGAGGATGCCCTTGTCCTTGGCATACCGGTTGATCAACGAGGTCAGCGCGGAGCGGAAGCCCTCCTCGTGGGTGCCGCCCTCGGAAGTGTTGATCGTGTTGGCGTAGGTGTGCACCGCCTCGGAGTACCCGCTGGTCCACTGCATCGCGATCTCCAGGGAGATGCGCCGCTCGGTGTCCTCGGCCTCGATGTTGATGATCTCGGGGTTGATGAGGTCGACCTTCTTGGCCGAGTTGAGGTGCTCGACGTAGTCCATCAGCCCTCGGTCGTAGCGGTAGCTGACCTGGCGGTGGCCCTGGCGGGCGTCGTCGGCCGGCCCGGCCTCATCGCCGGTGACCTCGTCGCCGGCGTCGGTGACGCCCGCCCGCTCGTCGACCAGCGTGATGCTCAGGCCCTTGTTGAGGAAGGCGTACTGCTGGAAGCGGGCACGCAGGGTCTCGAAGTCGAAGTCGGTGGTCTCGAAGATGTCGTCGTTGGGCCAGAACGTCACCGTGGTGCCGGTGACGTCGGTGGTTCCGGCCTTGGCCAGGGGCGCGGTGGGCACGCCGTCCTGGTAGCTCTGGCGCCACAGCACGCCGTCGCGGCGTACCTCCACGTGCAGCCGGTGGGACAAGGCGTTGACCACCGAGACGCCCACGCCGTGCAGGCCACCGGAGACCGCGTACCCGCCGCCGCCGAACTTGCCCCCCGCGTGCAGCACGGTGAGGACGACCTCGACGGCCGGCTTGCCCTCGGACTCGACGATGTCCACCGGGATGCCACGGCCGTCGTCCACGACCCGCAGGCCGCCGTCCTCGAGGATGGTGACCTCGATGTGTCCGGCGTAGCCGGCCAGGGCCTCGTCCACGGAGTTGTCGACGACCTCGTAGACGAGGTGGTGCAGTCCCCGCTCGCCCGTGGAGCCGATGTACATTCCGGGGCGCTTGCGCACGGCCTCCAAGCCTTCGAGGACGGTGATGTCCGTTGCGTCGTACCTGGCGTCCTGCGGGCTTGTCTCGTCAGCCACTGTCTGGGGCTCTCCTCATCGTTCGTCATCGCACAGCACGAGCTCGGTCACCTGGTTCGGGGACGGCGCATCTCGCACCACACGCTGCCGGGAACGTCCTGGTTCAAAGGGCTCCCGGTGGGTCACTGGATTCTACTGTGTTTCCCTCGGGATCACCGCATATCCACAGGTTCGTCCACAGTCTGTCGCGCCGTGCGCCGCGGGGTCGGTCAGCCGTAGGTGTCGCGCGGTCCACGCCCGCGTACCGTGCGCTTGCCCCGGGTCCAGCTCGGGCCGCCCGGGCCTCGGATGATGATCCGCTCGACGACGCCTTCCCCGACCTCTTCTGCCAGCCGTCGTTCCAGCTGCGGCTGCAGCAGGCGCAGCTGGGTGGCCCAGGCGGTGGAGTCGGCGCGCAGCACGAGCTGGGCGTCGTCGAAGGTCTCCACCTCGCAGTGGTCGGCGAGCTGGTCGCCGACGATCTCGCGCCAGCGACCCACGACGCCGCCCATGCTCACCGGTGCGCTCCAGCCTCGCTCGGTGACCAGCTTGTCGACGATCGGGCCGAGCAGCTGCGGGTCTCGGCGCGACGGGGCGGAGCCACTGCCCGGGTTGCCCAGGCCGGGACCGAGCCGGTTGCGGCGCCGGCCGGACCCGGGTGCCGTTCGGCGGAGGCCTTTGGCAGCAGCGCTCGCCCGAGCCCGGGCAAGTGCCTGCCGGGCGGCGGTGGACATGTCGTCGCGCTCCTCCTCGGGATGGTCCTCAGTCACCGGTGTCCTGCCCCTCCGCGGTGGCCCGAGTGTCCGCCGTGACCTGCCCGTCCAGCGTGACCTGCCCGTCCGCGACGGTGAAGCGCGCACCGGCGAGCTCGGCGGGGACATCCTCGGGAACGGCCGCCGTGATGAGGACCTGTTCGGCATCCCCGACCATCCCGGCGAGCCGCTCGCGCCGACGTATGTCGAGCTCGGCGAACACGTCATCGAGGATGAGCACCGGGTCCTCGTCGTCCTCCCGCAGCACCTGGTAGGAAGCCAGCCGCAGCGCGAGGGCGAAGGACCACGACTCCCCGTGGCTGGCATAGCCCTTGGCCGGTAGCTCACCGAGGGTGAGGGTGAGGTCGTCCCGGTGCGGTCCAACCAGGCTCACCCCACGGTCCAGCTCCTTGTTACGCACCTGGCCCATCGCCGTCACAAGCCGTTCGGTGAGTGCGGTGACATCCTGCAGCTCGAGCTCCTGGCCCGGGTCGGCATCGGTGTCCTGGGACAGGCCGAGCAGCGCCGACCGGTAGCTGAGGCGTGCGTCGCTCTGCCCGGCGCTGACCTGCTCGTAGGCCTGTGCCACATGCGGGCGCAGCCGGCTCAACAGCTCCACGCGGGCGGCGATGAGCTGGGCGCCCGCGGCGGCCAGGTGGCCGTCCCACACGTCCAGGGTGCTGAGGTCGGGGGTCGCGCCGCGGCGGCGGGCGGCGCCGGCGGACTTCAGGAGTGCGCCGCGCTGGCGCAGAATTTTGTCGTACTCACTGCGCACGCCGGCCAGGCGGGGGGTGAGCAGCACCAACAGGTCATCGAGGAACCGGCGCCGGTGCTGCGGGTCGCCCTTGACCAGGTCGAGGTCCTCGGGGGCGAACACCACGCTGCGCACGATCCCGAGCACATCGCGGGTGCGGCTCACCGGGGCGCGGTTCAAGCGAGCACGGTTGGCCCGACCGGCCACGATCTCCAGCTCGACGAGCGACTCCCGCCCGGCACCGCGAATGGCCTTGGCCCGGATCACGGCGCCGCCGGTCCCGTGCCGCACCAGGGCGGTGTCGGACGCGACCCGGTGGCTGGTGAAGGTACCCAGGTAGGCGATCGCCTCGACGATGTTGGTCTTGCCCTGCCCGTTGTTGCCAACGAAGGCGGTCACGCCACGATCGAGGGTGAGGACGAGTTCGCGGTAGGAGCGGAAGTCGTGCAGCGAGAGGTTGGCGACGTACATCTACTCGCCGGCCTGGCGGGTGGCGTGGCCGCCGAACTCCTCACGTAGCGCGGCGATCGCCTTCATCGCCGGCGACTCCTCCTGGCGGGATGCGAAGCGCGCGAACAGGGCCGCGGACAGGGTGGGCGCCGGAATGGCATTCTCGACGGCTTCCTCCAGGGTCCACCGGCCCTCGCCAGAATCGTTGGCGTAGTCGTCGATCGAGGCGAGCCCGGGGTCGTCCTCCAGCGCGTCGACCAGGAGCTCGAGCAGCCAGGAGCGCACGACGGTCCCGCGCTGCCAGGCGCGCAGCACCGCGGTGACGTCCGGGATGAGATCGCTGCGGGAGGCGATGATCTCGTACCCCTCGGCATAGGCCTGCATGAGTCCGTACTCGATCCCGTTGTGCACCATCTTGCTGTAGTGGCCGGCGCCGACTCCGCCGGCGTGGACGAACCCCTCCTCGGCAGGGCCTTCCGGGCGCAGGGCGTCGAAGATCGGCATGGCGCGGGCGACGTCCTCCTCGCTGCCGCCGACCATGGTGCCGTACCCGTAGGTGCGCCCCCAGATGCCGCCGGAGATCCCGGCGTCGATGTAGCCCACGCCGCGTTCAGCGAGCATCGCGGCGTTGCGCTGGTCGTCCTTGTAGTGGGAGTTGCCGCCCTCGATGACGAGATCCCCCTCGGTGAGGAGGTCGGCGAGCTCGGTGAGCACCCCGAGGGTCGGGGCACCTGCGGGCACCATCACCCACACGATCCGGTCCCCCGCCGGCAGTGCCGCGACGAGATCGGCGAGGCTGGCGACCTCACTGACCTCCGGATCGACGTCGAAGCCAGTGACCTCGTGCCCGGCATCCCGGATCCGGTCGCGCATGTTGCCGCCCATGCGGCCCAGGCCCACCATCCCGATGTGCATGGCTCCTCCTTGCCGTCGCCGTCGCTCTCACGGTAACGCCGGGGCTCTCAGCCGGCGAAGCGAATCGGCATCAGCAGGTACCGGAACTCCTCCTCGCTCTCCCCCTCAGCACTGGACTGGCCGGTGAGCACGGCCGGCTTGCTGGGGTGGGTGAAGGACAGGCGCACGAAGTCGGTATTAAGCGCGCCGAGCCCGTCGAGCAGGTAGTGCGGGTTGAACGCGGTGGAGATGTCCTCGCCGACCAGCGTGGCCTCGAGCACCTCGGATGCCTGTGCGTCCTCGCCCTGCCCGGCCTCCAGCACGACCTGGCCCTCGGTGAAGCTGAGCCGGATCGGGGTGTTGCGCTCGGCGACAAGTGCCACGCGTCGGGCAGCCTCGACGAGCGGCCCGGTCGCGATGACGGCGTGGGTGGTGGTCTCGTCGGGGAACAGCCGGCGGACGGGCGGGTAGTCGCCCTCGACGAGCAGCGACGTGGTCTGCCGGCCGCCGGCGACGAAGCCGATGAGCGAGGACGTGGCTTCCCCGCCCAGCGCGACCTCCACGGAGCCGGCACTGGTCAGGGACTTGGCGACGTCGGAGAGGGTGCGGGCCCGGACGAGTGCGACGGCGGAGAACGCCGGCGTCGCGGGGTGCCAGCTGAGCTCGCGCATGGCCAGGCGGTACCGGTCGGTGGCCAGCAGGGTGAGCTTGTCGTTCTCGATCTCCACCCGGACCCCGGTCAGCAGCGGAAGGGTCTCGTCCCGGCTGGCCGCGATGCTCACCTGCGCGACCGCCTCGGTGAACACGTCGGAGTCGATCGTCCCGGAGATCTCCGGCATCTGCGGCAGTGCCGGGTAGTCGTCCACCGGCATCGTCAGCAGCGTGAACCGGCTCGAGCCGCAGCGCAGCACCACCTTGGTGCCGTCCAGCGTGAGCTCCACCGGGCGCGCTGGCAGCGCCTTGGCGATATCGGCCAGCAGCCGGCCCGAGACGAGGACGGTCCCGGCCTCCTCCACCTCGGCGGCCACGGTGGAGCGTGCCGAGACGTCGTAGTCGAAGGTCGAGAGGGTCAGGGCACCGGAGCTGTCGGCGTCCAGCCGGACCCCGGCAAGAACCGGCACCGGTGGACGCGGGGGAAGGGACCGCGCAGTCCACGCCACAGCTTCGGCAAGGACGTCGCGTTCGACCTTGAGCTTCACGATGGTTGACCCTCTCTCCGTCGGCGCAGCCCGTACTGCGCAGGAGAAACCTTACGCGAGGTCCCTCGGGTGGTGTGCGGGCTCGGGCGAGCGACCTGGACCGGTCGATTGTTGTTGTTCACAGGCATCATCCATAAAGAGGGATCGTCATCGTCATAGCGGGTGTGGAAACTGTGGAGACCGGGCATCTGTGCTGGTCAGCCCGTGCGCGGTGGTGTGGGCGAGGATGCGGACGGACCTGGGTGTGCGCGCCCGAGTCAGTGGATCTTGTTATTCGCTACCTGCGCCCATCCACCGCCGGGGGATGAGCTGTCCACGTAATTCGATGCGCTGTCCACGACTATCCACAGGGCCATCCACAATTGTGCATTGCCTTAGCGCACGACAGGGGCCACTGGCAAGGGTCAGCTCCCGGTGCGTGCTTGCTGCTTGATCCGGTTGGTGAGCTCGGTGACCTGGTTGAAGGTGGATCGCTTCTCGGCCATCTGCTCGCGGATCTTGCGGTTGGCGTGCATCACCGTGGTGTGGTCCCGGCCGCCGAAGAGCTGACCGATCTTGGGCAGCGAGAGTTCGGTGAGCTCCCGGCACAGGTACATGGCGATCTGCCTGGCATTGACCAGCACCCGAGAGCGGTCCGGACTGCACAGCTGGTCGATGGTGATCGAGAAGTAGTCCGCGGTCTGTCCCATGATGAGTGCCGGCGTGATCTCCTCGCCGTCGCCGTCGGTGATGAAGTCCTTGAGCACCATGACGGCGAGTGGCTCGTCCACCGCCTGGCGGTTGAGGTTGGCGAAGGCGGTGACGCGGATCAGCGCCCCTTCGAGCTCGCGAATGTTCGTCGAGATCCGCGACGCAATGTAAGAGAGCACCGAGTCGTCGATCTCGAGGTTCTCGTTGTTCGCCTTCTTACGCAGGATGGCGATCCGGGTTTCCAGGTCCGGCGGCTGCACGTCGGTGAGCAGACCCCACTCGAAGCGGGAACGCATGCGGTCCTCCACGCCGTTGAGCTGCTTCGGCGGCAGGTCGGAGGTGATGACGACCTGCTTGTTGGAGTTGTGCAGGGTGTTGAACGTGTGGAAGAACTCCTCCATCGTCTGTTCCTTGCCCTGCAGGAACTGGATGTCGTCGACGAGGAGGACATCGACATCGCGGTATCGGCGCTGGAACGCCTCGGCCCGGTCGTCGCGGATGGAGTTGATGAAGTCGTTGGTGAACTCCTCGGAGTTCACGTATCGCACTTGGAGGCGGGGATCGAGGCTGCGGGCGTAGTGGCCGATGGCGTGCAGGAGATGGGTCTTGCCCAGACCGGAGCCGCCGTAGATGAACAGGGGGTTGTAGGCGCGGGCCGGGGACTCGGCCACCGCCGTTGCCGCAGCGTGGGCGAACCTGTTGCTGGAGCCGGTGACGAAGGTCTCGAAGGTGTACTTGGGGTTGAGGCGAGCAGCGTCGCCGGGGACCTCTGCCACCTTGGGGCTCGGGCGCTGCTCGGCGGGCGGTGCGGGTGGTGCGCCTGCCTCAGCTGGGGTGGGGGCGCTCGGCGCCGGTGGTGCGCTCTCCTCGAGCGTGGGGTCGACGGTGACGGCGTAGCGGATCGGCGAGCCGGCGGCCTCGGCGAGGGCCTCGGTCAGGGAGGCGCGAGCACGGGTCTCGAGGAAGTCCTTGGCGAAGTCGCTGGGCACCGCCAGGAGCAGGGTGCCGTCGACTGCGCCCAGCGGGCGGGTGAGCCGGATGAAGGCACGCTGGGCGCCTCCGATGTCCCCGGTCTCCATGAGAATCTCTACGGCCCGGGCCCAGATATCGGTGATGTCATCGGTCTCGGGCACAGCTATCCTCTCCACGGCGGTCAACTCGTCCGAGTGTCGCACCTCGGTGCATGATCCACATAGATATCCACAGATTGTGCATGAGCCCCGTGATGGACGGCATATCTCGTGGTGTGCTCCACGGATTGACCGGGCAGAAGCGCCTCGCGTATCGTGACGAGGCCGTCTCGACGGCTCTTCCGTGGTGCCTGCGTATCACCGGAGGAGCGGTACAGCCGCTGCCCCGCGGGTAGATGCGGATCATGAGAATCGACGTTTTGGGAGTATTGCCGTGAGCAAGCGGACTTACCAGCCGAACAACCGGAAGCGTGCCAAGGTGCACGGTTTCCGCCTGCGCATGCGCACGCGTGCCGGCCGCGCCATCATCGGTGCCCGCCGCCGTAAGGGCCGCGCCAAGCTCACGGCCTGAGTCGTGCTGCCCCCGCAGCACCGCATGCGTCGGTCGGAGGACTTCGCCGAGGTAGTGCGCAGCGGTGCGCGGCGAGGAACTCAGCGGGTTGTTGTTCATCTGCACGCAGCCAGCGGCTCTGAGGAGGACACGCCCCTCGTCGGCGTTGTCGTATCGAAGGCGATCGGGAACGCCGTGGACCGCAACCTGGTCAAGCGTCGCCTGCGGGGCCTGCTGAGCTCTCGTCTCGCTGACCTGGAGCCGGGCAACCGCGTGGTGGTCCGGGCGTTGCCGGCGGCGCGCGGTGCGGCCAGCTCCGAACTGGCTCGCGACCTCGACGCAGCGCTAGCCGGGGCTCGTCGTCGGATCGGGGCCCTTCGATGAGCCGCCTGGTTGCCCAGGCCCTCGCCGGTCTGGTGCGGGGATATCAGCTGGTGGTCTCGCCATGGTTCGGACCGAGCTGTCGCTACTACCCGAGCTGTTCCTCCTACGCGATCGTCGCCCTGCGCGAGCACGGCGCGCTGCGGGGCGTAGTCCTGGCGGGATGGCGGCTGCTGCGTTGCAATCCGTGGAGCAACGGTGGAGTCGACCACGTGCCGGCACCTGGTGAGCCGATGCCGTGGTCCAGGAAACCTGGCCGAGGACGTACCCTCGGTGTAGTTGACGGCGGGGCGCAGTCTCCTGCTGCGCCGCAAGACCTCTAGGAGCCAGCCCGGATGGGTTTTTTCGACACGATTCTGTACCCGCTGAAGTGGGTCGTCGCCTGGGTCCTGCACCTCTTCCACGAGCTGTTCGTCTTCGTCGGGATGGACGCCACGAGTGGGTGGACCTGGGCGCTGTCCATCGTCGGGCTCACGGTGCTCATGCGGATCCTGCTGATCCCACTCTTCTTCAAACAGATCAAGGCCTCCCGCGGACTGCAGATGTTGCAGCCCGAAATGCAGAAGATCCAGAAGAAGTACAAGGGCAAGAACGACCCTGCCTCCCGCCAGCAGATGCAGCAGGAGATGATGGGGCTCTACCAGAAGCACGGCACGAACCCGTTCTCCTCGTGTCTGCCGATCCTGGCGCAGTCGCCGATCTTCTTCGCGCTGTTCCGGGTGTTGTACTCGATGCCGCAGATCGCCGACGGGACCTATCGGGACGGGCAACCGCTGGGTCCGGTCGACGCATCGGCGGCGGCGCAGTTCATGGATGCGACGCTGCTCGGTGCGCGGTTGTCGCAGTCGTTCCTGGGTGAGGGCGCGACGCTGAACGTGCGCATCCTGACCGCGGTGCTCATCGTGCTGATGTCGGCGACCACGTTCACCACGCAGCGTCAACTGACGATGAAGAACATGCCGCAGGCGGCCCTCGACAACCCGATGGCCAAGCAGCAGCGGATGCTGATGTACCTCATGCCGCTGATCTTCGCCTTCTCCGGCGTGTACTTCCCGATCGGCGTGCTGCTGTACTGGCTCACCACCAACCTGTGGACGATGGGCCAGCAGTTCTACACGATCCGTAAGATGCCGGCGCCAGGCTCCGAGGCGGAAGCCAAGTTCAAGGAGCGCGAGCGGCAAAAGCTCGAGCGCAAGGCGGCCCGTAAGGGAGTTCCGGTCGAGGAGCTGTTGCCCGAGCCGGAGGAGCCGGAGCGTCCGGTGCAGCGTGGCCAGCGAGTTCAGCCGGTGCGCAAGGACCGTGCCAAGAAGGCCGGCCAGCGGCCGGCTCACAGCTCCCAGCAGCGTCCGGACCGGCCGAAGAAGGACGACACGTCCGAGAAGGCAAGCGGATCGACCAAGCAGGGCGGCGGCAAGTCCGACGCGAAGAAGACCCCACAGCAACGTGCCGCCGAGCGGCA
>Ga0209487_1003529_pt1 | contig 12251 bp, 6 predicted proteins | sample Poulit2012_FD_187524 | JGI IMG/M metagenome (GOLD analysis project Ga0209487, IMG submission 187524) | Agricultural soil microbial communities from Georgia to study Nitrogen management - Poultry litter 2012 (SPAdes) (version 2) | ecosystem: Environmental > Terrestrial > Soil > Agricultural land... | reverse complement strand
ATAAAATGAAAAGCGCTATTGATAATTTTACCGATATCATTAGCGCTTTTTTATATGGAAGCTAGCGTATGTACTTTACATGTACACAGCAAGTTCTTTCTTTATTTGTTCGCGAATGTTATGTAAACATTGCTCGGGAGTTTTCCCGTGAATTAGTTTTCCGTTTACGTGTGCGAAACTGCTGTTTGCGCAAAGACCGCAAAACGATAAACAACTGTTAATGATCACGGCGACCTCCGGAAATTCCGTTTCAATAATTTGTTCCACATCAAGTTGCATAAGTCGATTAGCACTGCACACATCGACGATGACGATGCCCATTGTTTATCACGTACCTTTTCGTTGCATCTGTACGTTATTTGTAACATATGTTGTAAAGAAGTGCAACGTAACTGCCCATATGCCCGTAACGATACGAATAGTAGGGGATTACAATGTCAGTAATGAACAGTATCGTTGCATCATATTTGTAAGAAAAAAGGGAATATCGATTGTATTTTTCTCTTAATAAGCATAAAATATGTATATGTGAAGAAGGGGAGTTATGGAAAATGAAAAATCGTAACATATTGTTGCTATCCATCGCGCTTATTGTTGGACTAGCTTTTAGTGGGTTGTTTCAACAAGAAGTACAAGCAACGGAATTACCGACAGGCGAACCAATCGTCGTGTACGGTGCAAATTTAACAGCTGATCAAAAGGAACAAGTAAAACGATTATTAGAAGTAGAAGATACAGATAAAGAAGCGGAAGTTTCCGGTGCAGATATTGCTCATTATATTGGTGGAGATCCGAATTCGAATATGTTTTCTTCGGTGAAAATAATTCCACAAGATGATGGATACGGTATCGTCGTCGATATCGTGTCAGCGGACAACATTACGCAAGTAACGAGTGAAATGTATTCGAACGCGATGTTAACGGCAGGAGTTGAAAATGCACTCGTCGTCGTCGCTGCACCAAAGCCTGTAACTGGGCACTCCGCATTGACCGGTATTTACAAAGCGTACGATGAAGGTGGCGCTGAATTAGATAAAGACCGGATGGAAGTTGCGAATGAAGAGTTGTCGATTACGACGGATTTAGCGGAAAAATCTGGAATTGATGCAGAAAAAGTAACCGAACTTATGACGGAAATCAAAAAGGAAATTGCGGAGAAAGATCCAGCAACACGTGAAGATGTAGAAGAAATTATTAAAGAACAATTGGACAAACTGGAAATAAGTTTAAGCGATGAGGACCGCCAATTGTTAATCGACTTGTTTGAAAAAATGCGCGACTTAAATATCGACTTCGATAAAGTGCGTGATCAGTTAGAAGATCTCGCTTCGACGATCAAAGGTAAACTCGGGGACTTAGACATCGATATCGATGAAGGTTTTTGGGAAAAAGTAGGGAACTTTTTCAAACAGTTAATTGATGATATTATCGCATTTTTCAAGTAGTGTAATATGGCAAATTGAAAAACCCACCTGTAAAAAGGTGGGTTTTTGCTCCATTGGAGCTGTTTTTTATGAGCCAGTTTTGTGAAAGACATGTTGCGCCCCGGTTTCGTGAATCGGCTTTTATAGTTCTGTGGTGATTTGTTTTTATACGGGGACTTCGTACGCCTGAATGTTTATATGCAGTTTTGTCCGATGGCTATTGCACTTTTTCGGTAGGGGATACAGTTTTCTTGTGGCCTTGTGTCTTTCTAGTCGAGGATGCAGTTTTGTACGCTGGCTATTGCGTTTTTTTGGTAGGGGATACAGTTTGCATGAAGTATTACGCCTTTTTCGTTTCGGCTGCAGTTTTGTTCGCCGATATTGCACCTTTTCAGTTAAGGAAACAGGTTTGTCCGCGAATTTTTGTGCATTCTCGGTTGGGGTTGCAGTTTTCCACCATATTTTGCGCATTCGTAGTTAGGGCTACAGTTTTCCACGTTAATGTGGCGAACTCTCCCGCTGTATTCCATTGGTTCCGCTCTTGCGGTAAGTTATTTTGCTCGCGTAATTTTAACGCTGCGCAATAAAACTTTGAAATAACCCGAAATAATTCCGTTTTGTCTTCTTGCGTTAAGGTATATCCGATGTTTTAAGCATAAGCCGCTCTAACGTTACGTTTAATACTATTATCTTAACGCGAGAACGTTTTAACGTTAAATTCGTTTGTAGGACTTTAACGCAAGCCGTTCTTACGTTAAACTAAGTTATGTAACTATAACGCAACGGAATCTCACGTTAAACTTAGACGACAGACTTTTACGCAACAATTTCTCACGTTAAAATCAACTGTACAACTTTGATGCAAAAACAATCTCGCGTTAAGCAGTGAATCAAAATGTTAACACAAGCCGAACACCACGTTAAACTTCGTAGACGAACCTTAACGAGAGGCCGGTTCACTAAGTACATATAACGTGGCAACATCGACATACGACATAAATAGTTTAAAATAATGACGATAAATCTACATACAACTTGAGAAAACTTCCACACTACCGCGATGAAGCAAAACAACTAGAACGCGCAATAGAAAACGGGTAGGGGAAGCTCGACGAACGGCGAATGTTGCGCATGAACGTTGGGATAAAACTGCATGGAAACGCCATGTTGCATCACATCGGGAGAAAGCGGAAACTAGAACGATCAAAAGCAGAAAATAGAAACGAACAAAAAGCAAATGAACGAGCAAAAGGGACAAGTAGGTGAAACAATGAAAGAAACGAACGTAAAACAAACATGGCCAATCATACTATTTACGATCGGAGTGTTCATGGCAGGACTCGATAACGGAATAATAAGTGCGGCACTTACGACCGTCTACAACTCTTTCGGCGTCTCTCCATCATGGGGCGCTTGGTCAGTGACGATTTATACGCTTGGAGTCGCCGTCTCCGTACCAATTATCGGAAAACTGTCGGACAAATACGGAAGGAAGCGCCTATTTATCGTTGAGGTCTTCCTCTTCGGCTTAGGATCACTCGCCGTCGCATTAAGCCCGACGTTCACCATTTTACTCATTAGTCGCTTCATCCAAGCGATCGGTGGCGGGGGAATTTTCATTATTGCAAGCTCATACATATTAGCGACATTACCGAAAAAGAAACAAGGAAAAATGCTCGGCATCATCGGTGGCATGCACGGACTGTCAGCCATTATCGGACCGAACATTGGCGCACTTATATTACGTCTTACCGGCACGTGGGAATGGATGTTTCTCATTAACATTCCAATCGCCGCTTTTCTTATCATCATGTCAATGCGAACGATGCAAGAGACGAAAGCAGATACGACGAGCCCACTCGATATCATCGGCTCGATTTACGTAACGATCGCCATACTCGCAGTGATGTACGGCATTACGAACATCGACGGACTAGCTTTTGTGCAAAGCATATTATCCGTCACTGTGTTTCCATACGTCCTTGCTGGTTTACTTTTATTCGCTTACTTTTTACGATACGAAAAACGACTCGAAGCACGCGGTGGCGATCCAATCGTGGCGTATTCACTTTTATCCGGGCGAGCGTTTCAACTAACGATGATCCTCGGCTTTTTAGCCGGCGCCTTTTTATCAAGCATCATTTTCATCCCATCGTACGTTCAACAAGTATTACACGTCCCTGCTGCAGATGCGGGCTTCTGGCTCACCCCATTAGCATTCGCATCCGCCATAGGTGCAGGTCTTGGAGGTGTGCTCACTGACCGCATCGGTTCCGTACGCACAATAATCGTCGCTGGACTTTTCGGTTTAACTGGATTTTTCACCTTTTACGTCGCTGCACAATCATTTACGACATTTTTGCTAGCGAGCATCCTTGCAGGCATCGGGCTCGGCTTCTTACTTGGCGCTCCACTCAACGTTTTAGTCGGAGAAAATGCCCGCGGCGATCAATACGGTTCAGCACTCGGTGCATTATCACTCATGCGCCAAATCGGGCTAGCACTTTTTCCGACGATCTTCGCTAGTTTCGTCTCGGGTGGTGTCATGCGCATCGAACCAGTTGTAAAAGCGACTGTAGGTGAGGACGTCATGGCGTTTCCACCCGCCGCAGAAGGAGAAGGCTACGGAGAGATCATCGCTGAAATCGAACGCGTACAAGACCCGCTCATGCAAGAACAGCTGCTCGACATCGTCCGTACCGTCATGCATACTGGTTTCAAACAGATGTTTTTCTCAGCGATCATCGTTTCACTCATCGTCCTAACGATATCCGGATATTTATATTTACGCAAACACCAGAGAGAGAACGGCTAACGTCTACGCCGTTCTTTTTTTGTGAAATGCTCCTCACACTCATACACAAGGGCTGTGTATAAATACCTAACTTACACACAACGATAAACTACTTATTCACACATATCAACAAGTTACACACACGAAATTGTGGATAACCCTCCGCGACTTTACATATTCTATAGAAAACTTCAACCTAACCTACCAGGTATAAACGCCTATAAAAAGGTATATTCATCGATTTTAAAGCGAATAACTGCTTAATTTTGTATAAAAACAACAAAAACGTAAAATATTTGCTAAGAAATTTAAAAATTAGGACAAAAGTATCCGATACATAAAATAAGCAATAAATTTTGTAAAAAAAGTATATTCGTCTACAAATAGACATCGAATATAAGAAAGGGTGATGAAATGAAACAGAGCAATCATTTTCGATTACTGAAGTTACGAAAGATTTTGTTTGAAGAAACAGATGAAGAGCATGAGCTAGACATCTATGAAATAGAAGAGAAATTAAAGCAGGCGATGGATATCGATCGTATCGATCACCGCACGATTAAAAACGATTTACTAGCCCTTGAAGAAATGGGGATGGAAATCGTCCGCAATCGCCGCAAGCACGGAAAAATCTTTTATAGCCATCAAAATAAACTGTTTGAAACGTACCAAATAAGGATGTTAAGTGATGCTATTTTATCGGCGCGCTTCATTACACCGAACGAAAAAGAACAATTACTAGAAAAACTGAAGCAATTAACGAGCATTCACATTAGCAAAACGTTACCGCATCCAGTCTTATTTAGCCAAACGATTAACTTAGATTACGAATTAATCAAGTTAAACATCGACACACTACATAAAGCAATTACAGAAAAGAAAGTTGTCTGCTACCAATACGGGGACTTCAACACGGAAAAACAGTTTATCTTTCGCCGCAGCGGCGACTTATACTTCGTCGAACCGTATGCACTCATTTGGCAAAACGACCTATATTATTTAGTCGCAAAATTTATCGAAACGGACGAATTCCGTCACTATCGTCTCGACCGCATGCGTCATATCGAAATTACGGATGAAGTATTTAAACGTGATAAACAATTTTCATTACAACCGTACATCGACAATACGTTTCATATGTACAGCGGGGAAGCAGTCGTTATGGAAATTATTTTTCATCTAAGCTTGCTAAACGCCATCTTTGATCGCTTCGGCATGGACGTGTCGATCGAAGCTGTCGATGAAGAACACTTTTTATTACGAACGAAAGCGAGCCTCTCTGACGGACTCGTTAGTTGGATCTTAAAATGGGGAAAGCGTGCCCGCGTCCTCTCACCAGAGAGATTAGTGAAACGGATAAAAGATGAAGTCGACGGCATGACGTCGCACTACGGTCATAAATAATTAATAATCAAGCGAGTCATACACGTCGTAATCATACAACCGTTACAAAACTGTAAAACTACGCCAACATAAAAGGCTAACGTTTAAAAGAAAAACATCCTATAGCTTCAACCGTTAAGATCGAAAGCGATATACACCGATATCACAACATATCCAAATAAGATCCGTTAGAACAAAAAAGAATAGAAGAACGATTTCTCTAATAGATCGTTACTTCTATTCATTCTCTTGTTCAATCCCTAACGTTTTATATGGCACTTCAATTTGAAACGAAATGTTATTCGCTTCCAAATCAAATTGATGAACCGCCACATGGAAGTTACTCTTAATATCCATTTCCGTTACTTGCACGTAAATTTCTTCCTCTTTCGGATTAATAATGACCCAATCAGGTACAGGTAAATATTGCGAAACGTACTGCATAATCTTTTTATTCGGCAGTTTCATTTGCCCGACGGAAATAGATTTCTGTTTCAAGACGAGATCCCCATTATCTTGTACGATTGGCTCAAAATGAATGAGTAGTGGCACCGTCGATGAAAAAATCGGTAACTCCCCAAACAATTGCACATCATCATCTAGATGAATGGAAAACTCATGAGTCGTACTATCGAGCAATTTATCCAAATATGCATTCACTAAATTGTTCACGTTCTGTTTCGTCGTTCGCACGATAAATTCTGAACTATGCTCTTTTTTGTATTGTTCGCTCGACTGTTTAATTTCAACTTCCGGAATCGGCGAATATATATAGATTGCTAGAAAAAAGAGCACGACGATATTCACTGTAAGTAATATGCCAAAACGTCGTTTCCAGTTAACTTTGTTGCGCTTTTTATCCATCGTCATCCTCTTCCCCCTATCCTTTCAGGCTAATTCGCCTTATTTTCCATCCCCGTAAAAGAACACAATTCATTTATAACGTAAATAAAACGAGATAGCAAGCACGACAACACCTTACTTTATTTACGCTCGCTGCTAACCCCGCCTACACCGCGCACCCATCTTCTCACACACTTAATACTCCACAACATATTCTAAAATTCGCTCCGCAATTTTCCGATACCCGAAATGATTCGGATGAAACTGATCTTCCGCCAAATAACTAATATCCATATCATCAAACAAATCTTTAATTGGAATAAAATGCGCATGCTCAAACCGCTCGACGACATCACTACCAATTTGATTCCAACTATTTACAATATATTCAAGCTCCTCAATTTCCGGGAAAAACTGCTGAAACGGATTGTAAAACCCAATTAAAAATAAATCCGCATCTTCATTATACGAACGAATCGTCTCAAAAATTGCCTCCAACCGTTGCTCATACCGGATTTGTTCCGACGTAAACTGCTCGAGCGTCAAATCCGTAAAATTTTCCTTAAAAACTTGCATAATGTCGTTCGCACCAACCGTCATTAAAATAATGTGCGCATCTTCAATCGCTTCGATTACCTCTTCATCCTCTAGTCGCTCCAATAACTGCCCACTGCGACTCCCCCTCCGAGCAAAATTCTCCACCGTCACAATATGCTCTTCCTTATTAATCGTCGACTCTAAAATACCGACATAGCCACCTTGATTTGTTTCATCACCAATACCCTCCGTAAGCGAATCCCCCAACGTCACGACATTTACTTCCTGCGTGAAAAAAGACGGAATCGCTTGCTGCAACTTCTCCGATAAAAACTCCCGAACAGGGTCCTCCTTACTCAACGCATCCTCTACGCCCTCTTCCTCATCCCCCATCTCATCCGTTTCCACCACTTCTAGCTTCCTTTGTTCTTCCTCCAACAAGTGCTTTACTTCCTCCTGCGGCGACGTACTCCCTTTTAAAGCCACGAGCAACAGCCCGATGAGCACAGTAAATATCGCTACAACAAATAAAACCTTCTTAATAATAACCACCCTTAAATAGTAAAACATATGATAATAACAGACCCGAATATGTTTAAATTTTATAGTACAATTTAGTTTACCTCAAATAATGTTCCTTAAACGGATAAGTACATTAGATAAAAAAACGCCCTCACAAACGTGAGAGCGTAAAAAAGAGAGATTACTTACGATATCACATGTATTCCAAACTGAGAGAACAGGGGAGAACATCCCCGTTCCTCAGATTACATCGAACGATTATCGACCACGAAGTGCATTCGCCGTATCGATAAAGCTTTTTCCCTGGACGACGACCCCGTCAAATCCATCGATAGAAGCACCGTCCTCCGCCCAGACGACACGTAACCCTTTCGCAGTTAACGCCTGCACGTCTTCCGCTGCAACGTCACCATCTGTCACGAGCACATCAACGACATCTACGTCCGCACTTTCCTCAAGCGTGACGACGTTATAGCCACGCTCGGCTAACGAACGAACATCCGTGACAAGAGCAGGGGAGCTAGCAACGACGATCGTTTTTTGACGTAAACCATCTGTTCGATCGAACGGACTAGAGAAAATCCAACCAGCTACATCTTCATCTGATTCTTCTACAGTTTTAACCCCTGTAGCTTTCTCAAGCGCTGCATCGAGCGTACCGATAATATCATCAATCGACTCCGTTCCAACGGCAAGACGAACGAGCTCTTCACTTACACCACTCTTCTTCAAGTCTTCCGGACTTAACTGTTGGTGCGTCGTTGAAGCAGGGTGAATAATAAGTGACTTTGCATCCCCAACGTTTGCAACGTGCGACCATAAATCAATCGAGTCGATTAACTTCTTCCCAGCCTCTAGCCCACCTTTAATACCGAACGTAACGATCGAGCCGTAACCTGAAGAGAAATATTTATTCGCCAACTCATGTGACGGATGATCTTCAAACCCTGGGAAGTTTACCCACTCTACCGCAGGATGGTTACGTAAATATTCCGCTACTTTAATCGCATTATCGTTATGACGCTCGATACGAACGTGTAACGTCTCTAACCCTTGTAAGAATAAAAACGCATTATGTGGACTGACAGAAGCTCCCGTATCACGTAACAACTGCACACGTAAACGAATCGCAAACGCAATCGGACCTAAATCAGCGTAACGAACCCCACCGTACGTTTCATCTGGCGTCGTAAATCCAGGGAACTTTTCATTGTCCCAGTTGAAACGCCCACCATCAACGACAATTCCACCGATGGACGTACCGTGTCCACCGATCCATTTCGTTGCAGAATGGACGACGATATCCGCACCCCACTGAATCGGTTTTGCAAACTTTGGCGCAAACGTATTATCGATAATGAGCGGAATACCGTGCTCATGCGCAATGTTCGCCACTGCTTCAATGTCAAATACGTTCAAGCTCGGGTTCGTAATCGTCTCACCGAAAAGTGCTTTCGTTTTATCCGTAATTGCCTCCCGGAAGTTTTCCGGATTCGAGCCATCCACTAACTTTACCGTAATTCCGAAACGAGGTAACGTATGTACGAACAAGTTGTACGTTCCACCGTATAAATTACTATCTGCGATAATTTCATCTCCTGCTTCTGCGACGTTTAAAATCGCATACGTAATCGCAGCCATTCCCGATGACGTAGCAACCGCAGCTGAACCGTCCTCTAATAATGCTACACGCTGTTCAAACGCATCTGTCGTCGGGTTCATAATTCGCGTATAAATGTTCCCCGACTCCGTTAATGCAAATAAATTTCGCGCATGATCCGTGTCACGAAACACATACGACGTCGTTTGATGAATCGGTACTGCCCTTGAGCCAGTCACCGGATCTGGTTCTTGCCCTCCATGTAATAAAACTGTTTCGTCTTTCTGATACGAAAATTTACTCATTATAAATCTCCTCCTAAATAGTTTTCCATGCACAAGCCGTATTAGATGATTGATGTTTCCAACACGACGTAGAGGAGGTATGAAAAAACCTCTTCTATATAAAGATAGAAGAGGATTAACATGACAATCATATTGAAACTTTTCCTCCTCTTATCTTCCAGACTATGTCGTCTGTAGGATTTGGCACCGTAAAAAGTAAGACAGTCTTACTTTAAGGTTGCTGGACTTCATTGGGCCTATTCCCTCCGTCGCTCTTGATAAGAAGATGTGCACGTATGAAATTATTAACTATTATACACGGTCTGAATTGTTTGTCAACTGTTACATAAAAAGAGCTTTTTGCGATGTACTTATTTTTCAAAACTAAAAATAAAAAAATAAAGGCTTATTTTCGTATAAACTGAAAAAATGATATTCAAAGCGAAGCTTTGTATCCTATTTTCTTTCAGTCATCTAAAAATATGCACTCGTAATTTTATACCCGTTAACGTTTCATAAAAATATCGTTAAATCATTCAACATGTACGAGAAAACTTATCTTGTAGGACATGTAGAAGAGGAAATGAAAAGTTAAACGATTTCTTTTTAATTAGTAAAACGAGAATCGTAATGGGAATGCATGATGAGAGATCAAGGAGGGATGTACACGGTTTATAAGTCCCATAATTTTCAACAAACTTTATTCGTAAAACATCTATCTCATAGTAGCAACTAAAAAACATATACTAATAGACTATTTGCATACAAATGAAATCTATACAATTAAAACAATTATCATCGAAGAAAAGAAGAATATGCACGCTTAAACAACTATATAGTGAAAAAAAGCATGTGTTTTAACAAGCGTTTTTATATCTTTTGATAGGGTTTACAATCTTATGGCAATCGATATTAGCATATGTTTTTAAACTTACTAAAGTTAAAACTTAAAAGTGAACCAATCATAAAAATGCATTATTACATGTAAAGATTACGTATATATATAGGTGTTAAAATTTCTTGGGTTAAAAAACTCAAATATTTAGGAATAACGAGAGGAAAGGGAGAAATAAATTGGGGAAGAAAACAAGTTTGTTATTAATTTTTATTCTCTTATTACAAACAGTTGTGACAGGAGCCATCCCATCGTATAAAACGAATGCAAATGAACAACAAAATGTATTTCAAGAAGTGAGATACATTGCGGACGATGGAGCTTTTGTAAGAGCTGAAGATGTAGAAGGGGACGTTATTATTGAAGTTGCATGGTCCCTTGATGGTCGAGAGATTCAGGCGGGAGATGTCGCAACAATTGATATTTCAAGGGAAATAGAATTAGTACAAACGAGTGGAGTTTTACAGGCAGAAAACAATACAATAGCAGCATTTGAAATAGATCAACATAACTCATTAAGAGCGACTTTTAACGAAAGCGCTGAAGCACACTCATCTGCAAAGGGAGAAGTGCGTCTGGAAGGTACAGCTCCAAAGACAAAAGATATGGAAGAGGAAACAATAATAGTTGAAGAAAATGAGTCTGATCCTGAAGAGAATGACTCGCCTGTAATAAAAGAAGAGAAACAGAAAGATCCAGTTAAACAAGAGCAGCCTAACATCCGACCTTTCCAGCTTGATGGACGTAAAGGATTTAAGTTAACAACTTCTGAGGTAAAGGATGGGGATAAAGAATATACAGAAGATAATCCTCTTGGAATAGACGATGAATTTACCGTTATCCTTGAATGGGAATTGGAGAACAATCATGAATATCAATCAGGAGATACTGTAACAATTGAGCTACCGAAGGAAATCTATATTCCACAAATGCTTGAAAATGAATTAAAAGATAATGAATCAGGCGAAGTCATTGCTAATTACACGGTCAATACGGATGGTACGGTAACCCTGGAGTTTACCGATTTTGTAAAGAACGCTAGTAATGTTAAAGGCTGGGTTAAAGTCTTTGCTAAATTAGATCAAGATAAAGTCGAAAATGACGGTGGTAAGGTCAAGATTAGTCCAATTGATGATGAGGGGAGTATTACACTTCCGATAGACCAATCCCAAATCGAAAAAACGACGGAAAAGCAAGGTGAACCAAACCGGTCCTACAATGCCGATGAAATCGAATGGACGGTTACGATTAATAAAAATGCCCTTTTCCTAGAAGAGGCGACGGTGACAGACCTTCTGCCAGAGGGGACAGAATATATCGAAGGGTCTTTAGCCATCGAGAAGTATCCGGCAAGCTTAAATGGAAGACCTACAGGTGAGCGCGAGGCAGTTACAGGTGTCACACCTGAGCTAGACGGTCAAAGCTTATCCATCCCTCTTGGCGATATTAATGAAGTCTACGTGATTAAATACAAGACCAAGGTAACCGATCTTGAAAAGAAACATTTCAACAACAAGGTGAGCTTAACCGATAAGGAACTAAAGGATACTAGTGCCCATGCAACAGTAACGATTAATCGTGGGGAACCACTTAAAAAAGGTATTGCAGAGAACTATGATCCGAAGACAGGTATCATTACCTGGTACTTAGAATTCAACTATGACCAGAAGGATTTAGAAAATATTACCTTAGCGGATTATTGGACACCGGAAGGAAAAGTCGAATTAGTTGATGGTTCCGTATCCTTCCAAGCAGTTGAAATTGACGAAAATGGAAAGGCTCATCCAGTTGGAGAAGCAATTGATCCAAGTGAGCTTGGAAACTTAAAGAAAGAAGAAAATGGATTCAAAATTGAAGGGATTACGACTGATCAGCCTTACAAGGTGACCTATCAAACGAAAGTAATCGAAAGAGAGTTAGACGGCTTTAACTTAGAAAATATTGCCTCCTTTGAAAACAATGAGGATGG
>Ga0209487_1003528_pt1 | contig 12253 bp, 9 predicted proteins | sample Poulit2012_FD_187524 | JGI IMG/M metagenome (GOLD analysis project Ga0209487, IMG submission 187524) | Agricultural soil microbial communities from Georgia to study Nitrogen management - Poultry litter 2012 (SPAdes) (version 2) | ecosystem: Environmental > Terrestrial > Soil > Agricultural land... | reverse complement strand
TCTCGGCCTTCGGCACAGTGGGGCTGTCCACCGGCATCACCGGCGCCCTGCCGTCCGAGGCGAAATACGTGATCGTCGCCTGCATGTACGTCGGGCGCCTGGGTCCGATGACGCTGGGGGCGGCGCTCGCTCTGCGCTCCCGCAACCGTCTGGTCCGCCTTCCCCACGAGCGCCCGATCGTCGGTTGATCGACGTGCTGCGAGGAACGAGCGGCAGGAGATCCGCACGAGGGCGGAGGGCTGCGGGCCGAGGGGCTCGTAGACTGTGCGCCGCCTGGTCGCGCATGCGGCACGTCCGACATGAGGAGGGGCAGTGGAACGCACGAGACGCACCGACGCGGTGCTGGTGATCGGCCTGGGCCGGTTCGGCTCCTCCATCGCGCTGACGCTGGAGGGCCTGGGCACGAGCGTGCTCGCCATCGACGGGCGCGAGGACCTGGTCCAGGAGCATGCCGGTCGGCTCACCCATGTCATGCAGGCCGATGCCACGCAGCCCGATGTCCTGACCCAGGTCGGCGCCCACGACTTCGGCATGGCGGTGGTCGGGGTGGCCACGTCGATCGAGTCGAGCGTGCTGATCACCGCGAACCTGGTGGATCTGGAGATCCCCGTGATCTGGGCGAAAGCCGTCTCGAGCGCACACGGCAAGATCCTCGAGCGCATCGGGGCCCACCACGTGGTCTATCCCGAGGCCGATGCCGGCAAGCGGGTCGCCCACCTGGTCAACGGGCGGCTGATGGACTTCATCGAATTCGACGACGAGTTCGCGATCGTCAAGATGCGGCCCCCGCGCGAGATCCAGGGGCTGACGCTGGCCCAGGCCGATATCCGCGCCACCTACGGGGTGACCGTGGTGGGTGTGAAGACACCGGGCCGAGATTTCACCTATGCCACGCCGGACACCCTCGTCGCCGAGGGCGATGTGGTGATCGTGTCCGGACACACCGCGCTGATCGATAAGTTCTCCGCCCGCCGCTGAGAGATGATGCGGCGGGCGGCCCGTCCGACGGCAGGGCTCAGTCGCCGCTCATCGCCCGGGAGCGCTCCTCCGCGGCCGCCATCGACGCTGCGATCCCGGCCCGGACACCGTGCCGGTCGAACTCGGCGAGCGCCTCGGCGGTGGTGCCCGCGGGGCTGGTCGCGCTGTTGCGGGCGATGGCGGCGTGCACACCGGTCTCCTGGAGCACGGTCGCCGCGCCGCGCACGGTCTGCTGCACCAGGGTGGCCGCCAGGTCGCGTGCCAGCCCCTGTCGCACCGATTCGTCGATCATGGATTCGATCAGTGCGTACTCGAGGGCGGGCATCGACCCGGCTGCGGCGATGAAGGCGTGGACCTGATCCTCGGTGATGTCGACGGCGACACCGGCGCGGGAGAACAGGGCGTGGACCCGGGCGTGGGCCTCATCGCTCACGGTCGTGCCGCGCATGAGGCCGACGGCCCCCTCCCCCACCGCGATGGGGGTGTTGGGCATGGCGCGCAGCACCGGCTGCCCGTCCGGGAGCGCCTGTTCGAGCGCCTCGAGGGTGGTGCCGGCGGCCAGGGAGATCACCACCGCGTCGGCGGGGATCTGGGCCCTCAGCTCGGCCAGCAGGTCGAGGATCTGGTAGGGCTTGACGCCCAGGACGACCACGTCGGCGCCGCTCAGCGCCTGTTCTCGGGGGGTTGCCTGCGCGCCCAGTTCCGCTGCGGCACGCTGGCTGCTGGCCGGGGTGGAGTTGACGATGTGCACATTCGTCGGCGCCGCTCCGGCGTCCAGGAAGGTGCGCACCACCGGGCCGCCCATGTTGCCGGCGCCGATCACCGCGATGTGGAGGGAGGACAGGTCGGGGGTGGCCGATCCCGCCGTGGTCGGGTCGGCTGGCTGCGAGGTGATTCCGTTCATGCCGACCAGGGTACGGGCTGGCGCGGCCTTCACGGTGTGGTGGTGCGGGCACGGGCGATCTTGCGCGCCTCGACCCATACCAGCAGCTGTACTGCCAGCACTCCGACCACGGCGATCCCCAGCAGCGGCGGCCAGTTGGCGGCCGGTGCCTGCAGCATGCCCTCCGGGCTCTGCCAGGGCCACAGGCTGCGCATCGCCCCGACCATCAGGCCGGCCAGCACCACCATGGTGGTGCGGTGGTAGCGGACCAGCAGGTAGCGCATCAGCTTGACCACGATCACCAGGCCCACACAGGCCCACAGGACGAACCAGAGGATGTACGCGAGGTCACGCTCGTCGACGGCCTGCAGGGTCGGCTGGTACAGGCCCAGACTGAGCAGGATGAACGAGCCCGACAGTCCGGGCAGGATCAGGGCGCTGACGGCGATCGCCGCCGCCGGTGCCACGATCCAGGGGCTGGGCTCCAGGCTCGCGGTCGGCAGGGAGGTGACCGCGAAGCCGGCCAGCGCACCGAGGGCGAACCTCAGAGCCTCCGGGAGGCGCCAGGCACCGCCGGAGAGCTTGACCGGCACCATGACCGATCCCAGCACGAGACCGAAGAACAGCGCCCGCATCGTCTCCGGGGAGGACTCCACCAGTCTCGAGACCGGACCGGCGACGGTGAAGACCGTCGCCGTCATGCCGATCATGAGCGGGATCAGCAGGATCCAGGACACGACGCGCAGATGCTCCAGCGTGCCCTGCCGGCGCTGCGGGCCCGTGACGAGGCGACGGGCCGCCGCAGTCAGGTGATGGGCGGAATCGATCAGTTCCTCGTAGATCCCGGTGACCAGGGCGACTGTGCCGCCGCTGACACCCGGGATGGTCTCGACCACGCCGATCAGGGCGCCCCGCAGCAGATTGCCCAGCGGGTTGCGGTGCCGCAGGCGGATCTCGGTCCCATGGGGATCTGCCGGGGCGACCGGTGTCGGAGAGGCATCGCTCATGAGAGCCAGGGTACGGGGAAGAGGCCCAGCGGCCCCGGCCGGCAGAGCTCGACGTGTTGGCCTTCACCTGGCGCAGGGGGCCTGGGCGCAGAACATTGCGGGGCCGACGGGACGGGCACGAGGCCCGGCGCCGCTGGCCTGGTCCCAGCGGGGTCAGCGGCCTTGGTCCCAGCGGGTCAGCGGCCCTGGCCCCAGTGGGGCGGGATCTCACCGGCGATGCGGGCATCGTTGGACTCATCGGCTCCAGACTCCGGTTCGTCCTCGCGAGCCCGGTCGGGCAGGATCGGTCGCCGCGTCGAGGCCGGGCCGGCGGCGCCGTCCTCGCGCTCGCTGTCCCAGACGATGGGCCTGCCGGTCACCGAGGAGATGACCACACGGCCAGGGCCCGGCCGAGTCCCCGCCGTCGGGCGCTTCTCCGCCCGGCCGTCCTCCGGCGCCGGGCGGTTCTCCGGGTGCTCGCCGCCCGCGCCGTGACCGGTCACTGACGCTCCTGGTAGCGGCGGATCGCGCTGGAGACGGACACGTCCAGCAGCACGGAGCGCTGCTCGAACCCGAGGAAACTGCGCACTTCGGTGGCCAGGTGCTCCTCGAGGCGGGCACGACCGTCCGAGCAGATGTACTCCACCACCGCGTCGAGATCCTCGCTGGAGTAGAAGGAGAGCGGGTGCCCGGCCGGGATCTGCGGGCGCGGCAGACGGTGGCGGATGGTGCCGACCCCGGTGGGTGAGTCGGAGTGCTCCTCGGCCTGGACCAGGCGCAGCGCCCGGTCGACCGCGCGGCGGATCCGCTCGGCCTCCCCGTCGGGATCGATGAACAGGGCCCAGGACCACACGCGTTCGGTGGCCCAGCCCGCGGCCTCGAGCCGTTCGGCGCGCAGACGGTCTCGTTCGCGCTGGCTGGCGGTGGCGACATAGCGGGCACCGTCGGTGTCCACGGCCAGCAGCAGGTGGCCCGGCAGGTCCGGGTGGCCCAGGGCCAGTTCGATGCGGTCGGAGGTCAGCCCGAAGTCACTCTCGACCAGCAGACCCAGACGCCACAGCCGGTCGGCGAGATCCCGGACCAGGGCGTCGGTCTCCAGCTCACGGCGGACGGTCGGCCCCTGCTCCGGGTCGGTCGCGGTAGCAGCCTCAGTCGCCTCAGAGCTCTCCCCGGTGGGGCCTGCGTCCTCGGCGCCGAGCTCCGGGGCGGGCTCGGCCGGGGAGGAGGGACTGGCGGCCTCAGCAGGACTGGACGGTGAGGCGGGGCTCGCAGCCTCGGCGGGGTCGGATCCTGCCGCGGGGTCTTCGGCCGGTGCGGGGCTGGCCGAGGACGCCGGCGAGCTCGCGGAGGCGATGGGCTCTGAGACCGGCTCCGAGGAGCCGGCGTTCTCGCCCGACTTGCGGACCAGGGCCGCTTCGATCGCGGCGTCGAGCGCTTCGTCGGACAGCTCCTCCTCGTCCTCCTCCCGGTGAGCCGGCGCCGTCTCCTCGGCGGCCTGCTCCCCTGTGTCCGTGGCCGACGGGAGGCGGGGGGCCTCGTGCGGAGGCGCGGGAGTGGTCTGCGCCTGCTGTCCCTGGCCGGTGAGCTCGGCGACGTGGGCGACCACCGGCACATCCGGTCCGCCACGCAGCACCCACAGCATGGCCCGCAGGTCATGGGCGCCGTCGGTGCGCAGCCGCGAGGGGTCCAGATCCTCGACGTCGAGGGAGGAGACCACGGTGGTGCGGCCCCGGGCACGGGTGATGACCGTGGCCAGGGCCTTCCGGCCACCGGCCTCGGAGAGCGGCCCGAAGCGGTGCAGGAGCCGCCCGTGGGGGGTCTTGCCGAAGCCGATCGAGACGATGATGTCATCGCGGATCAGGCTCGAGGCCTGGGCCGCGGGCATCACCGTGAACACCTCTCGCGAGTCCGGGTCGAAGAAGCCGCGCAGCGCCGGGATCACCGAGACGGTGTTCATGATGCGCTCCATCAGACGTCGCGCATGCTCCTCGGTGAAGGTCAGCACCGCCAGCGAGCGCTCGGGGCGGCCGCGCGCATGCTCGATCACCAGGTCGGTGACGCGGCGCAGCTCGGCCTCGGTGCTCTCCACGTACTCCATGCCCTCGGTGACCGGCCCCGTGCCGCCCTCGACCACGACCAGACGGTCCTGCTCGGGTGCGATCGGGCTGGGCACCGCGACCACTTCCCCGACCAGGGCGCGGCGCTGGGCGAAGGCGCGCAGACCTTCGGTAGCCGGGCGGTGGTCACGATGGATCTCCACGTGCGGGGCGATGCGCAGGAAGTCGTCGAGCAGGCTGGGCGCGGACTCTCCCCCGTACTCGAGGGGATCTCCGACCACCACGGTCTGCTTGGCCCGCACGATCGAGGGCAGGGCGGCGGCCGTGGGCAGTCGTCCGCCGTCGGCGACGATCACCACGTCGAAATGCCGGCCCCGCGGCACCACCTGGGGCACCAGGTACGGCGAGGCCAACCAGGTGGGGCGGGCGTGGAAGAGGATGTCCTCGTACTTCGCGGCGAGGTCGCGGATGGAGACCGTCGAGGAGCGGGCCAGCTCCGCAATGGCCGCGCGAGAGGTGTCCGGGTAGGTCTTCATGGTGTTGACCCGGACCTCGTCGGCCGCGGCATGGACGCGCGCGGAGGCGTTGTCCAGGTGCTGGGCGTCCAGGCGGCGGAACCGCTCGGCGACCTGGGACAGGGAGGTGCCGTCGTACTGGGAGATGGTCGGTTCGGCGCCGGCGATCAGCTCCAGCACGCTGCGCCACCACGACAGCTCCAGCTCCGGTCCGACCTGGTCGGCGCTGACCCGGCGCAGGCGCAGGTCCTCGACCAGCTCGCCCAGTCCATCCAGCTCCAGGCGGCGCAGCAGCTCGGTGCGGCGCGGCAGGGTCGTCAGGTCCTCGCGGTCACGGTGCAGCGCCTCCAGGCGCTGCTCGAGCTCGTCGAGATCGGTGCGGGCCAGGTCCGTTCCGGCGGGGGTGCCCTCGAGGAGCACCGCGAGCTCGTCGAAGATCTTCTCGATCCGGGCGGCCGCGGAGCGGACGGAGTCGAGGTTCTTCGGCAGGGAGGGCCGGCTCCCGGCCTCCAGTGCCTCGCGCGCCCAGTCCTCGCGCACCCGTCGCGCCTCGCCGAGGTCGCGGTGCAGGTCCGGGCTCAGCGAGGCGGGGCGCTGCAGGGAGGCGGCCACCTTGCGCAGACGACGGCGCAGGCCCCAGCCCATGCTCACGCCGTGCTCGGCGCGCCAGGCCTTGTCGGCGGTGGCGGCGACCAGGTCAGGCAGCTCGGCGCCGAACACGGCCGGCTGGAAGACGGCCAGCAGCGCCCGCACCCGGTCCAGCAGCACCAGGCGCTTGGTCAGCTGGTGCACGGTCGTCACCGGCGTCAGACCGATCGCCTCGCCGCTGGCGGACACGGCGCGCCGAAGCTGCGGCAGGGCGTCCTCGCGCAGCTGGTCCAGCAGCTCCGCGGCGCGCCGGGCCTGGGTGTCGGAGCTGATCGGGGCGCCGTACCAGGCGGATTCCTCGGGGCCGGTGGTCAGCACGCCCGCCTCGGCGGCCTCGCGCAGGGACTCGGTGTAGCGCCGACGGTCCTCGCCCACCATCCGGGCGGCGGCGTCGGCGCGCAGGCGCACAGTGGTGCGCGGTGCCGGACGCAGTCTGGTCAGGGCCGCGAGCGCGGAGATGGCGTCATGGGCGGAGGCGTTCCAGGGGCTCTGGAGTCGATGCATGGCCTCCACGTGCCCGACCAGGATCTCGCGGGCCTCGGCCAGCTCATCCAGCTCGGCGGGGTCGGCGTCGGCGCCCAGTCCGTAGGTGCCGGCCCGACGCAGGCTGCGCAGCAGCGAGGCCGAGGCGTTGCGCTGCAGGGAGGGATCCGGTGAAAGGTCGAAGACCAGCTCCTCGATGCCCCGCTGCTCGGCGATCGCCACCAGCTGGGCGAGGTTGCGGCGGCGCTGGGAGACCACCAGCACGCTGCGTCCGCGGGCGTTGAGCTCCTGGACCAGGTCCAGGACGAGATCCAGGCTGTCGGAGCCAGGCGGGGCGGCCACTGCGAGGTCCTGCCTGGCCAGCACGCGGTCCAGGATGGCGCGGTGGTCCGGGTCCACCGCCGCCACGAGCTCCTCCTCGGGGACCTGGGGGACCTCGGCCTGCGCGGTCTCGAGCACCTCGCCGCGCGCCGCCTCGTCCCCGGACAGGGCCGCGACCACGGAGGAGTCCACCCAGTCGCTCCGGTCGGCGGTGAGGTCCTCGGCGACGGTGCCGGCCGCGTCCATGAGATTGCCGACCACCAGGGCGTGGGAGATGCGGAAGCCGGGCAGGGGCTGACCGAGTGCGCGGAAAGCGTCGAGCACGGGGGTGGGATCGAAGCCGTGGGAGCTGTCGGTGGTGGCCAGCAGGGCTCGCGCATCCACTGCCACCCCGGCCTCGCGCAGCGAGCGCAGCAGCACCGGGTTCAGGTCCGCGGTGGCGTCGATCTCCAGGTCCACGTCCTCGCGGGCGTTGCCGCGCAGGCGCAGGGTGATCGGTCGCACCAGCACCGGTGCGTGGATCGGTTCGGAGCCGTCCTCGGGCACCCAGGTCGCTTCTCCGATCCCGAGGTGGCAGGTGGTCAGGCCCACTTCCTCGGCGTGGCGCTCGGCGATCTCGCGGATGGTGCGGGCGTGGGAACGGGCATCGGCGAGCGCACCCACCTCGCGGACCAGGGAGGACAGGCGGGTGGCGCCGCGCCCGGCCAGCAGCTGGGCCAGACCCGAGGGGTGGGAGTGGGTCAGGTCCAGCACCACGCCGCCACCGCGCATCTGGGTCAGGAACGAGGGTGCCGTGGCACCACCGGTGATCTGCTGGGCCCACCGGTCCAGGGCGTCGGCGACCAGGTCCTCACGGCTGAGGGGCCGGTGGTCGCGGGGCTGGGGCGGCAGGTCGTCCTCGTCCTGTTCGGGGGCGATGCCGGCGCCGACCTCGTCGAGATGCTGCTCGACGATCACGTCGTAGCTGTTCGAGACCCGCTGGGGGTGCTCGGTGCTGCCCTGCTCCGCGGCGCGCGGGCTCCGCTCGACCGGTCTGTCGGCGTCGCCTCCGCCCGCGGTCGCCTCCTCAGCGGCGGGCTCGGGCGTCGCGCGGTATGCCCGGGCCGTCGCCGCGAGGGCATCGTCACGCCGGTACGCACCCTCGGTTGTACGGTCTTGGCGCTTCTTTCCGCGCAGGAGTCTCCACATAGTCGATCACGCTACCGGGACCGGGCCGCCGTGCCGTGCAGGCGTGCCGCACGGCCGGCAGGTCCTGCTCACAGTGCTCACACCAGGTGGAGCCGGACCGAGGTCTCCTCGAGGTGCACCCGCAGATCCGCGGGGACCGGTCCGGCGATCACCAGATCCGTCAGGGCCGCCACCGGGCAGATCCCCGCCAGGGCGCGATGGCCGATCTTGTCGGCTGTCGCCAGGCCGACCACCCGTCGGGCGTGGCCGATCATCATCCGTGTCACCCCGGATTCGGCTTCGGAGTTGCAGGTCAGTCCCGCCTCGAGGTCCAGGCCCACGGTGCCCACGAACATGGTGTCGAGCCACAGATCGCGCATGGTGGCGGTGGCCAGCGGCCCGGTCAGCTCGAAGGAGTACGGCTCGGCCACCCCTCCCAGCACCACGGTGCGCACCGACGGGCGCAGCACCGCCTCGGTGGCGATGTTCAAGGCGGCGCAGACGACGGTCAGGCCGGGGTTGCCGTTGCGGGAGTCGAGCTCGGGGCGCGAGACCGCCCGCCGGGCGGTGGAGGTGGTGGTGCGCCCGCCGTTGAAGCCGACGATCTGGCCGGGTTCGATCAGGGAGGCGGCCTGCACCGCCACTCGCTCACGCTGAGCTCCGTCCTCGTCGGTGGTGCGCGGTGCCGTGGCCAGGGAGTAGGCCATGTCGATCGCGACGATGCCCCCGTGGGTGCGACGTGCGAGCTGGGCCCGCTCCATCTCCATGAAATCGCGGCGCACAGTGGACTCACTGACCCCCAGGGTGCGAGAGACCTCGGCGACGGACAGGCGTTTGGTCGTGGCCAGCAGGGTCAGCACGTGGTCCCAGCGGGAGGACTTGTCCCGGCCCGCCTCAGCACCCGTCTCAGCGGGATCCGCGCCACCAGCAGGGGCCAGAGCGTTTTTGCGCATATTCACGCACCCAGTATTGATCGCCGGCACGCGGAATGCGGCAGATTCGCCCAGAACCATTCATATGGGCGGGGCACTCGGAGGTCTCGTTTGTGTCACGGCGCGGCCCGTCGTAACTTGGCCGGACCTCTCGGACCCGGGAGGATCCGCTCGACGAAAGGACACCGACGTGGTCTTCGACGACGCAGTGAACAAGGCGAAGAACTTCGCGAAGGGCAACCAGGACAAGGTCGACCAAGGGCTCGACGCGGCCTCTGAGCAGGTCAAGAACCGCGTGGGCGATGAGCACCACGACAAGATCGACGGCGCTGCTGACGCGGCCCGCGATCACCTCGGCGTGGGCGGCGATCAGGGCAAGGGTGGAAATCAGGGCAGCCAGGGGAACCAGGGCGCCAGCCAGGGCAACCGGGGCACCAGCCAGGGGAACCAGGGTGGATTCCAGGGGAACCAGAACCAGGGTGGCAACCAGGGCCAGGGGGGCGGCCAGCGCAACCAGGGCCAGGGTGGCAACCCGAGCCAGGGGGGCAACCCGGGCCAGGGCGGCAACCAGGGCCAGGGTGGCGGCCAGCGCAACCCGGGCCAGGGCGGCAACCAGGGGAACCCGAACCAGGGCGGTCGCTGAGCACCCCGCAGCATGATCGAACGCCCCCGGCACCTGAGGTGTCGGGGGCGTTCTCTCGTTCAGCGTCGCAGCACGGGCCCTCGGGCCGGGGTCACTGCTTGCGTCGAAGGACGAAGAAGGCGGCGACCGCGGCGCCGACGACGGCCACACCGATCACGCTCAGCAGCAGCGGCAGGGTCCCACTGCCGCTCTCATCGGCCTCGTCCTCTGCGACAGTCTCGGAGCCCTCGTCGGCCTGGCCCTCCTCGGAGGACGGGGCCGGCTCCTCACTCTGCTCCCCGCCGCCGTCGCTGGCCTGCTGATCGCCCTCGTCGGCCCCGTCCTCGGAGGCCGAGTCCTCCGAGTCCTGTTCGACGGTGATGGTGAGCGCACCCTCGATGGGGTGCCCGTCGGAGGAGACGACCCGCCATTGGATCGTGTGGGTGCCCGCCGGGAGTGGTTCGGTGAGCTCGACGATCGCATCGGGTCCCTCGACGCGGGGGGTGATCTCGGTCAGCAGCTCACCGTCCTCATCGGAGATCCGCGCCACCGGGCTCACATCCAGGATATTCGCCGAGAACGTGAGCGTGATCTCCTCGGGAGAGGTCTCGAGCGTGGCCCCGTCCTCGGGGTCGGTGGCGATCAGGGTGTCGTGGGCGTGGGCCGGGGGCGGCGTCAGGGTCAGCGCGAGCATCAGTGCGGTGGCCAGGACGAGCAGCATGCTCGGCACCGCACGCCGAGGGGTACGGGAAGGCAGGAGCACGGAGGTCATAACGCCCGGAAGGATACGCCAGGGCCCTGGACGACAGCTCAGCGCGCCTGCCGGCCTCGCCTGCTTCACCCGGGAACCTGTTATCGGGCGCGTCCCCTCATCGTTCGTCGCGCCTCAGCCTCCATCGCGCACCGCGGCAGATCCGTGCCGGAGCACCGGCAGCGACAGGCGGGCGGCCTCGACCTCGGACAGGTCCAGATCGACCACCAGCAGACCCTCCTCGCGGCCGAGCTGCTGGCGCACCTGGCCGAGCGGGCCGATCACCGCGCTCTCGCCGATGCCGCGGGGGGCGCGTCCGGTGATCCCCGCAGGTGGCGTCTGGTCGGCCGCCAGCACCGCCATCGTCGAGTCCAACGCGCGGGCGCGCAGCAGCAGCCGCAGCTGCTCGCTCTTGCCCGGGCCCGCTGCCCAGGCCACCGGCACCAGCACGGCGTCGGCGCCGCGGCGGGCCAGCGCGGTGAACTGCTCGGGGAAGCGGATGTCGTAGCAGGTGGCCAGTCCCAGACGGGAGCCGCCGAGATCGAAGGTGATCAGGTCCTGGCCGGGGGCGACGGTCTCGGACTCCCGGGACCCGTAGGCGTCGAACAGGTGAATCTTGCGGTAGTCCACGTGCAGGTCCCTGCCCCGCACGATCACGGTGTTGTGGACCCGGCCTTCGTCGGCCGGGGTGAAGGAGCCGGCCACTATCGCGAGGCCGTGGATCTCGGCCAGTTCGCTCAGCAGCTCCTCGAAGGCCTCGTGGTGCTGCTCGGCGGCCCTGCGCAGGTCGGTGCCGAAGGGGGTCAGGGTGGCTTCGGGGAAGACCACCAGATCGGCTCCGGTCCTGGCCGCCCGGCCCACGGTGTCCCGTACGGTCTCGAGGTTCCGGGCGATGTCGTCGTGGACGATGATCTGGGCCAGGGCGACCCGGGGGCCGGCGGCGCTGCGTGCCTCGGCGAGATCGGCGGGGGTGTCCAGGTCGGCGCTCTCGGCTCCGGTGGAGCTGTGGGTGATCAGCCCGTCGTCGCCGAGCCGGCCATACAGCCGGCGCAGGCTCAGATTCGCCCAGCCGCCCTCGGGATGCTCGATCGCGGCGAGCTCCTCGCGCAGGCGGCGCAGCGGCCAGGCCGCGCAGAGGAACTGCAGCTGGTCCTCGTCGTCGGTCAGCGCCACGACCCTCGTCCCACGCGGATCGGTCCGCAGCAGCCTGAGCAGGCTCTCGCGGCGCAGCAGCGGCATGTCACCGCCCAGCACCAGGACCTTGCGGTCCCCGCCGGCGTCGCCCCCGGCATGCTCGCCGATCTCCTGGACGCCGCGTGCCAGCGCGGCCAGCGGCCCCGAGCGCGGCGGGTCCTCGAGCACGAAGCGCGCCCCGTGACGCGCGGCGAGCTCGGCACCATCCTGTCCGTCCGGGCCCACGACGATGCGCTCGTCCGCCGGGGCGGCGCGCAGCACCCGCTCCAGGCTGCTGACGCCCGCGATCTGCAGACGGGTCTTGTCGGTGCCCCCCATGCGGGTGGAGGCCCCGCCCGCCAGGATGATCGCGATCGCGGGCACGGTGGCGTCGTGGATGTCGTGATCGTCGCTCGGCATGGGATGCATCCTCCCATGGGGCGTTAGGATGACGCGGTGCCCAGTCTGAAAGATCTCGGCGGAACAGCCGTCGCAGGGACTCAGGCGGGGCGCCGGTCGATCGACCGATCAGCCCCCGTAGCTCAGGGGATAGAGCACCGCTCTCCTAAAGCGGGTGTCGCAGGTTCGAATCCTGCCGGGGGCACACCACGGTGGTTGCTAGCGTGCGGGCATGGCACAGTTCCGCATCCGCACCGCCGCTGACCTCCTCGGTGTCTCCGACGACACGGTCCGCCGGTGGATCGAGCAGGGGCGCCTGGCGTCGTCCGAGGACGAGT
>Ga0209487_1003527_pt1 | contig 12255 bp, 15 predicted proteins | sample Poulit2012_FD_187524 | JGI IMG/M metagenome (GOLD analysis project Ga0209487, IMG submission 187524) | Agricultural soil microbial communities from Georgia to study Nitrogen management - Poultry litter 2012 (SPAdes) (version 2) | ecosystem: Environmental > Terrestrial > Soil > Agricultural land... | reverse complement strand
GTACTAAAGTTAAACCAATAAACGGTCCAGCAACAACGGCTAAGTTCATCGACATCGCAAAATAACCCATACCAGCACCTTTTCTAGCGTTTGGTACAATATCAGCTGCGATAGAACTTGTTGCAGTTGTGACAATACTAAAAGAAATACCATGAATAAATCTTAAAATAAGTAATGGAATAAAAGCATTAATTGTTAAATAAAAAAATGTTGTTAATGCGAACAAACCAACACTTAAAACAAGTGTCCGTTTTTTACCAACAATATCTAACACTTTTGCTGAAAATGGACGCACAATAATGGCTGAGGCGAGCATAAAGGTAACGACTAATCCAGCATTGGACTGTGTCCCACCGAGCTCATCAATTACATAAACCGGTAATGTTGTTAAAAGTGAATAAAACACAGTAAATAAAATAAATTGTGTTAAAGCCAAACTAATAAAATCTTTTGTCCAAATTCTCACCTTCGACGTTTCTTCCATGTATAAACTACGCTCCAATCAATTGTTTCATGTAATTAATAATTAAATAATTATTAAAAAAACTTGCTACAATAGTCCATTGTAGCAAACAATATGATGAAAAAGTTACTTAACGCATTGTTTTTTACTTATAAAAGGTAAATATAAAATAAAGAAAACGATAATAACAATGCCTTCTAAGGCAATTAAATAGTAAGGATAAGGCCCGAGTATATCAAGTAAACTAGTTGATCTAGGCTTGTGAATTAAAAACATATAATTAGCATCAATTAGTAAGTTAATAATAAAAACAATCGCAGCAATTAAATTTATCGTTAAAAACGCTTTTATTAAGGAGAAAAATGTTATTTTATACGCATATAACCAAATCATAATTAACGGACCAAGTATAAGTAAAAAATGATCAATAAAAAATTGTAAAAAACGAAATTGCGGAAAGCCAAATAACAAGTCAGGCGTAATGAGTGCTTGAATCGCACCAGCAATGCCAATAAAATAAAATGTTTCAAATAAAAAGCGGTTTTTAGTAAGTAACATAATACCAACAGCAAGAGAGGCGATACTACATAGTTCAATCGGTAAAGCTTGTTGGACTGACCACGTACCTGTAAGCACGTACCAAATATCTAAATTTAATCGACTTAAAATAAGGAGTGTCCCAATAAATAAGCGAATCTGCTTTCGATAAGGTTTTAATTGAAAACGAAAGATAAAAATTACAATATAGATAAATAATATAAACATGATTGTTAATACATGTGTTAAGTCCCACATGTTAAATGTTTCTTGCGGATTATAAAACCAATTAAACACGTATGTCACGCTCCTAGAAGAAATTATCTTATTTTATAATCAATTAACTCATATTTTTACATAGAAAGGATTATACTAAATAGAGGGTCACATTATAAGGAGGTTTATATATGGTTTCATTTTTAAAAGAAGAAAGCGTTAGATGTATCTTACCAGGAGTCACACTACCCCTTGGGAAAAGTGGTGACTATATCGTTAAACTTTTTAAAGATAAATATGACATAGATATAGACTATTTAACTCAAACAAAAACGTTACCTGTCGAAGGAGCGTTTGGTAGTCGAGTCGATCAAATTATCGACGTTCAAAGAGATAGCCTTGAAAAATTTGCTGAAATTAAACGCAGTATTAATGCTTTATATGTAACAGAAATCGTCGAAAGTAATCAGCAGCATATTTATAATGAACGTGTATATTTAAGATATATCCAAAGAACAGAAAAAGCATTATTAAAAGAAGGAAAAATAGCTAAAGAAGATACGTATCAAATGACGAAATAAATAATCATTTGTACCTTATGATAAATGAATAAATCATAATTATGAACTAATATTATCTTAATTATCTAAAAATGATTTGTATAACGCTTACAAGAAAATTTGAAGAGGTTCTTTCTTTAACGTACAATAGAGTTTAGTAATCGTTTTCGATAGTTTATAAATTAAGGAGGATATTTAATTATGAGTAACGAACTTTATCAAAAAGGAATTGACAAAATTCAAGAATTAACGAATTCACCAGATAGTGATCCAACCGGTTTTATGGATATAGGTGAGGCATTTAAAGATATTGCGCCTGATTTACAAAACTATGTAGTTGAATATGCTTTTGGTGGTATTTATTCACGTCCTGGCTTAAGTAACAAACAAAAAGTATTAACGACGATTACAACACTCGTCGCACAAGGTAAACCACAAATTGGCATGCATGTGAAAACTGGTCTTTCAGTTGGTTTAGCACCTGAGGAAATTGTCGGATGTATTATGCATATGATTCCATATGTTGGTTTCCCAAGCGTTATAGGAGCCTTAACAGCAACTAAAGAAGTGTTTGCTGAAGAAGGTGTCACAGTAGACACATCAGATGTCGAGTAAAAAAGTTCTAATCTCTTTTAAAAGGGATTAGAACTTTTTTAATCTCCTGGACAATCCTAAAGATTATATAGATTATTATGCCCAGTTATCGACATCACTAAAAAACCTAATTAGACAGTAAAAATATTAGCAAATAATTATTTTGTTTATTTTATTTTATGTGTTACTATAAAAAATATGTCAACCATATAAATTTTGGGTTTACATTAAAGGAGGAGGAAATAAAAAATGAACGGAAAAGGTATGGTATTTAATTTAACGATTGGAGCCATGTTTGTTGCTTTAACAGCGATTGGAGCAAATATGACATCGATTGTTCCATTTCTAGTCGTTGGTGGTGTTCCAATTACGTTACAAACCTTTTTTGCAGTGATGGCAGGATTGGTTTTAGGAAGTAGACTAGGAGCTTTTTCAATGTTTGTCTATATGGTATTAGGGCTTGCAGGCGTGCCTGTTTTTGCACAATTTAAAGGTGGTGCAGCAATGCTCTTAACACCTACATTCGGATTCATACTTTCATTTATTGTAGTTGCATATGTAGCAGGTAAACTTGTTGAAATGAGACGAACTTTACCAATGTACATAACTGCAGCGCTTGTTGCGTTGGTAATTAACTATGTGATAGGGACAAACTGGATGTATGCCGCGTATCTATTTTGGTTTGAAGCACCGGCAGATCTGTCATACAAACTTGTTTGGCTATGGATGGCCGTACCATTACCAAAAGATATTGTTTTATCAATTTTAGCAGGGGCGGTTGCATACCGATTAAATAAAGTAGGCATGTCCGTTCGCAAACCAATCTATAAACAAACTACAGAAATTTAAGGAGGAGAATCATGAATAAGTGGTCAAAATTAGCAGACAAAGTACTACAAGGGTATGAAATAACAGAACAAGAAGGACTAGAAATTTTAAGGTCAGATAATGACGAGATTTTGTTATTAATGGATGCTGCCTTTAAAATTAGAAAGCATTATTTTGGTAAAAAAGTAAAATTAAATATGATAATTAGTACAAAAACAGGCAATTGTTCAGAAAATTGCGGATATTGTGCACAGTCAATTGATTCGACAGCTGAAATTGAATCATACTCAATGATGACAAAACAACAAATTATTGCTGGAGCAAAAAGAGCGCATGATTTAAATTCAAGTACATATTGTATCGTTGCAAGTGGACGTGGACCAACAAATCGTGAACTTGATGTAGTGACGAGTGCTGTTGAAGAAATTAAAGAAAATTATACAGACATGCGTATTTGTGCATGTTTAGGGATTTTACGAAAAGGTCAAGCAGATAAATTAAAAGCTTCTGGTGTTGATCGTTATAATCATAATTTAAATACGTCAAAAGAACATCATTCAGCAATTACAACAAGTCATACATATGACGATAGGGTATCTACCGTTGAAGAGGCTAAAAGAGTCGGAATCTCGCCTTGCTCAGGAATTATTGTCGGGATGAAAGAAACGTTGGAAGATGTGTATGAAATGGGACGTGCTTTAAAAGAACTTGATGCAGATTCAATTCCGGTTAACTTCCTCCATGCGATCGACGGAACAGCATTAGAAGGGACACATGAATTAAATCCGATGTATTGTTTAAAAGTGCTCGCACTTTTCCGTTTCATGAATCCAACAAAAGAGATTCGGATTTCTGGAGGGCGTGAAGTAAATTTACGTAGCTTACAACCATTAGGCCTTTTTGCTGCCAATTCTATGTTTATTGGTGACTATTTAACAACAGAAGGACAAGCAAGAAATAGTGATTTTCAAATGCTTAAAGATTTAGGCTTTGAAATTGATTATGATCATTCAGAAGTACCTGTTTAAAAAGAGAAGAAATTAATATAAAACTGTTTTAACCTGCCGTTTAATGGTGGATTAAAACAGTTTTTAATCGACAGATATAATGTGAAAATGATGAACAAGCTGCTCGTCAGTTTGAAGATGGATTTAATATCCCTAGAAGTATCATGAGAATAGTCGGTGTGTTTGACACTAATCGGCTCGTTATTTTTATTCTTATCTATCTTTAAGTAAGAAATTTGTTCGGATTGGAATATCGATGATTAACCTTGTTCTTGGCGTAGCAATATTCAAATACTTTCAGGCAGGACATGGTTTTAAAGAGTCGAAAACAGTCTTACAAATTTTTGATCTCAATATCATCAATTTTTCCGAACCCTTTCGTAAATAATATAGTTTCAAGAGAGCTTATACATTAAAAATATAAGTGCTTTTTGTAGAATTTAATATTTAAATTAGTAAACACAGTGGAATATAAATATTTAGGAAAGAATTTTTTGTAAAAAACAATCTTATTTATTGGAAGCCTTATGTTAATTACTTTCTTAGTTGCTTGTGGCGGAGCTAGTGAACAAGATGATAATTCATCAGATAATCAAGTTGAAAAATCAGGACAAACAGATGAAGAAGCTTCAAATGAAGAGGAAACATCTGTAAAGGATATGCAAGCAAAAATGGGTGAACTTGATTATAAAGAATTTCAACTTGAGGCAGAGTATGGAAATCATCAAGCATATGAAGCTGAAATAGAGTAAGACGAATATAAAGGAAAAAACCAAAATTTCAGATGAACTAAATGATGAATACTTAAAACGTCTAGACGCTTTTGACAAATTATATATAAAGGTAAAGGATTTATCGATTGATAAAAACACAAGTAAAGACGATGCAATTAAAGATGTCTTGAATATATTTAATCTTGAAGATAACTTTGAAGAATTCGAACTTAAAATTACCTTCAATGATGACGAAGAAATAGAATTTGAAGATAAATAAACAATAAAAATAAGGTCGCTATTCATATATTATGGAATGGGGTCCTTATTTATTCATTCTATAAAGTTGTGTAATCAAAAATCATCACCCATTTTATATCCGAATCCATGAATTGTATGAATGAAAGAATGTCCGTTTGCATCAGGTTGAATCTTTTTTCTTAAATGACTAATGTAGACATCAACAACTCTTGTGTCTCCGTCAAAGTCATAATTCCATACAGCTCTAAGTAGCTGTTCACGTGATAAAACCATGCCTTGATTTTCTGATAAATGAAGGAGTAAATCAAATTCTTTTCTTGTAAGCTCTAATTTATTGTCATCGATTAGAGCTTCATAATGATTTGGTAAAATCGTTAAATTGGCTATTCGAATTGTGTGTTCTTCAACGACAGTTTTATTATTCCTTCTTAAAATTGCTTTTGCTCTAGCAATCATTTCTTTTGGACTAAAAGGTTTAGTTAAGTAATCATCTGCACCAACCTCAAGTCCTGTTATTTTATCAGATTCACTTCCTTTTGCTGTAAGCATCAAAATAGGCGTCTCGATATTTCTTTTTCGTAATTGGCGACATACTTCGGTTCCTTGAATGCCAGGAAGCATGATATCTAAAATAATTAAGTCATATTCATAATTTATTGCTTTTTCTAAGGCATCATTTCCTGAGTAAGCAACTTCAGTATTATACCCAGCTCGTTCAATATTATATTTTATGAGAGTTACAATTGATACTTCATCATCAACTAATAGTATTTTCTGCTTCATTGATATAGCTCCTTTTTGCTTAATTTAAATCAGGTGTTATCCCTTTTACGAGATAGATGATGCTTTCCCCAATATTAGTCGCGTGATCAGCAATGCGTTCGATATATCTCACGCTAAGTGCGGTTTGAATAATATATTGTTTTTCTTTCTGATTTCCATTTTTTTCTTCAAGTATTTCGCTAATTACTTTTTCGTACAAACTATCTACCACATTATCCATTTCAGCTAATTTACGTGCTAATAGAATATCTTCTTGTACAAATGCATCGATTGTTAAATCAATCATTTTAATCGTCTGATCATGCATTTGTTTTATTGCAGGATGAATATTAATTTCAAGACTGTCACCTAGTTGAATTGTTGCTTTAGCAATGTTTTTTGCGTTATCAGCCATGCGTTCCAAATCAGAAGAGATCCGAATACAGGCAATTAATCTTCTTAAATCTGTAGCTACGGGTTGTTGTTTAGCAATTAAAAGGATAGCTTGATCATTAATTATCTGATCTAATTTATCTAATCGTTTATCAGCTTTAATGATCTCTTTTGCTTGTGTTATATCTTGGTTATATAAACCTTTCACTGCTTTAATTAGCATGTCTTTTGTCCCATCAGCTAGTTTGATAATAGTGTCTGCTATCGTATCTAGTTCAGCTTCAAATTGTTTTCTAGGAGTCATTATATTATCCCTCATTTCTTTTATTTAGCCAAATTGTCCAGTAATATATTGCTCAGTCCTTTGATCACTTGGATTCGAAAATAAAGTGTTCGTATCATTTACCTCGATGATTTCTCCGTTTAAAAAGAAGGCAGTTTGATCGGCTATTCTTGCTGCTTGTTGCATGTTATGTGTGACGATGACAATAGTGTACTCACGTTTTAATTGCATAATTAAAGCTTCGATTTTTAAAGTGGAAACAGGATCTAATGCTGATGTTGGTTCGTCCATAAGAATCACTTCAGGTTTAGTCGCTAACGCTCTAGCAATACAGACGCGCTGTTGTTGGCCTCCTGATAAATCTCTCGCATTTTTGTCTAAAGAATCTTTTACTTCATCCCATAACGCAACATCTTTTAAAGAACTTTCAACGATTTTATTTAATTGCTTTTTATTCTTAATCCCATGGATCCGTGGACCATAAGCTATATTATCGTATATAGATTGAGGAAAGGGATTCCCTTTTTGAAAAATCATTCCAATTTGTTTTCTTAAATTAACTAAGTTCGTTTTGTTACTTAAAATATTTGCCTGATTAAAATTTATTTCTCCAAATATCTTCACATTTGGAACCATATTAATCATCAAATTAAGCGTTTTGACAAATGTAGATTTTCCACATCCAGAAGGTCCAATAATGGCTGTCACTTCTTTTTGAGGAATCAACATGTCTAAATTTTTAAGTGCGTGAAAATTGCCATACCATAAATTCAAATCTTTCACGTTAAACGTTATTTTAGTGGTTTTCATAAGTTCCTCCTTAACCAAATCTACCTGAAATATAATCTTCAGTTTTTTGTATGGATGGATTAGTAAAAATAGTTTTAGTGTCATCATATTCAATCATCTCACCATTTAAGAAAAAGGCCGTTTTATCTGATATTCTCGATGCTTGTTGCATATTATGAGTCACCATTATGATCGAGTAGTCTTTTTTTAGTTCAATAATTAATGCTTCAATTTTTGCATTTGAAATAGGGTCGAGCGCTGAAGAGGGTTCATCTAGTAATAATACTTTAGGCTCCATCGCAATCGTTCTTGCAATACATAGACGTTGCTGTTGACCACCAGACAAAGCTAAAGCACTTTCATGAAGTCTATATTTTACTTCTTCCCAAAGGCCTACTTTCTTTAAACTATCCTCAACGATTCTATCCAGTTTTTGTTTGTTTTTAATCCCATAAAATTTTAATGCATGAGCAATATTATTATAAATAGATTTGGGAAAAGGATTAGGTTTTTGAAAGACCATCCCAATTTCTTTTCTTAAAGAGATCACATTAATATTATCGTCGAGCAAATTGACGTCTTCATAAATGATTTCTCCTTGATTAGATGAAGTAGGAATCAAATCATTCGTTCTATTAATACTTCTCAAAAAAGTAGATTTACCACACCCAGAAGGTCCAATTAGAGCCGTGATAGCTTTTTTATCAATTTCAAAATTCACTTCTTTGACTGCTTGGTTGTCTCCATAAAAAATACTTAAGTCTTTAACTTTAAAGACACTATCAGCTGATTGCATTTATTTCCACCTCCATTTTATTGACTAGCTGTAATTTTTTTGTGAATCATTTTCCCTATGAAGCGGGCAAGTAAATTAAAAATTAACACTGAAATAACTAAAATAGCAGCTGAACCATTAGCAATTCTTTCGACGTCTGGAATGATGCCGTTTGTGTTGACTGCCCAGATATGAACAGATAACGTTTCGGCAGGTCTGAATAAGTTTAAGGGTGACGATTCTGAAAAAGGGTTCCAATTGCTATAATTTAAAGTCGTCGACGACATCCCAGCTGTGAAAAGCAATGCTGCAGATTCTCCAAAAACACGTCCTGAAGCTAAAATGGCCCCTGTTAAAATGCCAGGAAAAGCGCTTGGAATAAGTAAAGTTTTAATAGTATGCCAATGTGTCATACCTAAAGCAAGACTTGCTTCTTTTTGTTCAGCCGGAACTGATTTAATCGCATCTTCCGTGACGCGAACCATCACTGGGATATTAAAGATTGTTAAAGCTAACGCACCGCCAATAATCGAATATCCCCAGCCCATTGAATTGACAAAAATAAGTAAACCAAACATCCCAACGACAATAGAAGGAAGGGAAGCGAGTAGTTCAATACATGAGCGAATAAAGCTAGTGATTTTTCCTTGCTTTGCATATTCAGCCATATAAACACCACCTAAGACGCCAAGTGGTACTGTAATAATCATCGTAACGAATAAAATATAAAAGGAGTTAAATAATTGATCTCTGATTCCACCACCAGCTTCGACAGTACTGGATTCAGTTGTTAAAAAACTCCACGAAATTTCCGGTATACCTCTCAATAAAATGAAAGAGAATAACCCAGCTAGGATAATCACGATAATTGATGCGAGTAATGTAAAAGTTCCAGTTGCTAATCTATCCGTCATTTTACTATTCATTAAATTTTCCTCCTAGATGACAAATAACGAATGATTAAAATAAATAAGAATGAAATGATTAATAAAATTAATCCCATGGACCAAAGTGTATTATTTTCGACGCTACCATATGTTGTGTGACCCATGTTTAAAGTAATGATTGTTGTTAAGGTAGCAGATGGATCTAATATAGAAGCAGGAAAATCACGGACATTTCCAATTACCATTTGAACAGCTAAAGCTTCACCAAATGCTCGGGCCATCCCAAGAACTATTGCAGTGAGTAATGCAGGAAGTGCCGCTGGAACAAGCACACGCCATATTGTTTGAAAGCGTGTCCCTCCTAATGCATAAGAACCTTCACGAAGACTATTTGGCAAGGAAGCCATTGCTTCTGTTGCAATTGTCGTAATAGTGGGCAAAATCATCACTGACAAAACAATTGTCCCTGTTAATAAACTAAAACCAGTTGAAGAACCCTCAAATTTGTCTCTTATAAAGGGAACTAAAATCGTCAGCCCGATAAACCCATAAACAACTGATGGAATCCCGACAAGTAATTCAATCACGGGTTGTAAAATTCGTTTTCCCCAACCAGGGGCAATTTCTGTCATGAAAATGGCACCACTAATGCCGAGTGGTGCAGCGACTATAGCAGCTAATAAAGTAACCGCAAGCGAACCGAAAATAAACGGTAATGCCCCATACTGTGGCTCATTTAAATTTGTAGGATTCCAATTCTTGCTTGTTAAAAATTCAAGTGGATTAATCCCATTTACGATAAAAGATTGTAATCCTTTAATTGTTAAGAACGCTGTAATCGCAAATGTTGCGATAATGAGTATCACTGCACAAGAAGTGACGAGTAATTTTCCTCTTAATTCTCCAGTCACTTCTTTTTTATTAGTGTTTAAAAGTCTTTCACTTGCAGGTTTAGACATAGGAACTTTCATGAAATACACCTCTTGAACTTTGTTATATTTTAACTATAACTTTTATTTAACAGTTTCATTTCCTTTAGCATCACGTTCTACTTCCATTTTTGTTGCAGAAATATAACCTTGTTCAGCTAGTAAAGTATTTTGAACGTCATCACTCATCATATAATCTAAAAATTCTTTTTCTAATTCAGTAGGTTCACCTTTTGTATAAGAATGTTGATAAGCCCAAATTGGAAACTCACCTGACTGAATATTTTCATCTGTTGCCTCTATATTATCTATTGATAAAGGAATAACCGAGTCATCATTGAAATATGATAGTGCTAAGTATCCAATTGCTCCTGGCGTTTCTTGAACGATTTTTCTAACTGTATTAGAAGAATCTTCGGTAATTCCCTCAGTAGGAGTCGCTCCATCTAAAGCATGGTTGACAAAAGTATCACGTGTTCCAGATGAGTCCGGGCGATTAACTAAGACGATTTCTTGATCTTCTCCACCAACGTCAGCCCAATTTTTAATTTCTCCCGTAAAGACCTTAATTAAATCTTCTTTAGAGAGGTTTTCAACACCTGCCTCTGGATTAATGGCTCCAGTTATGCCGACAACAGCAACTTTATGATCGATTAATTCATTAGCTGTAATTCCTTCTTTTTCTTCAGCAAACACATCAGAATTTCCAATGTTGACTGTTCCATCAGAAACTTCACTTAATCCCGTACCCGAACCACCAGCGTTAACAATAATATCTTTATCGAATTCTTCCATATACTGGGCAGCAGCTGCTGCGACTAACGGTTGCATGGCACTTGAACCTGAAATTGTAATTGATTTCTGAATTTCTTTTGAATCTTCATTATCTTCTTCACTAGCATCTCCATTACCACATGCACTAAGTAATAAAACGACCAACATAAGAAATAAAGAAATCCCAATACTCTTTGCTTTTTTCATTTCTATTCCTCCTAAGTTTTGTGTGAAAGTGTTCTTGTCACTTTCAATTACATCATAACGAAAAGATGTTAAAATCTTGTAAATTACATGTAAAGTTCTTGTAAATTTGGTTTACTTTTCTATTTTTTAATCTATCTGCTAATCATAAGAGAAATATTATAAGGTGGAGGTTCATATGATTGAGTTTTACATACTAGATAGATTTATTAGGAGAAAGCATATTGAAGAGAATATTATTGCTTATGATGGCTTTTTAGAACAGTATTATTAGTTGCGTACAAGTACCAATTAAAAAGCCTACGAAGAAGCTTTAGAACAAGTAAAAGAAGTATTTACTGAAGGAAGGCGTCTCAGTTGATACATCCGCTGTTGAATAAAAAGATCTAATCACATATTCAAGTGGTTAGAATTTTTATTTTAAGTGCTCATAAAGTAATTCACTAAGCTATTAAGTTTAAAATCACTCACTCAGGTGTTATTATTAAGTTTATGTTATTTTAATAATAGATTTAGGAGTGAGATTTGAATATGATGAATCATGTATCAAACGGATACGTAGGAACAAAAGTATTGAAAAGTAGTTTACCTAAAGTAAAGAACGATGAACAAACTGCACAACAGTTTGAACAAGGCTTTAATTTATCACGTAACACAATGAGGTTTGTAGGTATTTTTGAGTTAATTGGTTCATTATTTTTACTCTTTTCAGTTTTTAGTAAAAAGTTTATTCGTATCGGAACAGTTATGATTAATATCGTACTTGGTGTAGCGATATTCAAACATTTAAAATTAGGTCATGGTTATAAAGGGTCAAAAACAGCTTTACAACTATTTGGCTTAAATATCATCAGCTTTGCTGAAACGTTACGTAATAAAAAGTAAAAAAATTGCTCATCCATTTTATGTGGATGAGCATTTTTAATATGGTTAACTAATTTATTCTTTACAATACGAAAATCTCATACTATACTGTCCTATGTACCAATCATCCTACGACTTTATGGGAGGATAAAAATGATACAAAAAATTAATCGCATGACATTAGTTGAACAAGTTGTTGAACAAATTGAACAATTAATTGAACAAGGAAAATGGAAAGTAGGCGATAAACTGCCACCTGAAATGGAGCTAATGAACAAATTTGATGTGAGTCGTAATACATTAAGAGAAGCGATTAGAGCATTAGTTCATGCAGGGTTACTCGAAACAAAGCAAGGAAGCGGGACGCTCGTTCGTTCAACAAGCTCACTTGGGGCTGCCTTAAAGCGACATGCTAA
>Ga0209487_1003526_pt1 | contig 12260 bp, 11 predicted proteins | sample Poulit2012_FD_187524 | JGI IMG/M metagenome (GOLD analysis project Ga0209487, IMG submission 187524) | Agricultural soil microbial communities from Georgia to study Nitrogen management - Poultry litter 2012 (SPAdes) (version 2) | ecosystem: Environmental > Terrestrial > Soil > Agricultural land... | reverse complement strand
GTCGCCGTCTGCAGTCTCGGGCTCATGCTGATGCCCAGCCACCAGGCGGCTCCGGCGAGGGCCTGGAGGGCGAAGTACATGCGGCCGTGGAAGATCCGCACCCGCTTCTTGGGCCTGTTCGCGCTGGTCACATGCCGGCTCATACCAGTGCCGTCCCACGGAAGCAGACGGTGGTGGCGCCGCCGACCCAGACCTCGTCGTCCTCGGCCGAGATCGAGACGACTCCGGACCGCCCCAGCGCGGTGCCCTGCGTGAGAGTGTAGGAGTTCGGAGCGCGGCCGGCTCCGATCAGCCACTGTGCGACCGAGGCGTTGAGACTGCCGGTGACCGGGTCCTCGGGGATTCCGGCGCCGGGGGCGAAGGCACGGATCTCGTACTCGTGCTCCGACCCTTCGGGGTGGGCGCCGAGGACGCCGATCTTGGCCTCGGGGACCGAGGAGAAGTCCGGTTCGAGTCCGAGCACCTGCTCGGCGCTGCGCAGACGCAGGGCCGCCCAGCCGGGTCCGTTGTCGACCCACTGATGGTCGACGACGTCGGCGGGCTCGATCCCGAGGGCCGCGACGATCCGTGCGAGAAAGACCTCATCGAGTTCGCCGGTGCGCAGCCGCTCGGGGGCGGCGAAGGCCAGGGACTCACCGGCTTCGGCCGAGGCTGACGTCCGACCGCCTCGGCGGATGTCGACGAGTCCGGCCCCGCATTCCTGGACCACGCGGTCCGAGTGCCGAGGTGAGCCGCCGGCGTCGAGCCAGGCCGCGGCCGAACCGAGCGTGGGGTGGCCGGCGAAGGGCAGCTCGCCGCTCGGGGTGAAGATCCGCAGCCGGTAGTCGGCGCCGGGGTCCGTGGGCGTGAGCACGAAGGTCGTCTCAGACAGGTTCGTCCAATTCGCGATCCGAGCCATCTGCTCGGCGTCGAGACCATCGGCGTCGAGGACGACGGCGACGGGATTTCCGCGGTAGGGAGCCACGGAGAAGACATCGACCTGGGCGAACGTACGTGTGGGGGTCAACGGCACTCCTTCGTCGAGGCAGGTCAGGCACGGTGGGGTGGGCCCGACGCTTCGTGTCAAGTGTACTGCCCGCAGGGTCGGGCCCCGGACTGCGCCGGGGAGTGTCAGCACTCGGTCGGGCAGTGCCGGAGGCCTCAGGCGGGAGCGTCGGGCCTCAGCGGTCCTGCCGAGCCGGCCAGGGCGGCGGCGATCCGCTCGGGCGACAGGGCCGAGTCGATCGCCAGATGGGCGGCGCCGAGGACCGCGGCATCGCCGGCCGATCGTGACGGGGCGATCATGAGGTGTTCGGTCGACAGCGGGATCGAACGCGCGTAGACGACCTCGCGGACACCGGCCACGAGGTGCTCGGCGGCCTGGGCCATGGTCCCGCCGATGAGGATGAGAGAGGGATTCATCAGGCTCACACAGGTGGTCAGGACCTCGCCGAGGTCCCGGCCGGCCTGGCGGACGGCCTGGACCGCATGGACGTCACCGGACTTGACGAGCTCGACGACATCGGACGGGGTCGCGGCGGGCACGCCCGCGGCGCTGAGGCTTCGCGCGATCGCCCGCCCCGAGGCCACGGCCTCCAGGCAGCCGCGGTTGCCGCAGGCGCAGGGCACCTCGGCGGCTCGCGGCAGCGCCACATGGCCGATATCGCCGGCGGCACCGTGCGAACCGCGGCGCAGCGAGCCTCCCGAGATGATTCCGGCACCGATGCCCGTGGCGACCTTGACGAAGATGAGGTCGGTCGTCTCCGGCCAGGCCGTCGTCCGTTCGCCCAGGGCCATGATGTTGACGTCGTTGTCGACGAAGACGGGGGAGTCGAAGGACTCCCTCAGGGCCCCGGGCACGTCGAATCGATCCCAGCCGGGCATGATCGGCGGGTTGATCGGGCGGCCGGTGGAGAACTCGACCGGCCCGGGCAGACCGATGCCGATGCCCACGACCTCGTCGACGCCGCGCCCGGCGCGCTCGAGCAGCTCGAGGGCCGTCGACCTCAGCCAGTCGATCGCCGAGCGCGGGCCCTCGGCGATCTCGCGCGTGGACGAGGTGTCCGCAAGCAGCTCACCGGCCAGATTCGTCACGGCGATGCGGGAGTGCGAGGCACCGAAGTCGGCGGCGATGACGACGCGGGCGCGGGGATTGAAGGCGAACCGGGAGCTCGGGCGGCCGCCGGTCGACGCCGCCCCGTCGACCTCGGCGATGAGGCCGAGGCCGAGCAGCTGATCGATCCTGTCGGCGACGGTGGGACGCGAGAGACCGGTCGACCTGACGAGATCGGCACGGGTGCGTGGCCGTCCGTCGCGAAGCAGCTGGAACAGCCCGCCGGCGTGCGACAGCTCGGAGGTGCGCGAATTCGACGGAGCCATCCATTCAGTAAACCACACTTCACAACAAAGCTAGCTGAATGAATACTTCTGAAAGACTATTGACATAAGTCTGAAACTGGAATCACAATAGATCATGGTCAGTGTTGCTCATGCGTCGGCGTCGACGCCTTCGATCGGAATCCTCGGCGGAGGGTTCATGGCACGGGTCCACTCTCGGGCGGCCCGATCGGCCGGTGCCGCCCTCGAGGTGATTGCGACCTCGGACCTGGCCGGAAGCGAACGGGCCGCCGCCGATCTCGGGTTCGCGACCGCGGCCGATCCGGACGACTTCTTCGCCCACCCGGTCGATGTCGTGCACGTGTGCACCCCCAACCGCGCTCATGCTCAGCAGTCGCTGAGTGCCCTCGAGGCCGGATCACACATCATCTGCGAGAAGCCGGTGGCCACCGATTCGGCCACCGCCGGTCACGTGCTCGAGCGAGCCGAGGAGCTCGGACTCGGCGGAACCGTCCCCTTCGTCTACCGCTACCATCCGATGGTGCGCGAGGCCCGTGCCCGCATCCGCAGGGGAGACACGGGCGCGCTGCTGACGGTGGACGCCAGCTACCTGCAGGACTGGCTGCTCGATCCCGATGATGAGAACTGGCGGGTCGATGCCGGAAGCGGCGGGCCCTCGCGTGCCTTCGCCGACATCGGGTGCCACCTCGTCGATCTCATCGAATTCATCGCCGGGCAGACCATCACCGCCCTGGCGGCGACGATGCGCACGGTCCATCCTCGGCGCGGGGGAGTGCCGGTGAGCACGGAGGACACGGTGGCCCTGACCGTCGAGTTCAGCGGCGGAGCCATCGGCTCGCTGCTCGTGTCCCAGGTCGCTCCCGGCCGCAAGAACGGGCTCGTCATCGAAATCGCCGGTGAGCGAGAGAGCCTGCGCTTCGCGCAGGAGCAGCCCGAACAGCTGTGGCTGGGCCGACGCGCCGAGTCCCGACTGCTCGTGCGCGACGCCGAATCGCTCTCGGCCGACGCCGCTCGGCTGTGCCGGGTCCCGGCCGGCCATCCGCAGGGGTATCAGGACGCCTTCGATGCGTTCATCGCCGATTCCTATGCGGTCTTCGCAGGTGAGCAGCGCGAGGGCGTGCCGAGGCTGGCCGACGGTCTCAGAGCCGTGACCGTCACCGAGGCCGTCCTGAGATCGGCGGCCGAACGCCGCTGGGTGGAGGTCGAGCAGCCGTGAGCCAATCCGCCTCACCGGTGCTGATCGCCACCGGGATCCGCAAGCAGTTCTTCGGCGTCGAGGTCCTCCACGACGTCGACCTCGAGGTGCGGGCGGGCACGGTGCACGGTCTGGTCGGGGAGAACGGCGCGGGGAAGTCGACGCTGATGAAGGTTATCGCCGGAGTCCACCGTCGCGATGCGGGTCGGCTGCTCGTCCACGGCCGCGAGGTCGACTTCGCCCACCCGGTCGAGGCCGCCCGGGCCGGGGTCGCCACGGTCTTCCAGGAGTTCAACCTCCTTCCCGACCGCACCGTCGCCCAGAACGTCTTCCTCGGCCGCGAGCCCAGGCGATGGGGCATGGTCGATGTGGAGAGCATGCGGACTCGGACCCAGCAGCTGCTCGACGAACTCGACGTCACGGGCATCGAGCCGGACGCGAAGGTCGGTGTGCTCACCGTCGCCGAGCAGCAGATCGTCGAGATCATCAAGGCGCTGTCGGTCGAGGCCACGGTGATCTCGATGGACGAGCCGACGGCTGCGCTGTCCGACAACGAGGTGACCGTGCTCTACCGGGTCATCGATGCGCTCAAGGCCAAAGGGGTGGCCATCATCTACGTCTCCCATCGGCTGCAGGAGATCTTCGACCTCTGCGACGTGATCACCGTGCTCAAGGACGGTGCCCTGGTCACGAGCCGACCGCGAGCCGAACTCGACCATGCCGGCCTCGTCCGGGCCATGGTGGGCAGGCCGATCGGCGCGTTCTTCCCGGACCCCGAGCCCGACACCGAGGTCGGTCCGCCCGTTCTCACCGTCACCGCAGGCGGCAACGAACAGCTCGACGGCATCGATCTCGAGCTGCGGGCCGGTGAGATCCTCGGGATCTCCGGTCTGCAGGGCTCGGGACGCACGGAGCTGCTGGAGGCGATCTTCGGAACGCAGGCCTTCACGCGGGGGCGGATGAGCCTCGACGGGCGGCCGGTGGAGATCGCCTCGGCGCGGGACGGGGTGCGTCGCGGACTCGCACTGGTCACCGAGGACCGCAAGGGCACGGGGCTGGCCCTGTCGCAGTCGATTCTGGACAACGCGCTGCTGGCCATCCGCTCGGTCTTCCCCTCCCGCACCCGCCGCACGCGGACCGAGGTCCCCGGCATCCTCACCTCGCTCGAGGTCATCAGCCGCGGTCTCGGTCAGGAGGTGCGCTCACTGTCGGGCGGCAACCAGCAGAAGGTCGTGCTGGCGAAATGGCTGGCCACCTCGCCGCGGGTGGTGCTGCTCGACGAGCCGACCCGCGGCATCGACGTCGGGGCGAAGATCGCGGTCTATCGACTCATCCGGAAGCTCGCCGCCGCAGGTGTGGCCATCGTGCTCGTCTCCAGCGAACTCCCCGAGGTCCTGGGCATGTCCGATCGGCTCCTCGTCATGTCCGACGGCCGGATCGCCGGGCAGCTGCCGCCGAGTGCGAGCGAGGAAGAGGTGCTCGGACTCGCGACCGGAACCGAGGCCCGGGTGGTGGAGGAGCAATGAGACAGCGACTGCGCAGACTCGACACCACCGCACTCGTCTACATCGCGCTCGTGCTGGTCCTCATCGTCGGCGCGGTGCTCGTCGCCACGACCGGACGCAGCTTCTTCAGCGCCGGCAACATCCGCGACATCCTCACGGGAATGAGCGTGCTCGGATTCGTCGCCATCGGACAGACGCTGGTCATCCTCGGCGCCTCCCTGGACCTGTCCGTGCCCTATGTGATGAGTCTGGCCAGCCTGATCGCGGCCCAGACCATGGACGGCAGCGACGGAATGGTCCTGCCGGCGGTGCTGCTGACGCTGGCCGTGACCGCGGCGATCGGGGCGGCCAACGGAGTCTTCGTCACCGTGCTCAAGGTGCACGGCTTCGTCGCCACCCTGGGCATGGGGCTGATGCTCAAGGGGTACCTCGACACGAACTATCAGGGCACCGAGGGCAGCGTGCCGTGGTCGTTCCAGCTCTTCGGCGCCACCGGGATCGGTCCGGTGCCGATCTCGACGCTTCTCATGCTGGCCCTGGCCGGGCTCGTCGCGTTCGTCCTCGCCCGGACCTCGTTCGGACATCACCTCTTCGCCGTCGGCGGCAATGCGGAGGTCGCCCGGCTCTCGGGCGTCCGCGAACGGCTGCCGCTCATCGGCGCGCACATCGGCAGCTCCGTGTGCGCGGGCCTGGCCGGACTGCTGCTGGCGAGCCGGTTGGGCGTCGGAAGCCCCACGGTCGGGTCCCAGGGCAGCTATGATCTGCTCTCGATCGCCGCCGTCGTCCTCGGCGGCACGGTGCTCATGGGCGGGCGGGGCACGATCTGGGGCACGATCGGCGGCGTGGCGATCTTCGCCGTGCTCGACAACCTCATGAGCGTCATGCAGTTCAATCCCTTCCTCAAGGACGTCATCCGCGGCCTCGTCATCATCATCGCCGTCGCCCTCTACGCCCGCCGCCGGCTGATCGCCCGCCGCATCCGGTTCGCCGAGGCGGGTCCGACCGGAGCTTCGGCCGCAGGGGCTTCGGCCGCGGGTGCGGGCCTGACTGCCGCGGCCGAACCCGCGGCGAGTCCCGACCCCAGTCCCGGGGCCGAAGGGGAACCGAGCCCCGATCGGGGAGGTGCACGCCGATGACAATCCAGTCCGCCGTGGCGGGGCGCAGGCCCGGGGATCGGATCGCGGCCCTGGCCGCGCGTGCGATCGACCCGAAGGGCATCGTCCTCGTCCTCCTCATCGTCATCCTCATCGCCATCGTCGCGCTCAACCCGTCCTTCGCCGAGCCCGGTTCGCTCATGCGCTTCCTCCAGCGGGTCGCGCCCGTCGCCGTGGTCGCGATCGGCCAGTACTTCGTCATCGTCAGCGGAGAGTTCGACCTGTCCATGGGGGCCGTGGTCACCGCCCAGGTGATGACGGCCGGCCATCTCATCGGCAAGGACGATGCGAAGACGGTGCCCGTGCTGCTGCTCATGCTCGGCATCGGCGTCCTCATCGGCATCGTCAACGGCCTGGCCACCACGGTGCTCAGGGTCCCGTCGTTCATCGTCACCCTCGGCACCATGCTCGTCATCCACGGCGGGATCATGTGGTGGACCGGTGGGTCCGCGACCGGCGACCCGGCCGAATCCTTCCGCAGCATCGGACGCGGCGGGATCGACGGCGTTCCCGTCCTCGAACTCATCCCCTATGCGGTGCTCATTCTGCTGGCCGTCGTGCTCATCGGCGTCTGGGTCTCCCGACGCCCCTTCGGCCGGACCCTGGTGGCCATCGGCGACAACCCGGATGCGGCGGCCTTCGCCGGTGCCGCCGTGGGCCGGACGAAGACCGCGGCATTCGTCCTCTCCTCACTGTCGGCGACCATCGCCGGAATCCTCCTCGTCGGCTACGCCGGAGTCCACCCCTCGGTGGGCCAGGGCTTCGAATTCACGGCGATCACCGCCGTGGTCCTCGGCGGAGTCGTCCTCGGCGGCGGACGAGGCACCGTGCTGGGCGCGCTCATCGGAGCCCTGACCCTCGAATCGCTGTTCACCCTGCTCAACTTCACCTCGGTTCCGGCCACGATGCGCGATGCGGTCCAGGGCGCCATCATCATCGCCGCAGTCGCCTACTCGGGTGTGGTCTTCGCCCGCAGGCGCAGGCGACAGGCTGAACCGGCGGTCGAGTCCGACGCTTCACCGACCACCTCGGCGGGGGTCTCCCCGTCGATCCCACTGACCGACGGCAACGAAGCCGGGCGGGAATGACAGAGGAGAGATCAGCAATGAGAAGAGGACTCAGCAGCGCCATCGGGCTCGTCGGCGCGTCCGCGCTCATCGCCTTGGCCGGCTGCACGACCGATCCGTCCGTGCAGCCCTCGGGCGAAGGCGGAGGAGGTGAGGAGGAGTCGTCGCAGGAGTGGTTCGACCAGGAACTCTACGACACGCAGCTGGCGCAGCGCGACATCGATCCGCAAGGCCCTGAGGACAAACCGTATCTGCAGATGATCGACCCGGAGATGGTCGACACCTCGCAGTTCGAATCCGAGGGTGAGAAGAAGATGTGCTTCGCCAACGCATCGATCTCCAACCCCTGGCGCCAGACCGGGTGGATCACGATGAATGAGCAGCTCAAGGAGCTCAAGGACAACGGCGTCATCACGGAGATGGAGACCCGCGACGCCCAGGACAACGACGACACCCAGATCTCCGACATCGACTACTTCATCTCCGAGGGCGACTGCGACGGGTTCATCATCTCTCCGAACTCCACGGCCGCGATCACACCGGCCGTCGAGCGGGCATGTGAGACCGACAAGCCCGTCATCGTCTTCGACCGCGGCGTAGAGACCGACTGCGCAGTGACCTTCATCCACCCGATCGGCGGTTTCGCCTGGGGAATCGACTCCGCCGAGTTCCTCATCGACAACCTCTCCGACGGTGACAAGGTCGTGGCCCTGAGGATCCTGCCGGGAGTCGATGTGCTCGAACAGCGCTGGGCGGCCGCGGAGAAGCTCTTCGACGAGGCCGGCATCGACGTCGTCGACCACTTCACGGAAGGCGATCCGGCCACCATCAAGAAGGTCGTCTCCGACGAACTGGCCAAGTCCGATGTGCAGGGCATCTGGATGGACGCCGGTGACGGTGCGGTCTCGGCGATCGAAGCGTTCGAGGACGCCGGCAAGGACTACCCGGTGATGACCGGAGAGGACGAGCTGAGCTTCCTGCGCAAATGGGACGAGACGGGGATGACCGCCATCGCTCCCGTCTACACGAACTTCCAGTGGAGGACCCCGCTGCTGGCCGCGGAGATGATCTTCGAAGGTCAGGAGGTGCCCTCCGAATGGGTCCTGCCGCAGGATCCGATCACGGCCGATGAACTCGATGAGTATCTCGACCGCAACGAAGGCATGCCCGATGGCCACTACGCGAAGTTCGGCGGCGAAGACCTGCCGGGCTTCCCGGAGGTCTGGCAGGATCGGGTCATCCCCTGATCGAGTGGAGGGCCGAATCGAAGGGTCGGACCGAACGGCCGATCGAGTGAAGGGGGCAGCAGTGCGTGAGATCGGCGTCAACACGTGGGTGTGGGTGTCGCCGCTGACCGACGCCCGCCTCGGCGAACTGGCGGATCGGGCCCGAGGCTTCGGGTTCGATCTGCTGGAGCTGCCGGTGGAGCATCCGCACGGATGGGACGCCGGAGCCGCCGCCGAGGCGCTGGCCGCGTCCGACATGGGCGCGCGGATCGTCGGGGCGATGGGGCCCGGTCGCGACCTCATCGATGAGACCGCGCGGGCGGATACGCAGGACTACCTGCGCCACTGCGTGGACGTGGCGGTTCGGATGGGATCGCCGACCGTGGCCGGACCGTTCACCGCCCGCACCGGCCGGGTGTGGAGAATGGACGCCGATGAGCGGGCCGGTGTGCTCGCGAGCCTGCGGGAGGCCCTGCGGCCGGTCGCAGGCTATGCGGCCGAGCGCGGGGTCGCACTGGCCGTGGAGCCGCTCAACCGCTATGAGACGAGCATCATCAACACCGTCGACCAGGCCCTCGAGGCCCTCGACCCGCTCCTGGGCGACGGGATCGGGCTGGCCCTGGACAGCTACCACCTCAACATCGAGGAGCGCTCGCCCGCCGCGGCCATCCGGGCGGCCGGGCCGCACCTGCGGGTGATGCAGGTCTGCGGCAACGACCGCGGGCCGGTCGGGGGAGACCACACCGATTGGAACGCGATCCTCGACGCCCTCGACGAGGTCTCCTATACGGGACCGCTGACGGTCGAGAGCTTCACCTCCGACAACGACACCATCGCCGTGGCCGCCTCGGTGTGGCGCCGACTGGCCGACAGTCAGGACGAGCTGGCGCGGGCCAGCGCCGAATTCCTCGGACAGCTGCAGCGACGACGGACCGGCGGGGCCGCTGCGGGCACACCGGCGGCTGCGGACACGCCGGCGGCTGCGGGTGCACCGGCGGCCGAACCATCAGCAAAGGAGCAGCAATGACAGACACCTCGCATCCCATCACCCTGTTCACGGGCCAATGGGCCGATCTGCCCTTCGAGGAGGTGGCCCGCCTGGCGGCCTCGTGGGGCTACGACGGACTCGAGATCGCCTGTTCCGGCGACCATCTCGATCTGGCCCGGGCCGACGAGGATCCGGACTACCTGCAGTCACGCCTGGACATCCTCGACCGCCACGGGCTCGGAGTGTGGGCGATCTCGAACCACCTAGCCGGTCAGGCCGTCTGCGACGACCCGATCGACTTCCGGCACCGCGCGATCGTCCGCGACTACGTGTGGGGCGACGGTGAGGCCGAGGGAGTGCGGCAGCGGGCCGCCGAGGACATGAAGCGGGCCGCCCGAGTGGCCCGTCGGCTCGGCGTGGACACCGTCGTCGGTTTCACCGGTTCGCAGATCTGGCCCTATGTGGCGATGTTCCCTCCGGTCCCCGCCGAGGTCATCGACGCCGGCTACGAGGACTTCGCCGAACGGTGGAATCCCATCCTCGACGTCTTCGATGACGAAGGGGTGCGATTCGCCCATGAGGTCCATCCCTCGGAGATCGCCTATGACCACTGGACGACAGTCCGGGCGCTCGAGGCCATCGATCACAGACAGGCGTTCGCGCTGAACTGGGATCCCAGCCATCTGCTGTGGCAGGGCATCGACACAGTCGGCTTCATCACCGACTTCGCCGACCGGATCGCTCATGTCGACTGCAAGGACACCCGGCTGCGTCCGCCCACCGGCCGCGCCGGGATCCTCGGTTCCCACCTGCCGTGGGGCGATCCGCGCCGGGGCTGGGACTTCGTGTCCACCGGGCACGGCGACATGCACTGGGAGGATGCGTTCCGTGCACTCGCCGCGATCGGCTACACCGGTCCCATCTCGATCGAATGGGAGGACGCCGGAATGGATCGGCTCCACGGCGCCGCCGAGGCGGTCGACCGGATCCGTCAGCTGCTGTGGAAGCGCCCGGAGGCCGCCTTCGACGCGGCGTTTGCGAACCAGTGAGGGTCCGTGCAGTGGTGCGCCCTGCGTTTTGCCGCGGTGCGGTGCTGCTGATGATCGCCTGAGGGTCTCGTTCAGGCTCCGTTCGTAGACTGAGCCGCTATGGACTTCAAGCAGGCAGCGGCGACGTGGTGGGATGCGATCACCTCGGGTTTCGGGCGGCAGGACGGACTGGAACTCGACGCCCTCGGACTCGTGTTCGTCATCGGTGTGCCCCTGATCGTGACGCTGGCGCCGGGCATCTGGCGCTTCTTCGGTCTCTACGTCACCTTCGTCCACGAGCTCGGCCACGCCTTCGCCGCCCTGACGACGGGGCGGGTGGTCAAGGGGATCTCCCTGAACTTCGACCATTCGGGGCAGATGAACTCCTTCGGCAGGGTCGGCTTCTCCGCCACCTGGGCCGGGTTCTGGGGATATCCGGCGCCGGGCCTGCTCGGTCTCGTCCTCATCACCTCGGCGGTCTTCGGCTGGGCACCCCTGGCCCTGTCGCTGGGAGCGCTGGTGCTGCTCGTGGCGCTCATCTTCATCCGGAACCTCGCGGGCGCGGTCATCGCCGTGGCCACGGCCGTCGTCGCGCAGCTGATCGTCGTGTTCCTGCCGCTCGAATGGATCTCGGTCTTCGTCGCAGCCCTCGGCACGGGGCTGGTGATCGGCTCGCTCAAGGACCTCGTCAAGGTCATCCGCGTCCACACCCGGCGACGTCGCGTCCAGCAGTCCGACGCCTATATCCTCGCTCAGGGCTCGCGACTGCCCGCCGGGGCCTGGCTGACGCTGTTCGCATTCGTCATCATCGTCTGCGCGCTCGCCTCGGCGCGCGCCCTGTACTCGGCGGTGACGATCGGGCCGGTGTGAGCCCGGCAGTCGGCACGGCCGTGCGATCCGTCGATCGGACCGGTGCGATGCCGGTCGGGCCGGTGCGATCCCGCGTCAGTGGCGGATGGCAGAATCGGACCATGGCTGCGCACCCGAAGTTCTCCGCGGTTCTGTTCGACTGCGATGGCGTCCTCGTGGACTCCGAGAGCATCACGAACGGTGTCCTGCATCAGATGCTGCGCGAACTCGGCTGGCAGCTGACCGCCGAGGAGTGCGTCGCGCGCTTCGTCGGCAAAATGCTCCGTGACGAAGCCGATGTCATCGAAGAGCACACCGGGTTCCGCATCGACGAGGAGTGGATGAACGCATTCCGACGCCGTCGCAATGCCGAACTCGAACTCAGTCTGCAGGCGATTCCGGGCGTCGTGGGCGCGGTGCGCCGGGTCGCCGAGCTCTACCCCGGTCGGATCGCCTGCGCCTCGGGCGCGGACCGTCCGAAGATCGAGCTCCAGCTGAAGAAGATCGGACTCTTCGACGTCTTCGGCGACCGCATCTTCTCCGGGATGGAGCAGCCGAACTCGAAGCCGGCCCCCGACGTCTATCTCTCCGCAGCCGAATTCCTGGGCGCCGACCCCGCCGAGGCGGCCGTGATCGAGGATTCGCCGACCGGAGTGATCGCCGGTGCCGCCGCACGGTCCCATGTGCTCGGCTTCTGCCCGGACTCTCCCGTGCACCAGAGTCCCGAAACGCTGCTGGCGGCCGGCGCCGCCGAGACCTTCGCCACGATGGACCGGCTGCCGGGACTGCTCGCGGAGTAAGGCCGCAGCCGAAGCCCTCGCCGGAGGGTGCTCGACCTGGTACCGGATGCTCACCGACCCGGCGACGGGCACCCCGATCGACGCGCGCTCGAAGAGCTACTACATCCCCGC
>Ga0209487_1003524_pt1 | contig 12263 bp, 10 predicted proteins | sample Poulit2012_FD_187524 | JGI IMG/M metagenome (GOLD analysis project Ga0209487, IMG submission 187524) | Agricultural soil microbial communities from Georgia to study Nitrogen management - Poultry litter 2012 (SPAdes) (version 2) | ecosystem: Environmental > Terrestrial > Soil > Agricultural land... | reverse complement strand
GTTCGAGTCCGGCGCAGTCGAGCTTGAGCCGTACTACCGAAACCGACGCAGGTCGGAAGTCCGCAGCAGCGGCACGGGCGCCAGAGTCACGCCTGTAATGCCTGCTGCAATAACCAGTCAACCGGCAACTCCGACCGCTGAAGTTGAAACCATCGATGCAGCACCGACCGACGCTCCTGCACAGGAATCCGGGCGACCAGTCGACAGTGGCGGAACGGATGGCCCAGCGGACGATCGTCTGCAAGCGGCTCCAGCGGCTGAGGAGGAACCGATCGACTTCGATGAGTTCGACAGTTTCGCAGACCTGGGTGAACTGGATCCGCTCGACCTGGCTGACGTCCCGCCGCATCAGCTTGAGACCGACGACGAGGAACGGGCGACTGCGGTCGATGAACCAGCCCCTGCCGAACCTCAGGATGCGCTGACTGGCGTGCAGCCTGCGCCAACCCCAGCTGCCCGAAGGCAAACACATGCCGTTGGCCGGAGGCAGTTTCCGGTGCACCTCGGCCAAGCCCAGCCACCTGACAGCAGGCAGCTGCGCAGTACACCGTCTGCAGACGGATCTGACTCACCAGGCGCTGAAGCGGCCGTTCCCGAATCCACTGGCGCACCGCAAATCGCGTTGACGGGAGCCAGCAAGGTTCGTGCGCATCTGCGCAAACCGGGACTGCCGAGCATCCTCAACACCAAAGACCTTGCGGGTCAGCTGGACATGCAGGAAGAAGAGACGGCGGCTGTTCTCGCAGAACTGAGCAGGGAGCCGGATTCAAGGCTGAGCGAGATCAGGCCTGGCTACTGGCTGCTGAAGCAAATCGACGAAGACGCCTGAGTTCCGAAAAGAAGTTGGAAATAACGTTATGGCGCAGCCGAAAGGTCGGCCTGCACGACGGGCCCCGCCACGACTGCCTGGAGCAGGCCCAGCACGAGGTTCACATCACCTAGCGCTCGGTGACTTTCATTGTTCCTGATGAGCTCATCCAGCCCTTGGGTCTGGACAGCCCGATGCAGCCCGAAGGAGCGGCGGCCATGGAACGCAGCGTAGAGCAGCATCGCGCACTGATGCTCGAACTCGCGCGGTTTCAGATCCCAGATCGCCCGGCTGCGCTGGATCATGAGGTGATCGAATGGCGCGTTCCAGGCCAGGACCATGGAGTCGTCCAGCACAGAACTGAGCTCATCCAACACTTCCGGCAACGTCGGCTTGTCAGCGAGCATATCAAGGCTGATTCCATGTACGCGATAAGCGTACTTGTTCATGAGCATGCGCCGCGGCTTTATCAGTTGGTCGAACAGCACCTTGCCCCGGGTATCGATGATGGACAGTTCGATGACCTCGGCCTGTCGGTGGCCGGTGGTCTCAGTGTCCAGGATGACTACATCACGTCGCTGCAGCAGATCGGCGATCGCCTTGCGGCTCGCGGCACTGCAGTGAGCGCTGACACAGCCGCTCAATCATGACCTCCGGAAGCTGGCAGCAACGCGTAGGCCGTGAGAGGCGAAGCATCATGCTGTGCGTGGGCAGGGGAGAGTGACATGATCAGGACCGCCGGCGTGCAGCCGGCGGTCCCACCATACCCTTGCCACAGTCTCAGTTCAACGGCGGGTGCGGGTCAGGGTCACCGTATCGTTGTCGAAGTCAACACGATCGACCCGCCAGCCGGCCGAGACCCAGGCATTCGCCTGAGCATGGCTCGGAGTGTTGGCCCACCAGGCACGATGCTGATAGGCCGAACGTGGCAGTTCCGCGTTGATCACCCGTTCGATCTGTTCGAACTCAAGATCAACCTGCTCTTCCTCTTCGGGCACCTGTTCAAGCAGGTACGTGTAGAGGGGGGCGTAACGGCTTCTGCGTGAGACGGTTTCGCTGCGGGCCTGACGGCTGCGGCCACCAACAACGTGACGCTCTTCGCCGGCAAGCCAGGCGCCGAACAGGCTGTAAAAATCAGCCAGGCGCTCCTCCGGTACTGGTACTGTTACCTCAACATGGGGCATAAGCTCCTCCTACGACGGGGGAGGTGATAACTCCCACCTATCTGCCTAGACTAATGTAAAGCATTAAGCGGGTATGGTAAAGCATCATGAAACACGATTTGAGTACAAACGCAGCAGACGGCAAACATCTGAACGTCCCGTGAGAAGCCTCACCGCATTAAACAGGAGCTATTCGCATACTAACAGGAAGTTGCCGAAACATACCCAGGTGCTCAAAGAGCTGCTTCTTCATCAAGCCTGATCTCACGACCGGTCGCCTGGCTGCGGTAGATCGCATCCAGAATCTCCATCACCTGGAGCGACTGCTCCGGGGGAACAGGGGAGGGCAGACCCTGAGCGATCGCCTCTGCGAACACGACGCACTCAAGCGCGTGCGGCGGCATGGCCTCAGCAGTGACTCCGAGCTCAGTCGTGTACAGCTGGCGGGTGGCGTAGCCGGTCCGCAGCAGTGTCGCACTCGGCCAGTGCGCACCGCCTTCACGGCCGTACAGCCACATCTGCATGTCTTCTTCCGGGGTGTCATGATGCAGCGCCCAGCTCACCTCCAGAATGAGTGTGGCGCCGTTGGCGAAGCGCACGAATGCCGCTGCAAACTCCTCGACATCCATGTCGCGCGGCATGTCCGCGGGATGCCAGATGCTGAACGCGCCCTCCCGGGTGCTGAGCTCTGTGCGCGACACACCACTCACGCTGATCGGATCTGGATTGCCCATCATCCACAGGAGCAGATCGAGGATGTGCACCCCGATGTCAATACAGGCCCCACCGCCCGCGTGACTGCGGTAGACGAACGTAGGTGTCGGGATGTAGGCAGAGCGTCGCAGCATCCAGCCGCGAGCGTGGTACACCTCACCGAGAGCGCCGGCATCGATCTCCCGCTTCAGCGCCTGGGAAACCCCGACGAAGCGTTGGTGCTGTGCGGTCATCACTTCGCGGCCACTCCGGTCCCGGGCTTCGATGATGCGGCGCACCTCCGCCGGCGTGACAGCCAGCGGCTTCTCACACATGACGTGCTTACCGGCCTCCAGGGCCGCGATCGCCAGCTCGGCATGGAACATGTTGGGGGTGCAGATATCGATGATGTCGATATCCGGATCACGGAACAGGTCGGCGGGATCGGCGCTGAGGCGCGTCACGCCGAACTCCTGGCCCCAGTTCGCGAGGTTCTCCTCGCTGATGTCTGAACCGGCGATGACTTCCGCATGTTCGGATGCCGCCCAGCCGGGCATGTGGGCCCTGCTGATGCCCCCGACCCCGAGTATTCCGACTCCAAGTTTCCTGGTCATGAGCTAACATCCACTTCCGGTTCAAGACTCCAACAGCCTGAACCCAGGCAAATGCCTGATTGTATCGCCTATCGACGCACATGCCCGGGGGCCTATACTTGGCGTTGCCGTGAGCAATATCCGCAGACTTCTGCCCACCCTTACCGCGACCGTCCTGCTGGCTGTGGCCGGCACGGGATCCGCGGTCCCGGAATGTTCCTACGCTGATGAACCCGCCATCCTCGCCAGTTACGACGAGTGGCCTTTCACGCTGGTTGACACGATTTACCGCTTGCCAGCCGATTACGTGCCGCCCGACCTGGTTCCCCTGACCGCTGCCGGGTTCAGCGATGAGCGGCTCGTCAGGGAGCTGATGATCGCTGACCTGGCGGAACTCCGCCAGGACGCGGACGCCCTGGGCCACCCCGTTGAGGTGCAGAGCGCCTACCGCTCATTCCAGTACCAGGAGCAGACCTTTGCCTTCTGGGTGGCGCAGGAAGGCCGTGAAGCGGCCTTGAAGTCGAGCGCAAGGCCCGGACACTCGGAACACCAGCTGGGCACCACCATCGACCTCAGAAGCGCTGGTGGGCCTGCACCGTGGGACCTGGCAGACTGGGCCGACACACCGGCAGGTGCCTGGCTCACTGAGAACTCGTGGCGTTACGGCTTTGTACTGAGTTACCCCAGAGACCGCAGCGGGGTGACCTGCTACATCTATGAGCCGTGGCATTACCGTTACGTGGGGCGGGAAGTGGCGGCCGCCGTTCACGAATCAGGACTCACCCTGCGTGAGTGGCTGTGGCAGTACCACCTGGAGCGGCAGCAACCGGACTGATTACCGCCGCCGGCAGGGGAGGGGAGACCCGGCCGACTTCCTCTCAGTTCCAGCGGCGCCTCCGGCCACGCACATGCAGGCGCGTTCCGTCCTGGGCGCTGACGCCAAGGTAAAGCTCCTGTACGTTCTCGTTGCCCGCCAGGGTCGCTGCGTCACCCTCCAGAACCAGGCGGCCGCCCTCGAGCACGTAACCGTAATCAGCGATCGTCAGCGCCTGGGTCGCATTCTGCTCGACCAGAAGAATGCCGGTACCCTGCCGGTTGATTTCGCGGATCACTTTGAAGATCTCTGTGACAAGCAGGGGCGCCAGTCCCAGGCTCGGTTCATCAAGCATGATCAGCTCGGGCCGGCTCATGATGGCCCGGGCGATCGCCAGCATCTGCTGCTCACCGCCTGACATGGTGCCCGAAGGCTGGTTGCGGCGCTCAGCGAGCCGGGGGAACACGTCGAACACGCGATCCAGGTCAGCGCGGATTCCCTGCCGGTCACGCCGGTGGTATGCGCCGAGCTGGAGGTTCTCTGCCACCGTGAGTTCCGGGAACATGCCGCGGCCTTCGACCACGTAGGCTATTCCTGCACGGGCGATCGTCTCTGTGCTGCGCCGAGTCAGGTTGCGGCCTTTCACCAGAACCTCGCCTTTGCGGGGTTCGTCATCGATCATCGACATGATGCTCTTCAGCAGGGTGCTCTTGCCAGCTCCGTTGGATCCGAGTACGGCTACGACCTGCCCCGGGTACACCTTCAGTGAGATGCCGCGCAGCACAAGCAGCTGCTTGAAGTAGCCGCTTTCCAGGTTGCGGAGCTCCAGTATCGGCTGTCCGTTCATGCGGCTGCCTGCGCCTCTTTGATGAGTTCCTGAGCGAGTTTGGCGTCACCGAGGTAAGCCCTGATCACTTCCGGGTGGTTCTGCACCTCTGCCGGTGTCCCGTCAGCGATCAGCTTGCCGTAGTCCAGAACGAGGACCCGCTGCGCCAGCCTGCTGACGACCCGCAGGTCGTGTTCGACGACGAGAACGCTCAGGCCCAGTTCGGCGACGAGCCGCTGCAGGTTGTGCATCATGTCGTCCTTCTCATCGGCGGTCATGCCGGCAGTGGGTTCATCCAGAAGAAGCAGGCTTGGTTCGGAAGCGAGCGCCCGTGCGACCTCGATGAGCTTCTGGATGCCGTAAGGCAGCGCGCCCACCCTGGTGTCACGGTACGCCTGCAGATCCAGCAGATCCATCAGTTGTTCAGCGTGACGGCGCTGGGCGATCTCGTCACGCTTCCAGGCGGGTGTTGCGAGTATCGCCCCGAGCAGACTGGCTCTGACGTGCAGGTGCCGGCCCAGAAGCAGGTTGTCCAGGCAGGTCATGTTGGCGAACAGCTCGATGTTCTGGAAGCTGCGGGCGAGGCCGCGTCGTGCCATCTGGTGCGGCGGAAGGCCCGTTACGTCCTGGCCATGGAAGCTGATCCGGCCGCTGCTTGGCCGGTAGAAGCCGCTCAGGCAGTTGAACAGGCTGGTTTTTCCCGCACCGTTCGGGCCGATGACCGCGATGACTTCTCCCGGCTGCATGGCGAAGGAAACATCAGTGAGGGCGTTCAGTCCGCCGAATCGCAGACTGACGCCCTCAATGTCAAGCAACTGGTGTTTCAATCAGCAGTTTCCTGGTACTCGAGCCAGTCGCTGACCGGACGGAGACCCTGGGGGGTCACCTGCAGCAGCAGGACCGAGTTGTTGCCCTGGAAGCCTTGCGTGAAATCGAGGTTGTGATAGAGGCCGCTGTCGTAACCATCGATCGACTGCAGGGCAGCGATCACGTTCTCGCGGGTGAGCTCATCACCAGCGTCAGCGACAGCCTGCATGGCCACCACGAGCGGCTGAGCGAAGGCGATTCCGCCCAGCGCGCGGAAGGGATCAGCTGCGATCTCGGGCGCGTAGGCGAGGATAACTTCCTGATAGAAACGATCAGCGATAGGGTCGCCGTTACCCTCACCGACAAGGACGCTCGGGAGACGCAGGAAGGTGCTGAACATCGCGCCCTGCATCACGGGATGAGCCAGGAGGCTCGGGTCCAGCAGCGTGACGGTTGCGAGGATCTGCGGGCTGAAGCCGAGTGACTGGAACTCGTTGAGCAGCGCCGCGGCGGCACTCGGGTCGCTGAACAGCATGACCGTATCGGCTCCGGAGCCCATCAGTCGCAGCGCCTGGACACCCATGTTGGTCGTACCCCGTTCGTAGGTGACGCGATCACCTGCGAGTACGCTGTTGCCAGCGTCAGCCTGCCGCTGGAGCTCCTCGTCCATGCCGGCAACGCCGCTGAGGCCGTAACCGTCGTTCTGATAGAAGATGGCGATGTTGCTGCTGCCGAGCTCCTCGACCGCGTAGCGGGTCATGAGGGCGCTCTCCACGAAGTAGTTGGTGAACGTCGCGTAGACGATGCCGTCAGACTGCTCGGCGAACTCGACCGCACCGGTGGCCGGTCCGACCCAGGGGATGCCGGCCCGCTGGATGAGCGGCATGGCTGCAAGCCCGTTGGCAGTGCCGACGCCACCGGCGAACGCGAAGACGTTCTCGCGGTCGATCAGCTCACGGACTGCGGCAACGGTACGGGCCGGGTCGTAGCCGTCATCACGGCTCTCCAGTTCCAGCATCGTGCCGTTGATGCCGCCCTGATCATTGATGTAGTCGAAGTACGCTTCGATGGCGGTTGTGACCGTGCCCCATGCAGCTGCGGGTCCCGACTGCGGCCCCCAGTTGCCTATGCGGATCGTGTCCTGGGCAAGCGCGCTTGAGGCGAGAACCAGTGACGCAGCGATGAAGGCCTTGACGACTCTGTTCATCAACGTTTCCTTTCCGGCAGTACTCGTCTGCCGCTGCTGATTTTCGTACAGCTCCAAACTACCACATACCGCCGTCAGACCCGCTTTATTTCCGGCTTGCCGAGGATGCCGTGTGGCCTGAGGATGAGAACGAGGATGACGGCCAGGAAAGCGAATGAGGCCATGAACTCGAGGCTGACGTATATCCCGACTACCAGCTCGAGAACTCCCAGAATGTAGCCACCCAGGACTGCTCCGGGCAGGCTGTTCATGCCGCCGATGACTGCTGCGATGAAGCCTTTGCTGAGTGGATCGAGCATCATTGCCGGGTGCAGCAGGGCTGAGGGCGCGAACAGCAGGGCAGCGGCACATGCGAGCATCGCTGCGGCCGCCCAGGTGGCTGTCAGGACCGTGCGGACCGGTATGCCCAGCGCCTGAGCCACGTCCTCGCGTTCAGCCACTGCACGCATGGCCAGGCCGAGCCGGGTGAAGCGCATGAGTACCCACAGGGCGACCATCAGTACGACGCCGACCAGCGCTGTAACGACAGTGACGATGCTGAAGCTCGCCCCGCCTACTGTGATGAGCCTGTGCTGCACCAACGGTGGGATCACCTTGTTGTCGGTGCCGAATACGAGCGCGTCGAGGCCGCCGAGGAACAGTGCGAGACCGAGCGTCAGTATCAGCAGGCCAAGCTCGGACTGGTTCTTGGCTGGCCGGACCAGGAAGAGGTAGATGACCATGCCGATGACCGCTGCTGCGAGCAATGCCAGCAGGAAGCTGACGCGGAAGGGCAGTCCGCTGGACGTTATGAGCGTGTAGGCGATGAAGGTCGCTGCGACCCCGATGTCACCGTGTGCGAAGTTGAGGATGCGGGTGGTGCGGTACAGCAGGACTATCCCGAGCGCGATGAGGGCGTAGATGCTGCCGATGCTGGCTCCGCTGACGAGGACCTGGACGAGTGTATCCATCAGAGGGGCCACGTCTTCCAGAACTGGCGGATCTTCAGCCAGCGTCCGTAAAGCCCGAGGGGCTCGACGACCATCAGGAAGATGACGACGGCCCCGAATATGAGCTGCGACCAGCTGCGGGTGCTACTGAGCCATACCTCGATGCCGGTGACGAAGGCTGCGCCGATGATGGCGCCGGGCAGGAAGCCGAGGCCTCCGACGATGGTCATCAGCAGGAACTTGATCGACAGCAGCAGGTTGAAGCTTTCAGGGGTCAGATAGCCGACAAGCGGCCCGTAAATGGCGCCGGCGAGACCTGCGAGCATCGCGGAGATGACGAACGCCAGTGTCTTGAAGAAAGCCAGGTTGATTCCACTCATCTGGGCCGCGAGATCGGCGTCCCGGACGGCTCTGAACGCACGGCCGACGTGTGAGCGGGACAGGTTGAAGCAGCCCCACAGAGCCAGACCGGTTATCAGCAGGGCCAGCCAGTAGAAGTTGCGGTCGGACCAGAAGTCGATGCCTAAGATCATGGGCCGGTTGACGAGCATGCCGGTGCTTGCGCCCATGAGCGGCCAGTTGTTCAGGATCTGTTGGATCGCCAGACCGAAACCCAGGGTGGCGATAGCGAGGTAGGGGCCGTCCAGCCTGAGGGCAGGCACGCCGATTATGAGCCCGAGCAGTCCGGTTACGGCCATCGCTGCGAGCAGAGTGAGCAGGTATGGCCAGTCCTGATTCGCAAGGAAGGCAGAGGTGTAAGCCCCTGCGGCCAGGAAACCTGCGTGACCCAGTGACACCTGCCCGGTGAAGCCAACGAGTATGGCGAGGCTGACGGCGACCAGGGCGTAGGCGAAGAACAGCGTCGTGTTGTAGACAAGGTATCCGGGCAGCAGCAGTGGCGCTGCGATCAGGGCGAGGACCAGCAGGCCGAACGCCACCCAGGCCTGAGTGGTCTGGATGTGCTGCAGATCCTGTTCGTAACGACGTTTGAACAGCAATGAACTCTTCCTTCTTTCGCAGGCAGTTGCCGTAGCAGACCGGCAGTCAGTAGAGGCTTTCGATCAGCTCGCGGTAACGTTCTTCCAGGCTGGCACGCTTCACCTTGAGTGTCGCGGTAACCTCACCATCCTCGTGATAGAGGCGTTTGCTCAGGATCGCGAACCGCTTGATCGTCTCCACGCGTGCCAGAGCACGGTTGACTTCCTCGATCTCCTCGTTGATGAGGGCTTCCACTTCCTCGTGCTGAGCCAGGTCCGAGTAGGTCGTGTAGGGGAGTTGCCGGTCGGCAGCCCACTTCGTGATGTTGTCCTCATCCAGGACGATCAGGGCGACGAGGTAGCGGCGCCGGTCACCGAATACGACCGCATCGTTGATGTAGATGCTTGACTTCAGCTGGTTCTCTATCTTCTGCGGTGCGATGTTCTTGCCACCCGCGGTGATGATGATGTCTTTCTTGCGGTCGGTGATGCTCAGGTTGCCGTCGCTGTCGAGCTCACCGATGTCACCGGTATGCAGCCAGCCGTCCGCGAGGGCCTCCGCTGTTCCTTCCGGATCACGCCAGTAGCCCTTGAAGTTGCCGGGACTGCGCGAGAGGATCTCGCCTTCGTCGCTGATGCGGATCTCGACGCCGGGGAAAGCCGGACCGACGGTACCGAGCTTGCCATCCCGCCGATGGATCGCGATTATCCCGGTGCTTTCGGTGAGGCCGAAACCTTCGCGCAGGTCGACACCCAGTGCCCTGAAGTAAGAGATGATCGCCGGAGCGATCGGTGCGGCTCCCGAGATGGCGACGCGGACACGGTCCAGACCGAGGCGGATCTTGAGGAACCGCATGACGAGCAGGTTCGAAAGAACCGCACCCAGGCCGGACCTGTTGCCACCGCGCACGTTGCGGACTGCCCAGCGGTAGGCCAGTTGCTTGAGCAGGTGCGCGTCCTTCATGTGCAGTTCAACGAGCGAGAACATCTTCTCCCATATGCGGGGCACCGCGAAGAACACGGTCGGTCGGATCTCCTGCATGTTCTGCATCACGGTGTCGAGGTTCTCGGTGAAACTGACCGGGTAGCCGCGGTACAGGGGGGCTACGACGCTGATGAGCCGCTCCACGATGTGACTGAGCGGCAGGAAGGAGATGAACTCGTCGTCCTCTGTCACGGGTATGGCTTCGCCAAGTGAATCGACGGCCCAGAGCAGGTTGCCGTGCGTCAGCATCGCGGCCTTGGGATCGCCGGTCGTACCTGAGGTGTATATGAACAGTGCTACCTCATCATGCGTGAGGGCTTCGATGCGGCCGCTGATCCGTGCAGGGTCGCGTTGCAAGACCGTCCGACCCTGCGCGAGTGCGTCGTGCCATTGCACGATCCCTTCGAACGGCTCGGGCTCCATCACCAGTACGAAGCGGATGTCCGGACACTGATCGGCGATGACGAGCCATTTCTCCAGCTGTTCGGCGTCCTCGAGGATCAGGCCGGCAGCTTCGGAATGCTGCAGGCAATAATGCAGCTGTTCGGGGCTGCTGGTGGCGTACACACCGACCGTGATGGCGCCCGCACTCTGGATCGCGAGGTCACTGACGAGCCATTCAGGGCAGTTCTCCCCGAGCAGGGCGACCCTGTCGCCGGGATCGATGCCCTGCTCGCTCAGCCAGGCCGCGAGTTCCTCGACTGCAGTGGCGTACTCGCTCCAGCTGATCTCGCGCCACAGACCGAGCCGCTTGACCCGGTGCGCGACGCCGCTATCGTCGCGACGACGGTGGAGCAACGCGGGAACGCTGCTCACCGCCGCGAAGGCAGTGTTTTTCATTACCCCAATGATAAACCGCAGCTGCCTGCCGGGTATAGTGCTGCCCGGTGCTTGCGTACGTAAGCGTTCCGTCACACGCCATCACCTAGCATGCCTTCAGACGATCGGATTGCTGTACCAGCCAGCACTCGGAAAGGAGGTCCCCACATGAGAAACAGCGCCGCACAACCAGCTTCGTACCCGAATGTTCACGACGCCCGCAGTGCCGCGACCTGGGGAGTAGTTCCTTTCCTGCTCAGTGAACGTTCCAGCGGCCGGATCATCGAGGCCAACGGACCGATGTGCGAGCTGACTGGCTTCACGGCTGAGGAATTGCGCACCATGACCGTGTTCAGCCTGGGCCTCTGGCTGTCGCCGTCGCAGCGCAGCGAGCTGCTGAACCGCGAGGCTGCCTCGGTTCCCCGCAGCGGAACGATGATCCGGACCCGCGCTGGTTCACAGGTGCCCGTCATACACGGCTGGCAGCTGGCGGCCTCAGACTCGACGGAGATCGTGGCTGAACTGGTGATCGACATGAGTGAGAGCGTCAGGACACAGCAGCGGCTGGAGCGGTTGAGCCGCTTCCGTGGAGTGCTGTCGACGCTGCTCAGTGAGTCGCTGGACCGGGGTCTGGATGCCGGTTTCTACCAGAGGGTGCTGCAAGCTGCCGTCGATACGATCCCGGCGGCGCACACTGCCAGCCTGCTGGTGCGCGGTGCCGATGACCGCTTCCGGTTCACCGCCGCGATCGGCTGCGATCTGCAGACGTTGCAGGCCGTCAGTTTCGCTGAAGACGAGATGGTGATCGGCGAAGACGGAGCGCCGCTGCTGCACCACGGCTACAGCGAGAACGCTGGTCTGGCTCCGGAAGTCCGGGACCTGATCGATTCAAGCGGACCGAACAGGGACATCAAGGTGACGATCGTCACGCCTGTGCTGCTGGATGGTGAGGCTGTGGCGATCTTCAATCTGGACAACCTGGCGAGTCCGGACGCTTTCGAAGAGGAAGCACTCGGGATGGCGCTGGATTTCGCCCGTCATATCGCGGTTCTGCTGCAGCGCTTCCGTTTCGAGCGGGAGCTGTGGCTGCAGGCGAATGTAGATGCGCTGACGGGACTGCCCAACCGCAACAGTTTCGAAGCCACACTGGAGGAGACGCTGCGCCGCTCAGCGCGGCACGGTTCGGGCTGCGCAGTGTTGTTCGTTGACCTTGACAACTTCAAGTCGTTCAACGACACCTATGGCCATTCGTTTGGCGATCAGCTTGTCAGGGCCGTCACTGACCGCCTGGCCGCGCTGCTCCCGGCTGAGGCGACCATCGCGCGCTGGGGTGGTGACGAACTGATAGTACTGATGCCTGATACGCCGTCGGTGGCTGCCGCGGAGAGGACAGCGGAACTGCTGTTGTCAGCCTCCGCTGATACGTATGACGTCGGTGGGATAGAGGCTCAGGTGACGCTAAGCATCGGCATCGCACTCTCACCAGCGGCAGGCACGACCGGTGAGGAACTGACTCGCAACGCTGATGTCGCGGTGTACCGTGCCAAGCAGGCGGGCCGCAACACCTGGCGCGTGTTCAACGATCAGATGCGGGCCGAGGTCCTGCTGCAGGCAGAACTGCGTGAGGCGGTAGCGCAGCAGA
>Ga0209487_1003523_pt1 | contig 12264 bp, 10 predicted proteins | sample Poulit2012_FD_187524 | JGI IMG/M metagenome (GOLD analysis project Ga0209487, IMG submission 187524) | Agricultural soil microbial communities from Georgia to study Nitrogen management - Poultry litter 2012 (SPAdes) (version 2) | ecosystem: Environmental > Terrestrial > Soil > Agricultural land... | reverse complement strand
CTGGCCCGATCGCTGGGCGTGGAGCATGTCATTCGCCACGATGAAAACCGCGGCTACGGCGGCAACCAGAAAACCTGCTACTCAAAGGCTCTGGAGCTTGGGGCCGACACGGTCATCATGCTCCATCCCGACTACCAGTACAGCCCGCGGCTGATTCCGGCCATGGCCGGGCTTGTTGCCAGCGGAATATATCCGGCGGTGCTGGGCTCCCGCATTCTGGGTGGCGGCGCCATGTCCGGCGGCATGCCGGCCTACAAGTACGTTGCCAATCGCCTGCTCACGGCCTTTCAGAACATATGCACCGGGGCCAAGCTGTCCGAATACCACACGGGTTACAGGGCCTTTTCGGCCGAATTGCTGAAGAGCCTTGATTTTGAATCGTTTTCGGACGATTTCATCTTTGACAATCAAATGCTGGACGCCATCCTGGCCCGGGGTCATGTAATTGGCGAGATCACCTGTCCGACGCTTTATTTCGAGGACGCCTCATCCATCAATTTCCGACGCTCGGTGCGCTATGGCCTGGGCGTGCTGGGCGTATCCCTGGGGCGGCTGTGGCGCCGTCTTCTGAGGCAGTGACCCGGCCGGCGGGTCGCCAGGCCCTTTCTGAAGCCGTGCGCCCGAAAAAGACCCATTGGGTGCTGTGGGCGGTTGTACTGGCTGTTGCTGTTGCCCTCAGGTTCTGGCAAATATCGGGCCAGATTCTCATTGATGACGAATGGCACGCTGTCCACAAGCTGATGATGTCCGGCTACAAGGACATATTTCTGTCGCTCGGGCACGCCGACTACAGCATTCCGCTGACGCTGCTGTTCCGCTGGCTGGCCGACAGCGTTGGGCTGACGGTGTGGAAGATGCGTTTTTTGCCCCTGCTGGCCGGAGTTCTGGCGGTGCCGCTGCTGCCGCGGCTGCTGGGCAGATGGCTTGACGGGCGGGAGCGCCTGCTGTTTGCGGCCCTGCTGGCCGTTTCGCCGCTGCTGATTCATTTCTCGCGCTATGTGCGACCGTATTCACCGGTTATTCTGCTGGGTTTTGCGGCAGTCATCCTGCTGTGGCACTGGTGGCATGGCGGCGGGCATTGGCGAGCGGTGCTTTTCTCCCTGTTTACCATCATGGCGGCCTGGCTGCATCCGCTGTCTGCGCTGTTTCCGGGCGCGGCGCTGGTCTGGTTTTTTGCAGCCGGCCTGCTGGGCTGGCGCAACAGGGGACAAATCGCGCCGCTTGTCCGGCTTTGGCTGCTGGCTGTGGTGACTGTTGGCCTGTCGTGCGCATTGCTTTTGCCACCCATCCTCGCCGATTCCGCGTCGCTGGCAGTCAAGTCCGGCATGGGGCGAATTGAATGGAGCACCGTGGCGCAGGGCTGGGAGCTGATTTTCGGCACCGCAGGCAACTTCATGGGCGTGTTCATGCTGCTGCCGGTCGTGGCGGGTGCGGTGGTGCTTTGGCGGCGCGACCGGCTGTTTTTGCTTTATTGGCTGTGGATGACCGCTTTTGCCGTGGCTGTTATCGCCTTGCTGGCGCCCGAATGGCTGCAGAATGCGCTGGTGCTGGTTCGTTACGCGGTCATTGCCCAGCCGTTTTTTCTGGCCCTGGCGGCGCTGGGTGTGCTCGCCCTGATCCGCAGTGTTCGCCTGGCTGTGGCGCGCGGCCTGCTGGCCGCCGGACTGGTGACGGCGCTGTTTTTTGCGGGGCCCCTGCCGGGCATGTATGGCGAGCTGAATCAGTTTACCAACGGACTGCGCTATCAGTTCGACTATGACTTTGTCCGCAGCCCGTTCCATCCTCTGTACAACCCGTTGCCCGTACCCGAACCGTATGAGGACATGAAAGAGGCGCCGGGGCACTGGCAAATCATCGAGACCGGCTGGCATTTTGAAATCAACATGACGCCAATTTCCGAATACCAGCGCTTTCATCAGCTGCCGATAAAAATAGGCATGATCAGCGGTCTGTGTACCGACGAGCGGCTGGAGGGTCACCAGCCCGACGGCTGGACCTGGGGCGAGCTCAACCCGGACAGCGGGCTGGACATCGCTCTGAAAAACTTTGTGTTCCTGACTGATGTGCTGGCCGAGCCGCCGGCCGGCAACCGCTTTGTGGTTTTTCATCGGCGGCCATTCTATGACTGGTCGCGCACGCTGCCCGACGTGCAGCCCTGCATTGACGCTTTCCGCGATCGCTTTGGCGAACCGTGGCGCAGCACGGACGATCTGGTTGTCTTCAGGATTTTGGGCGCAGGTTGAAAAGCCGGTTCCTGAACAGCAGAGAAACCACAATCAGTGCAGCCAGACCGAGCAGCGGCAGCGCAATTTTCGGCTGCATGAAGACAGCCGGTGAAATGCTGTCGCGACCTTCCAGAAGGCTGTCAAGGCTGGCGCCCAGCGCCGCGTAGACAAAAGCGGCTGGAATCAGTCCCAGAAAAGTGGCCGCAACAAAGCGCCAGAATGCAATCCGCGTCATGGCCGCGCCCGCATTGACGACAAAATGCGGCGCCAGCGGAATGATGCGCAGCAAAAAAACGTAGTGGACAACATTGCGGTCCATCAGCTGCAGAATCCTCTGCAGCCTGCCGTCGGGCAGCTCTTCCACGCTGCGCCGCCTGCCCAGCATGCGCACGGCTGCAAATGTAAGCGCGGCGCCCAACACCTTGGAAGCGAGGGCGGCGGCCGTGCCCGCCAGGGTTCCGAACAGAAAGCCGGCACCGACCGTCAACACCGTGGCCACCGGCAGCGCAAGGCTGGTCAGCAGGGCAAAGCCGGCCGTATAGCCGATGATGGCAAGCAGAAAGTGGGCCTCGACCAGGTCGCCGAGCTGGTCAATGCCGCTCAGAAAGGCGTCCTGGCTACTGTTGCTCAGCGCAAAAACCGCGGTCAGTACAAGGGAAAGTGCTACCGCCGCGCCCAAAAGGAGATTGAAACGTTTGCTGTTCACACGAACATCGCTGCGAGCGTAAAGCGTTCTATTCTGCCAGCTAATGCGGACCGAGTGATGCCGGCCGCAGATTGCCCGGTCGCCCGGCTCAACCGTTTAAAATGGGCACATGAAGGTTTCCGATTTCAGATTTGAGCTGCCCGAACAGCTGATCGCGCAGTATCCGCTGCCTGATCGTTCGGCCAGCCGGCTGCTGTGCCTGGAACGCGGTAGCGGGCGCTGGCATGACCACCGGTTTGTTGACCTGGTTGATATGCTTCGCCCCGGCGACCTGCTGGTGTTCAACAACACGCGCGTGCTGCCGGCCCGCCTGGCCGCCCGCAAGCACAGCGGCGGGCGGGTTGAAATCATGCTTGAGCGCATGCTGGGCCAGGGAGAGGCAATTGTTCAGCTGCGTGCCAACCGCAGACCGGCCAGGGATTCGGAGCTGCTGGTTGAAGGCCATGCCCGGCTCAGGGTGCTGGGGCGTGAGGGAGAATTCTGGCGGCTGTCGGTGGTGTCCGGCCCGGACTGGCCGGAACTGCTGGCCGGCGCCGGGCATATGCCGCTGCCACCTTATATTGATCGGGCCGATGAAGCCCTGGATCTTGAGCGCTATCAAACCGTTTATGCCCGCATTCCGGGTGCAGTGGCCGCGCCGACAGCCGGTTTGCACTTTGATGAAAGAGTGCTTGAAAAGCTGGACGCAAAGGGGATACGGCGCGCCGAGTGCACGCTGCACGTGGGCGCCGGCACGTTTCAGCCGGTGCGCGAGGAAAATGTACACGACCATCAAATGCACGCCGAATGGCTGGATGTGTCCGCTGGACTGGTCGATGAGGTGGAACAGGCCCGCGAGCGCGGCGGCCGGGTGGTGGCTGTGGGCACAACGGCCGTGCGCGCGCTGGAAACAGCAGCGTCGGGCGGCAGGATAGGGCCATACTCGGGCGACAGCCGCCTGTTTATTTACCCCGGCTACAAATTCAGGGCGGTGGACGCCATGCTGACCAATTTTCACCTGCCCGGTTCAACCCTGCTGATGCTGGTAAGCGCCTTTGCCGGCCGGGACAATGTGCTGGCGGCCTACCGGCATGCGGTGGCTGAAAAATACCGGTTTTTCAGCTACGGCGATGCCATGTTCATTTCCTGACTGTGGATGATACCCATGAAGTTTGAGCAGCTTGGAGCCGACGGAAGTGCACGCCGCGGCCGCCTGGAGTTTGCGCGCGGCACGGTTGAAACGCCGGCCTTTATGCCGGTGGGCACCTATGGCACGGTCAAGACCATGACGCCCGATGAACTGCGTGAACTGGGCGCGGAAATCATTCTTGGCAACACCTTTCACCTCATGCTCAGGCCGGGTGTTGAAGTGATTGAGGCCCATGGTGACCTGCACGATTTCAGCGCCTGGCACGGGCCCATCCTGACCGATTCGGGCGGGTTTCAGGTGTTCAGCCTGGCCGAAAGGCGCAGGATCAGTGAGGAGGGCGTGACTTTTGCCTCGCCGGTTGACGGGGTCAGGGTTTTCCTGGATCCTGAAAAGTCCATGGCGGTACAGCGTGCTCTGGGCGCGGATATTGTCATGATCTTTGACGAATGCACGCCGTACCCGGCCACTGAAGAACAGGCCCGTGAATCCATGGAGCTGTCCTTGCGCTGGGCTGAAAGATCGAAACAGGCCCACCGGGGCAACCCGGCGGCGCTGTTCGGCATTGTCCAGGGCGGCATGTATCCGCACCTGCGCCAGCGCTCCGCCGAAGGGCTGCAGGCCATCGGTTTTGACGGCTATGCCATCGGCGGCCTGAGCGTGGGCGAGCCCGCGGACGAGCGCAACGCCATGCTGGAAGCCACCTGTCCGCTGCTGCCGCAGGACAGGCCGCGCTACCTGATGGGCGTGGGGCGGCCCGAAGACCTTCTGGACGGCGTGGAGCGCGGCATCGACATGTTCGACTGCGTAATGCCCACCCGCAACGCGCGTAACGGACATCTGTTTACCAGCCGTGGCGTGCTCAGAATTCGCAACGCCCGCCATACCATGGACACCGGGCCGGTGGATCCGGACTGCAGCTGCTACACCTGCCGCAATTTTTCGCGCGCTTATTTGCGCCACCTCAACCGCTGCAACGAGATTCTCGGCCACAGGCTGGCCACCATTCACAATCTGCACTACTACCTGCAGCTGATGCACACGCTGCGCCAGGCCATTGAGCAGGGTCGCCTTGAAGCCGTTGGAAATCGCCTGCGGGCGGGCTGGGCACAGCAGCCGTGAACGGCAAACCAGTGAAAATCGAGCCGGGGCCGGCCTGGTTGAACGGGCAAAAATCAGCGCTGTATCGGCGCGCGGACCTGAAATGTGGTTCGGCGCGCTCAGCTGTGCGATAATCGCGGGTTTGCGCCCGCCGGTTGTCGCAACTGAGGCGTGCGCCTGTTTGTCAAACCAGACTTGAGGAAGCCCCATGGATTTTCTGATTTCCAGCGCCATGGCACAAAGTGCCGCCCAACAGCAGGGATCACCACTGGCCGGCCTGTTGCCGCTGATTGCCATTGTGGTGATTTTCTGGTTTTTGCTGATCCGTCCGCAGATGAAGCGCAACAAGCAGCACCGTGAACTGGTGGCCGGTCTGACCGTGGGAGACGAGGTGGTGACGGCCGGCGGAATGCTGGGCGTCATCAATGCAGTCGATGAAAACTTCGTGGCGGTCGAAGTGGCTGACGGAATGGTCATCCGGCTGCAGCGCCACTCCATTGCCCAGGTTGTTCCCAAGGGAACAATTTCCTCGCTGGACTGAGTTCCCGGACATTCAACCGCACACAAGAAACAATTTCTCATGAATGAATTTGCACGATGGAAGTACGTCCTGCTGATCGTTGTGATCGCTGTGGGACTGGTTTATGCCCTGCCCAACCTTTATGGCGATGACCCGGCGGTTCAGGTGTCGTCCACCCGGGGTTTTGAGCTTCAGCAGGAACTGGTTGGTGAAGTTGAGCGGGTTCTTGATTCGGCCGGCATAGAGTATGGCCGCACAGAACTGAGCTCTCAGCGTCTTCTGGTCCGCTTTTCAAACACCGATCGCCAGATGCGCGCCCAGGACGCCCTGCGCGATGCGCTGGGTGACGACTATGTGGTGGCACTCAACCTGGCGCCGGCAACGCCCGGCTGGCTGGCTGCACTGGGCGCGGAACCCATGGTGCTGGGCCTTGACCTGCAGGGCGGAGTGCACTTTTTGATGGAAGTCGACATGGACGCGGCGCGCACGCAGCGCCTGAACGGCTTTGTCGATTCATTTCGCGGGCTGCTGCGCAAGGAGGGCATTCGCTACCGCACCGTGCGGGTTTCCGGCAATGCGGTGGTGGTTGAGCTGCGCAGCCAGGAAGACCGCGACAATGCGCTCAGGCTGGCTAATCGTGAGCTGGAGGGTTTGAGTATTGAAGCCACCCAGTCCGGGCGCACCTGGAATTTGCGCGCCACCATCGAGGAGCAGTTTCTTGACGAGGTGCAGCAGAACGCGCTGCAGCAAAACATCACCACCCTGCGCAACCGCGTCAACGAGCTGGGCGTGGCCGAGCCGGTCATTCAGCAGCAAGGCGCCAGCCGCATTGTGGTTCAGCTCCCCGGTGTTCAGGACACAGCCCAGGCCAAGCGCGTTCTGGGCGCCACGGCCACCGTGGAGTATCGCGGCGTTGATGAGGAAAATGACCCTTATGAGGCCGAACGCACCGGGCGCGTTCCGTCCGGCAGCCGTCTCTATCACGACCGCAATGAACAGCCCATTTTGCTGTCGCGCGAGGTGATCGCGTCTGGCGACAACCTGGTTGGCGCGGCTTCGGGCTTTGACCAGCAAAGCGGCCAGCCCAACGTGGTTGTCACCCTTGACGGCCAGGGCGCGCGCCGCATGCTTGAACACACCACGGCCAACGTGGGCAAGCGCATGGCGGTGGTGTTTATCGAATACCGTCCGGAAAGCAGAATGGTCGACGGCGAGGAGGTCTTCAGCACCCGCCGCGTTGAAGAAGTGATTTCGGCTGCAGTTACCCGCGAGCCTTTCGGGCGGCGTTTCCAGACCACCGGACTGGGCTCGGCCACCGAGGCGGCTCAGCTGGCCATGCTGCTCAGGGCCGGCGCCCTGGCGGCTCCCATGCAGATCATTGAAGAGCGAACCGCCGGCCCCAGCCTGGGCCAGGACAACATCGACAAGGGCTTCAAGTCGGTGGTAATCGGCTTTGTGCTGGTGCTGCTGCTGATGCTGGTCTACTACCGCGTTTTCGGGATTCTGGCCAACCTGGCGCTGGCCGCCAACCTGGTGCTGGTGGTGGCGCTGCTGTCCATACTGGGTGCCACGCTGACCCTGCCGGGCATTGCCGGAATTGTTCTGACCATCGGTATGGCCGTGGATGCCAACGTGCTGATCTACGAGCGAATACGCGAGGAGCTGCTCAACGGCATCACGCCCAAGGCGGCCATTCGGGCCGGTTATGACCGGGCCTTTTCAAGCATTGCCGACGCCAACATCACCACGCTGCTGGCCGGTATTGTGCTGTTCATGTTCGGCACCGGGCCGGTCAAGGGCTTTGCCGTGACGCTGTGTCTGGGTATCGCCACTTCCATGTTTACAGCCATTGTCGGCACGCGCGCCATTGCCCACCTGATTTATGGTGGCCGCAGACGCGTCAAGTCACTGGCCATTTGAGGAGGGCGCAATCATGCTTCAGATCGTTAAAAAAGACGTCAATATCAATTTTCTGCGCTACGGCAATATTGCGCTTGTTTTGTCGGGCCTGTTGTTGCTGGCCGGCGTGGTGTCGCTGTTTACCCAGGGGCTCAATCTGGGTCTGGACTTTACCGGCGGGGCGCTCATCGAGCTGCATTACCCCGAGGCGCCGGAAATGGACGACGTGCGCAGCGCCATGGAGGACGCCGGATTCGATGACTATGTCGTACAGACTTTCGGGTCCTCGCGCGACATCATGATTCGCATGCCCACCGGTGAGGAGGGTGATTCGGGCGCCGATATCAGCACCCGGGTGCTGGAGGCGCTGTCGGAAAAGGCTGAAGGCATTGAAATGCGCCGGGTGGAGTTTGTCGGCCCGCAGATCGGTCGCGAGCTGACCGAGCAGGGCGGCCTGGCGCTGCTGTATGTGTTCATCGGCATCATGATCTACGTGTCCGTTCGTTTCCAGTGGCGACTGGCGGCGGCGGCTGTCATTGCACTGGTGCATGACACGCTGGTGGTCATAGGCCTGCTGTCCATATTCCAGGCCAACTTTGACCTGACCGTGGTGGCGGCGCTGCTGGCGCTGATTGGTTATTCCATCAACGACACCGTGGTCATTTATGACCGCGTGCGCGAAAACGTGCAGCGCAATCGCAAGGGCACGCCCTTTGAGCTGATGAACCAGTCCATCAACCAGACCCTGGCGCGCACCATCATGACTTCAATGACCACACTTGTCGTGCTGGCGGCGCTGTATGTGTTTGGCGGCGAGGTTATCAACGCTTTTGCCCTGACGCTGATGCTGGGCGTTGTCATCGGGACGTATTCTTCGGTTTACGTGGCCTGTTCGCTGTCGGTCAAGTTTGGCGTGTCCAAGGCCGATTTGATGATGGTCAAGAAAGAGGGCGCCGGCGATGACCAGCCCGAGCAGGAGATTCTGCCCGAGCGCTTTCGCAATCGCGGCGCCTGAATCTTGAATCCCAAGCGCGTCTGCCGGTGGTTTGCAGCCGTTGTCCTGGTGGCGGCGGCTGCGCAGGCAGCCGGCAGCGCGCCTTATCAAATCAGCGTTGAGCTCTGGATTGAGGGGCACCAGCTTGACGTGCCGGCAGTTGCGGTGGCGCGCAATCGGCCGGCAGAGCTTATTGTCAGCGATAACAGCGCGCCTGACAGGCCATGGAAACTTGTTGTCGCCACGGATTCCCCGCCCGCTTCAGCCGGCATTGTGTGGCTGGATATCAGCATTTTTGAACAGGGCGATGATGGCCAGTGGGCGCTGCTGGCCGATTCACTGCTTGGGCTGTCGGACAGCGGGCCTGCAACAATGAGCGTGACCGGCGATGGCCAGGGTGAGCCGACGCCCGCCAGCAGCCTGGTTTATCTGACGGCCGCGCTTGAGTAAGGGCTTGTGCAGCGCCTGCAGGAACAAGTGGCACCGCACTGCTGTTTTGGCGTAGTCTGAATGCTGACAGGACATCGCCAGCACCCGATTGCATGAGCCAAAATTCGGACAGGGCGCGTTACCGGCTTGCCCGCCAGATAGTCATTGAGGCCCTTGAGCGCCCGGCTGCCGACCGGTCACCGTTTCTGGAACAGCGCTGTGGCGCCGATCATCTGCTGCGCCGAGAGGTGGATTGGCTGCTGGCCGCCGCCGAAGATGACAGCGAAGATGATGTGCCCGAGCGCTTTCAGGCCGCCGCCCGCAGCGCGCTGCAGAACGTATCGCTGGAAATTCCCCTGCCACGAAACTATCGTCTGCTCAAGCGCTTGGGGCAGGGCAGTGCGGGAATCGTCTATCTGGCCGAGCGCGTGGACGGCAATCTGTATCAGCCGGTGGCTTTCAAGCTGCTGCACTTCAGCGAGGCGGGCAACGAGGACATCGCCCGGCGGTTTGCCGATGAACGCGCCATTCTTGCGCGTCTGAACCATCCCTGGATTGCGCGCCTGATCGACGGTGGCCTGACCGCAGACAATCGCCCGTTTTTGGCCACGGAGTTTGTCGATGGTGTGCGCATTGACCAGTGGGCGGCCGGCGGGGTGCCGCGCCGGGAAATCATTGCCCAGTTCATGCGCGTCTGCGAAGCGGTTGATTATGCGCACCGCCACATGATCATCCACCGCGATCTCAAGCCGGCCAATATTTTGATCACCCGGGACAACGAGCCGCGCTTGCTGGATTTTGGCATTGCGGGCCTGCTGGACGGCGACAGCCGCCAGGATGGGCTGGCGCACACATTCACGCCCGGCTATGCCAGCCCGGAGCAGGTCGAAGGCGACGGCCTGAGCGCCGCCAGTGATGTCTATTCGCTGGGCGTGGTGCTTCACGAGCTGCTCACGGGTCAAAAAGCCTTTCACGAATCGAATTTGAGCGCGTCTGGAGCGGATACGCCCGTGCCGGGCCGTGACCATAGTCCCCTGCCTGAAGATCTGGCCGCCATTGTGCGCGTGGCCACTGCCAAAGAGCCTGCGCACCGTTATGCATCCGTTCGCGCCCTTGTTGACGAGCTTGAGCGCCACCGCTCGCACAGGCCGGTCAGCGCGCGTCAGGGTGGTTTTTTATACAGGGCGCACAGGTTTTTGCGCCGCCACCGGGCAGCTGCTTTGCTTGCGCTGCTGATCACGGGTCTGCTGGCGGGGTTTCTTGTCAATCGTGAAATGCAGCTGGAGCGCATCGCCTACGAGCGTGACCGTGCTGAAACCGTGACCGCTTTCATGTCGGATCTTTTGACCGGTGCGGACTCCCTGCCGACGCGCGGCGGTGAGGTGTCGGTGCGGGACGTTCTGGATTTGGGGGCCAAGAAGCTGCAGGCGTCCGAATCGGCCAGCGCCGATGCTCTCGGGCAAATATACCTGATGCTGGCGCGCGCCTACAATGCGCTGGGGTTGGGAGAAAGAGCGCTGCCGCTGCTGGAAAGCGCCAGTCAGGCGCTGAAGGGCCGATTGCCCGACAGCGAGCTTGGACCGCTGCTGGCCGAACAGGGGGCCGCCTTTGATTCTGCAGGCCGCGCGGCCGAAGCCATCGCGGCCGATCGTCAGGCCATGCAGGTTCTGCAGGCCTCCCGTGGCGCTTCCAGCCGCGCTTTCAATGAGGTTCGCGTGCGCTATTTGCGCAACCAGGTCAATATCAGGGCACGCAAGCCGGAAATCGTCATTCCGGAATTGGAACAAATTGTTGCTGGTCTTCAGGCAGCCGGCGACGGGAAGACGGACCTGATGTTTCAGGCGCTGTCTGCGCTGGCTGCAGCCCGGCTGACGGCCGGCCAGACACAAAGGGCGCTGGCCGTTGCGCAGCAGGCGCGTGATCTGGCCGAAACTCTCTATCAGCCGGATGATCCGCGCCGGCTTGGCGGCCGCCATGTCTATGCCACCGTGTTGATGCAGGAAGACCCCGCCCGCGCGGCTGAAATGCTGACCGGGCTGGTGGCTGATCACCAGCGCCTGGTGGGGGCCGGCCAGCGCCTGGCCAACACCATTGGCAGCCTGGGTGTGGCGCTCAGCCGCCAGTCGCGTCCTGATGAGGCCATGGAGGCTTTCGAGCAGGCTGCGGACATGATCAGGGCAACCTCAGGGACCGATCATTATCTGTACAGGCTGTCGACCATGAATCTGGGGCTGCTCAAGCTGCAGGCGGGCGACGCTTCAACTGCCCGGCGATTGATCAGTGATATTCTGCCGGCCCTGGAAGACCGCCACAGCCATTTTGGCGGAATAGAAACTTTTTACCTGGCCTCGGCGCTTGAAGTCCTGGGCGGTGCCCATATGCAGGCCGGGGATGAAAAGCGGGCCCGGGAGGATTTTGAGCGGGCTCTGGAGGTGCTTTCACAAGCCGGCAGTGATGAGTGGAGCGGGCTTAGGCAGAGAATCAGCCAGCGCTTGGCTGTCGCCGGCGGCTGAGCTTATTCGGGGCCGGCTGGCTCTTCGCCCAGCCTGCGCTTGAGCCATGCCCGCGCCATGCGCCATTCCCGGGCCACCGTTGAGCGGGAAATGTCCAGCATTTCGGCCGTTTCTTCCATGCTCAGCCCGGCAAAATAGCGCAATTCAACAATCCTGGCCTGGCGTGGTTCAATATCGGCCAGCTGCTCCAGCACCTCGTCAATGATGATCAATTCGGTGCTGAAATCCTGTCCCGTCGGGTGCTCATCAATGTCGACCTGCAAATGCCGCTGGGGGCGCTTGGCGGCCAGACGCTTGCGGGCGTAGTCAACCAGCACCCGGCGCATGACGGTGGCGGCCACCAGCACAAACTGCTGCCTGTCCTGCCAGCTTTCATATGACTGCCCCGCCAGGCGCAGATAGGCTTCGTTGATGAGCGCGGTTGGCTGCAGCGTGTGGTTTCCGCGATGGGCCGCCAGCTGTCGGGACGCCAGCGCGCGCAGCTCGTCATACACCAGCGGCAGCATGCTGGGCAGCGTTGGGTCGCTGCTGTCGCCAAGGCTGCGGATGAGCTTGTCCAGGTCAGCGCTCTGCTTGCCGGGATGAGACATGGGCATCGTAAAGGGCGTGCGTGCCCGTTCATGCTACCCCATTTGGTGTGCGGCAGGTCCGTTGCGGCTCCAGTAGCCGTTCGGGCAGGAGATGGCCCGGAAAATGCAAAATGATGAGCTCTTCGGGCCTGTGGCTGTTAAGCTTATGATGAGTGTGAAAT
>Ga0209487_1003522_pt1 | contig 12271 bp, 10 predicted proteins | sample Poulit2012_FD_187524 | JGI IMG/M metagenome (GOLD analysis project Ga0209487, IMG submission 187524) | Agricultural soil microbial communities from Georgia to study Nitrogen management - Poultry litter 2012 (SPAdes) (version 2) | ecosystem: Environmental > Terrestrial > Soil > Agricultural land... | reverse complement strand
GCAATGCCCTCGCCCAGTCCCTGTTCTGGGGTCAGGTGCTCGGCTACCGCGATAATCCGGCCGACCCGAACCTGCCCGGGCACGAGGAGTGCATGATCTACTCGGCGGAGGTGGACCGGCTGCTAGGCCTCGGCGCGAGCGTGGTGGCCGACCGGCGGACCGAGGATCGGGGCTGGGTGACCATGGCCGACCCGGAGGGCAACGAGTTCTGCGTGCTGCGCAGCGAGCTGGAGGTCGGCGACCCGTTCGCACTCGGGGAGTCCTGAGCGCCGAGGCGCGTTCGTCCGGCACCTCACCCGGAGCCAGTCCAGTGCGGCGGGGCGACTCAGCCCCACCTGCTCACCGCGGCTGGCTGAACCAGTCCGGGAGAACGGGAGCAGGTCCACGGCCTGCTCCTCGTCCAGGGCGAGGTCTGCCTCGAAGGTGGGCACCGCAGGCCAGTCTGCCGGAGGCGCCGGCACGAGTGGAACGTCCCGCCGTCATACTTGCTCCGTAGCGGTCGAACCGGACGGAGTGTGAAGATGAGCGAACCCGTGGTCAGGAACACTGAGCGCACACGTCGGGCGGTCCTGGACGCTGCAGCCGAGCTGCTTTCGCAGAAGGGCGCCGGCCTCACCCTCGTCGACGTAGCAACCGAGGCTGGTGTGTCCAAGAGCGGCCTTCTGCACCACTTCTCCTCCCGAGACGCTCTTCTGCTCGAAGTGCTTCGGGACGCACAGTCTCGGCTGCGGTCGCAGGTGCTGCAGAATCTCGACCTGTCGGAGAACACACCGGGAAAGATGCTCCGCGCCTATGTCCGCACCTTGTGCGGGGACGACACCAGCCTTCCTGACCTGCTCAGCGCGACGCCTTTCTGGCTCGGGATCGAAGGGGTACCCGGAGCGCAGGAGAGTGAGGCGCAGAACCAGCTCTGGTGGAACGAGCAGCTGCTGGCCGACGGACTCGATCCGACGCTGGTGCGCATCGTCCGACGCGCGGCCGAAGGTTTGGCGGCCGGCCGCGCCTACGGCGACGAGAGCGCTGATGCTGTCCGTATGGCTGGCCGCACCCTGGTCCGCCTCACTCTTGAACCGCCGGAGCTCCCGGCTGCCCCAGGTGATGCAGGTGCTGGGTAGCCGCACGTACTAGCCGGGGGTCGACACTCTCTTTCCAGCCCTGTACCATACTCGAGATACGACCTAACCGACCATTTGGTCGGTTAGGTCGCGTTCTCGTGGACGCTATCTCGGGAGAGGGCGATGACCGCTGGCAGCTCTGACCAACGGGTGGGTGCCAGCGTGCGCACCGGGCCAGAGCGTTCTCGGGCAGCGGCGAGGCAGGCATCCGGGTGTCAGGTGCTCGCGGTGGTCGGGACGGCCCGTGGCGCCACCACCACGACGACGGCGGTCGCGGTCGCCACGGAGAGCGCCCGTGCCGGGCTCGACACGCTGCTCATCGACCTCAATCCGAACGGCGGTGCAAGCACCTGGCTGGGGTCGCGGGCGTGGGAACGTGGTAAGGACGTTGGCGCGATCCTGACGGATCCGTACCCGATCGGCTGGGCCACCCAGCTGTTCACCTACACCAGGTGGCACCGTCGCCTCTGGTGCATCCCGGCTCCGCAGGAGGGCGTAGAGCTCGGCCTGCGGCGCGGGGACATCGGCCATGACCGGCTCAGCCTCGCACTGACCACGACCACGGATCTTGACCTCGTGGTCATCGACTGCCCACCCCTGTCCCCGGAGCCGCTTACTGCCACTGCCCTGCATGCTGCCTCCGACGTGGTGCTCGCGGTCTCGGGCGTCACCGGTGATGCGGTCGAGGGGGTAGGGCTGCGGGAGAGGTTGGATACGGTCGCTGCCACGCTGGGACGCGGCGGTCCGGCGCGTCTGCGTGCCATCGTGATCGGTAACGATCGGGTCAGCGACCGAGACGCCGACGAAACGGTGCTGATGGCCTCTGTTCCGCATGCCAGCATCGTTGCCGAGACACGGCAGAGCAACGACTACTTCGGTTCGTACGAGCCCGAGGGTGCCGCAGTCGCTCGCACCTACAGCGAGATCGCTGCGCACGTGGTCGACGCCTTTCCGGTCGGCGCCCCGGGTCCAGAACACTGAGGGCGCCTGTTCCTCGGGCCGTCGAGGACAGGTCAGACCGTGCGGGCCCCTGCACTCCTCAGTGGGGACGGATCACCTGGTCCCGGGCGGCGACGAACGCCGCCACGCATGCCTCGATGTCCGCCTCGCTGTGCGCCGCGGAGAGCTGTACCCGGATCCGGGCCTGCCCGCGGGGAACCACCGGGAAGCTGAACGCGGTCACGTACACGCCACGGTCCAGCATCGCGTCGGCGACCTTCGTGGCCAGTGCGGCATCGCCGAACATCACCGGCACGATCGCGTGCTCGCCCTCCAGGAGCTCGAAGCCTGCCGCAGACATCTGGCGGCGGAACGAGGCCGCGTTCGCCCACAGCCGCTCCCGCAGCTCACCGGCGCCGCCGGCCAGCTCCAGCGCGGTCAGCGTGGCCGCCACGATCGAGGGGGCCAGGGAGTTGGAGAACAGGTAGGGCCGGGCCCGCTGGCGCAGCAGCTCCACGATCTCCGCCCGCCCGGCCACATACCCTCCGGAGGCTCCACCGAGCGCCTTGCCGAACGTGCCGGTGAGCAGGTCCACCCGCTCGATCACGACGGCCCGCTGGTGCGAGCCGGCCCCCGTCTCACCCACGAACCCGACGGCGTGCGAGTCGTCCACCATCACCAGCGCACCGAAGGAGTCGGCGAGATCGCAGATCTCGGCGAGCGGTGCGTAGTAGCCGTCCATGGAGAACACCCCGTCGGTGACGATCAGGATCCGGCGAGCTCCGCCGTCCCGCGCCTCAACCAGACGATCCCGCAGCTCGACCAGGTCCCGGTTCGCGTACCGCAGCCGCCGAGCCTTGCACAGCCGGATGCCGTCGATGATGGACGCGTGGTTCAGCGCGTCGGAGATCACCGCATCCTCCGGTCCGAGCAGCGCCTCGAACACACCGCCGTTGGCGTCGAAGCAGGAACCGAACAGGATCGAGGCATCGGTGCCGAGGAACTCCGCGAGGCGTTCCTCCAGCTCTAGGTGGCGATCCTGGGTGCCGCAGATGAACCGCACCGAGGCCATCCCGAAACCACGCTCGTCCAGCGCTCGGTGCGCGGCGGCGAGGATGTCCGGATGGTCGGCCAGCCCCAGGTAGTTGTTCGCGCAGAAGTTCAGCACCTCCGTCGGCGGTGCGCCGATCGGGCCGGCGGTGATGCGCGCCGACTGCGGTGAGGCGATCGAACGCTCCTGCTTGTAGGTGCCTTCCGCCCGCAGCGCCGCCAGCTCGGCGGTCAGCTCGTCCTTGATCGCGTACATCTCGCTCCTTCGCTCCTGTCCGTCCTGGTCCGGGTGCACTGCTCGGTACCGGGGCCGGCCTAGAACACGGTCCAGTCCAGCACTACCTTGCCGCCGGTGCCGCCCGCGGCGGCGTCAAAAGCCTCCTGCCACCGGGTGGCTGGCAGCACGTCGGTGACCACTGAGGCGATGGCATCGTGCAGCCACTGGCTGGTCTGCAGCATCGCGGTCATCGCGTTCCAGGTCTCGAACATCTCTCGGCCGTAGATGCCCTGCAGGGTGAGCATGTGGGTGACCACGGCGGCCCAGTCGATGTCGATCGAGGTGGTCGGCAGTCCGAGCAGCGCGATCTTCCCGCCGTGGTTCATCACCGAGATCATCTCCGGCAGCGCCTCGGCGTGCCCGCTCATCTCCAGCCCGACGTCGAAGCCTTCACGCAGCCGCAGCTGCTGCCGGGCCCGTTCGATGTCGGCGGTGGAGACGTTCAGCGCCAGGTCCACCCCCATCCGCTCGGCGATCGCCAGCCGCGGTGCGGACACGTCCGTGATCGCCACGTACCGGGCGCCCGCGTGGCGCACCACGGCCGCGGCCATCAGCCCGATCGGCCCGGCACCGGTGATCAGCACATCCTCACCGACCACCGGGAACTTCAACGCCGTGTGCACCGCGTTGCCGAACGGGTCGAAGATCGCGCCGAGCTCGGGGGTGATGTCCGTGCTGCCCTCCCGGGTGTGCGACCAGACGTTCTCCTGCGGGATCACCACGTACTCGGCGAACGCTCCGTCCCGCTGCACCCCCACCGCACGGGTGCGGATGCACAGCTGGCGCCGGCCGGCCCGGCAGTTGCGGCAGATCCCGCAGACGATGTGCCCCTCACCGGAGACCCGGTCGCCGACCTGTACGTCGGTCACCAGGTCCCCGACGGCCACCACCTCGCCGTAGAACTCGTGCCCCGGGATCAGCGGCGCGATGGCCATCCCGGCACCGGCGCCGTCCCAGTGCAGCAGGTGCAGGTCGGTACCGCAGATGCCGGTGGTCAGCACCCGGATCTTCACCTCGCCGGTGCCAGCCTCCGGTTCGGGCCGGTCCACCAGCTCCAGACCTGGGTGCGGGCCGGACTTGTACAACGCCTTCATCGGCAGAACGCCTTCGTCACATCCGGGGTGTCCATATGTCGGAACGGTAGCAGTCGCTGGGAACGCGCCCGGACGCGTCGAGGTGCGCTCCCGCAGGTGCTCGCCGACCGGGCCGCGACGAGATCAGCGCGCCCGCTGCGCACCTCAATGACAGATAGTTTGCAAACCTTTGCAGTCGGGTCCGATCGCAGGCCAAGCCTCATGAGCGTTGAAACGACGCCCGAATATCCATGTCAGTTTCCTGATGATAACTTTCTGATCACGTCTCTTGACGATCGTAATGATGTATTGCAGACTCAGCGGCACCTGATCATTGGTGAGAGGTCGCGAGGATGCGTGCAACGGCGAACGACGTGGCTCTGCTGGCGCGTGTCTCGGTCTCCACCGTGTCCCGGGCGCTGAGCTCCCCCCACCTCGTCGCCCCAGCCACGCTGCAGAAGGTCCAGCAGGCCGCCGACCAGCTCGGCTACCTGCCGAACCGCGCCGCCCGCGGGCTGGTGACCGGGCGCACCGGCAACCTCGCGCTGATCATCCCGGACCTGAACAACCCCTACTTCGCCGGCCTGACGAAGGAGATCCAGGAGCAGGCGCGGGCTCGCGGGTTGCAGATGTTCCTCGCCGACATCGACGAGAACCCCTCTGCCGAGCTGCAGGTCGTGGAGTCGGTGGCCACCCAGGTGGACGGCGTGCTGCTCTGTTCGCCCCGCGCCGGCACCAAGGAGCTTCTCGCGGCCGCCGGCCGTACCCCGGTGGTGCTGGTGAACCGCACCATGCCCGCAGTCGCCTCCGTGGTGCCAGACCACCGGGACGGCATGGTCCAGGCGCTGCGGCATCTGTGGGCGCTCGGGCACGCCGAGATCGGGTACGTCGGCGGGCCGCGCAACTCCTGGTCGAACACCGCCCGGCAGAGCGGGTTCCTGGAGGTCGTTGCCGAGCTGGACGGCGTACGCGGCCGTGATCTCGGTTCGTTCCAGCCGTACTTCTCCGGTGGGGTAGCGGCAGCGGACATCGTGTTCGCCTCCGCAGTGACCGCCGTCGTGGTCTACAACGACCTGATGGCGCTCGGTCTGCTCGACCGTGCCCAGCGCCGAGGTGTGCACGTGCCGGAGGAGCTGAGCGTGGTCTCCTTCGACGACATCCCGTTCGCGCGGTCGGTCACGCCGCACCTGTCCAGTGTCGCGACCTCCGGCGAGGAGGTCGCTCGCCGCGCACTCGATGCACTCGCGGCCACCCAGAACCTCGAGACCTCCTCCGAGGAACCGCCGCACCACGTCGTGCCGGTGGACCTCGTCGTCCGCGACTCCACCGGGCCGCGGGCTTTGGCCCCCACCAGTCCGGCGTAGTGGCCGGACCAGAGAAAGGAACGCTCATGCGCAGGAGAACAACGTTTCAGGTAGCTGCTGTTGCAGCCGCGGTCGGTCTGATGGCCGCCGCCTGCTCACCGCCGGACTCCGGCAACGACGACTCCGGGTCCGGTGAGTCAGCCGCACCGGAGGAGGTCCCGGACACCCCGTCCGAGCCGGTCACGCTGAACATCCTGGACGTCGCCGGCAACGCCAAGCTGACCGAGGGGATGGTCGACCAGTTCGTCGAGGAGCACCCGGACATCATCTCCTCGGTCACCTGGGAGTCCGGTGGCGCACCCGACCTGGTGGGCGCGATCCAACCGCAGGTGGACTCCGGCAGCATCTCCATCGACCTGGTGATGACCGGCAACGACGGCCTGTCCGCCGGGATCGACCAGGACCTGTGGATCCCGATCGTGGACGAGTTCGGTGACCGCATCCCGAACCAGGGGAGCTACATCGAACCTGCCGCAGCGATGCAGGAGCTGGCCCAGGGGTTCGGCGTGGTGACCACCTACTACCCGTCCGGTCCGCTGCTGCAGTACAACCCCGATGTCGTCACCGACGTGCCCAGCACCCCCGAGGAGGTGTTGGACTGGGCTGAGGCGAACCCCGGTGACTTCGGCTACGCCCGGCCGGCGAACTCCGGGCCGGGGCGCACCTGGCTGATGGGTCTGCCCTACCTGCTCGGCGATGAGGACCCGGGCGACCCGGAGAACGGCTGGGACAAGACCTGGGAGTACCTCACCGAGCTGAACGAGTACATCGACAACTACCCGACCGGCACCGGCCAGGTGATCACCAACATGGCCGACGGCAGCTGGGCGATGACCCCGATCACCACCGGGTGGGACATCGAGCCGCGCGCCAACGGTCAGGAGCCGGCGAGCATCGAGGCGGCCGCGTTCGACGAGTTCACCTGGGTGACCGACGCGCACTACGCCGTCATCCCACGCGGTCAGTCGGCGGACAAGGTCTCCGCGATCGTGAACCTGCTGAACTACGTGCTCACCCCTGAGGTGAACGCGATGGCCTACGACCACGGCTACTTCTACCCGGGCCCCTCGGTGGAGGGTGCGACCCTCGACCTGGCCCCGCAGGAGAGCCAGGACGTGATCGCCGAGTTCGGCCGGGACTGGTACGACGACCTGATCGAGTCGATGCCGACCACCACCCCGCTCCCGCCGGAGCAGATGGTGACCGCCTTCGACATCTGGGACCGCGAGATCGGTGCCGGAAAGTACTGAGGACACCTGAGATGGCAACCACACCGCACGCGTTCGAGACGCTGAAGCTGACCGGAGTGGGTCGCAGCTTCGGCCCTCACGCCGCGCTGGCCGGCCTCGACCTGACGATCCGGGCGGGGGAGTTCATCGCCCTGCTCGGACCGTCAGGTTGCGGGAAGTCCACTGCGCTGAACTGCCTGGCGGGGCTGCTGCCCCTGACCCACGGCACGATCACGATGGACGAGAAGCGGATCGACACGCTCGCCCCGGAGCAGCGCGGGTTCGGCATGGTGTTCCAGAACTATGCCCTGTTCCCGCACATGAGCGTGGAGCGCAACATCGCCTTCGGGCTGCAGATGCGCAAAGTGTCCCGCAGCGAGACCAAGCGCCGGGTGGCCGAGGCGATCGCGCTGGTCAAGCTCGAGGCGCACGCGAAGAAGCTGCCCGGCCAGCTCTCCGGCGGCCAGCAGCAGCGGGTCGCCATCGCCCGGGCGATCGTGCTGGAGCCGAGCCTGGTGCTGATGGACGAACCGCTGTCCAACCTCGATGCCAAGCTCCGGCTGGACATGCGCACCGAGATCCGGCGGCTGCACCAGAGCCTGGGCCTGACCACGATCTACGTCACCCACGACCAGGAGGAGGCGTTGTCCATGGCCGACCGGCTGGTGGTGCTCCGCGAGGGCCGGGTGCAGCAGGTCGGCACCCCGGAGGAGCTGCACACAGCACCGGTGAACTGGCACGTGGCCGACTTCATGGGCTATCGGAACCTGCTCGATGTCACCGTGACCGAGTCCGGGGCCGACGGAGTGCTGGTGGCGAACGATGACCTGCACATCCGCGGCACAGCGGTAGGCGGGGTGGCCACGGCCGGGCCTGCCCGGCTGGCGATCCGGCCCGAGGACCTGCGGATCGCCACCGGTGAGGACAGGGGCGACGGGCTGATCGACGCCGAGGTGGCCGTGGTGGAGTACCACGGTCGGGAGTTCTCCGTGGGGGCGACGGCGAAGACCGGTACCACCCTGTACGTGCGGAGCGAGATCGCGCCGCAGCCGGGGGACAAGGTCAGGCTCCGGGTGGACCCCGCCCGGGCGCTGGTGTTCGCCGCCGACCTGGATGCAGCCGGAGAGCCGGTAGCGCACCCGGCCCTCGCTGGTGAGGCAGCGACGTGAGCAGCCGGAGCACCGCCGGGCTGCGGCACCGGCTGGCGGAGCACGGGATCGACCGCGGTCTGCTCATGCTGCTGCCTGCAGTGCTGTTCACCGTGGCGCTGTTCATCTACCCCTTCCTGTACGGCATCGGGCTGACCATCCAGCCCACCCAAGGGATGCAGGAGAAGTGGGGCGGAGGCATCTGGGCGAACTACATCGCGTTCTTCTCCGACCCGTTCGTGTTCGACTCGGTGTGGATCACGCTGCGCCTGGCCCTGCCGGCCGCGCTGTTCAACGTGCTCGCTGCGATCCCGGTGGCGTTCAAGCTGCGCGGGAAGTTCCGTGGCAAGCGGCTGCTGACCACGTTGCTGGTGCTGCCGATCACCCTCGGCACAGTGCTCACCGCCCAGGGTCTGCTCATCTTCGCCGGCCGGCAGGGCTGGCTGAACACCTTCCTGATCCAGATCGGCGTGCTGAACGAACCGGCACAGTTCGTGAACAACTACCTGGGTGTGTTCCTCTCCTTGGTGATCTCCGGGTTCCCGTTCTCGTTCCTGCTGATCAGCAGCTACCTGTCTGGGATCGACCCGTCGCTGGAGGCGGCCGCCACCACTCTGGGCGCCAGCTGGTTCCAACGGTTCCGCAAGATCATCCTGCCGCTGCTCGCCCCCGGTCTGGCCACCACGTTCATCCTCACCTTCGTGCTCGCCTTCAGCGTGTTCCCCTCGGCACGACTGGTCGGTGATCCCACCGGCAGCACCCGGGTGATGGCGCTGATGGCCTACCGCTCCTTCGGTGAGCAGATCGACTACCCGATGGCCTCGACCATCGCGATCATGATGGGCGTCGTCGAGCTGATCGTGATCGCGATCGTGATGCTGTGGCGCACCACCCTCTACCGCGGCTCCACGGGAGGCAAGGGCTGATGACCACCGTAGACACTGCTGCAACCGAGGCCGCAGCCCCGCAGCGGCGGCGCCTGGTCGCCAGGCCGAGCACCTGGGTCGTCTGGGCCCTGGTGGCTGCCTTCTTCATCTTCCTCATCGGCATCCTCGTCTCGGTGCTGATGGACTCCTTCGGCCGTCGCTGGTTCGGCGGCTGGCTGCCCGAAGAGCTCACCGCGGACTGGTACGCCGAGGCGTGGGACCGCTTCAACATGACCCACGTGATCGGTGTGACCGTCGGGGTTGGCGTGACCGTCGTGGTCATCTCCGTGCTGATCGGCGTGCCTGCCGCCTACCTGCTGGCCCGCCGGAACTTCCCCGGCAAACAACTGATCACGCTGCTGTTCCTGCTGCCGATCATCATCCCGCCGATCACCTATGGCATCCCGCTGGCCACGGTGATGTACAACGTGGGATTGGGCCGGACCCTGGCCGCGGTCGTCCTGGTGAACCTGGTGCCCTCGGTACCGTTCGTCATCATGACGATGACCCCGTTCATCGAGCAGATCAACCCCACGATCGAGAGCGCGGCACGGATGTGCGGTGCCCGGATGAAGGACGTCTTCCTGCGTGTCCTCGGTCCGCTCCTGGTGCCAGGCATCCTTGCGGCCGCCATCCTCGTGCTGGTGCGCACCGTGGGGATGTTCGAGCTGACCTTCCTGGTCTCCGGCCCGCCGACGGATACGCTCGTGGTGGCGATCTACCGGGCGATGACCGCTGCCGGCGGCGGTGAAGCGCGCTCGCTGATCTCCGCGATGGCCGTGGTCTACACGGTGACGATGCTGATCATCCTCATCGTCGCGCTGCGGTTCGTGAACCCGACCCAGCTGGTCGCCCGGGTGCGCGACACCAGCGACGACTGAGCCCCGTCCGCCCAGGACCGGGCCGCCCCCGCTGGTGGTGACACCGGCAGGGGCGGCCGGGACGCCAGTATCCTCGGCCGTATGACCTACAGCCCGCTGCCGGTGAAGACCTCTACGACCGGTCCGAAGATCCTCACCGGTGTGGGCGTGCTGATGGTGATCGCAGCGCTCGCGGTCGTGGCGCTGGTGGTGCGGTTGTTCCTGTCCGTGCTGCCGACCGGGATCGTCGGGGCCGACGGCGCCCCGGGGGCAGATGCGGTGGGCGGCACCGAGGTCCCCGGGTCCGTGACGCTCGACCTACCGGCGTCCAGCGCCTTCGCCATCTATCTCGCTCGCCCCAGCGGTTCGACCGGTGTCCAGCTGAGCGACATGGTTTCTGTGACCGGACCGGACGGACAGGAGGCGTTCCCCGGGATCACACCCAGCGGCAGTGTGGACGTTCGCGGTGTGTCGGCACACGACGTCTACTCCTTCCGCACCAGCGATGCAGGTGAATACACTGTCACCGCACCGGAGCTGACCGAACCGGATGCAGTCGAGTGGGCCACGATCATCATCGCTCCCACCAAGGAGGTCCCGGCGTTCTTAGGTGGGGTCTTGGGCAGCCTCGCTGGTGTCTTCGTGGCCATCGGGCTCGGCATGGTCGGGCTGATCGTGACCATCATCGGGGCCATCTGGTGGTATACCCGCAGCAAGGACCGCCGCAGGGTGGCCGGTGGCGGGTACGGCTCGCCCGGTCTTGCCGGTCCTCCTGGTCCGGCCGGTCCACCGCCCGGACCACCGCCCGGACCAGGAATCGGAGGCCCACCGGGCCCGCCGCCACCACCCGGGGCACCGCCGGGGCCTTGGGCTTAGGCTCGAGGTATGGCTGAGCTGCACGATCTGACCGCCCGGGAGCTGGCCGGGGCGATCCGTCGTCGGGAGACCACCCCGGCAGAGATCCTCGAGCACACCCTCGCCCGCGCCGACGCCCTGGACGAGCGCGTCGGCGCATTCGTCACCCGCACCCCGGACCTGGCCGCCGAGCAGGCTCGCGAGGCCACTGTGGCACTGGACGCTGCCGGCACCGACGACGCCGCCCTGGCCGCCCTGCCGCCGCTGCTCGGCGTCCCGCTGCCGATCAAGGACCTGACCATGGTGGCCGGCGTGCCGATGCGGGCCGGCAGCGCCGCACTGGAGGGGTTCGTCGCCCCGGTGGACGACGGTGTGGTCACCCGGTTCCGCGAGGCCGGCACAGTGATGGTCGGTAAGACCAACACTCCGGAGATCGGCCTGCCCTGCTACACCGAGCCGGACATCGCCCCACCGGCCCGCACCCCCTGGGACCTGTCCCGTTCGGCCGGTGGCTCCTCCGGTGGCGCGGCGGCCGCAGTGGCGAGCCAGATCGTGCCGATCGCGCACGGCAACGACGGCGGCGGATCGATCCGCATCCCCGCGGCCGCCTGCGGCCTGGTGGGCCTCAAACCCAGCCGAGGTCGGATCAGCACCGGGCCCCACGCCGTCGACGGCCCCGCCCTGGCCACCAACGGCGTGCTCACCCGGGACGTGCGGGACACCGCCCTGGCCCTGGACGTGCTGGCCGGCCCGTGGCCCGGCGACACCTACCGCCTGCCCAGGCCGCAGACCTCCTTCCTGGACGCGTGCGAGCGTCGCGAGCAGCACCTGCGCATCGGCGTGGTGACCACCCCGTTCATCACGCCGGACGCACCGGTGCACCCCCAGGCGATCGCCGCCGTCGAGCTCACCACCCGGGCCCTGACCGACCTGGGCCACCAGGTGAGCGAGGCTCCGGTGCCGTTCGCCGCGGAGAAGTGGCTGCCGTTCCTGGACGTGTGGTCGGTGATGGCGGCCACGGCGCCGATCCCGCCGGAGGCCGAGCACCTGCTGGTGCCGCTCAGCCGGTGGATGCGCGAGCGGGGCCGCGGCGTGGACGGCGTCACCTACGCCAGCGCTATCAACGCCGGTCAGCAGCTCGCCCGGGAGGCGGCCGTCGCCTGGGCGGACTTCGACGTGATCCTCACCCCGAGCCTGGCCCAGCCACCGCCGGGTATCGGGCAGATGCGCGACGATGCGGACCCGGAGGCTGACTTCTGGGCGCAGTGCGCGTTCACCCCGTGGTCGAGCACGTGGAACATCATCGGCTCGCCGGCGATGTCCGTCCCCCTGCACTGGGCTCCGGCCGACGACGGCGGTCCGGTCCTGCCCTTCGGCGTCACCCTGGGCACGGGGCTCGGTGGGGAGGAGCGGCTGCTCTCCCTGGCGGCCGCCC
>Ga0209487_1003521_pt1 | contig 12271 bp, 12 predicted proteins | sample Poulit2012_FD_187524 | JGI IMG/M metagenome (GOLD analysis project Ga0209487, IMG submission 187524) | Agricultural soil microbial communities from Georgia to study Nitrogen management - Poultry litter 2012 (SPAdes) (version 2) | ecosystem: Environmental > Terrestrial > Soil > Agricultural land... | reverse complement strand
GTTCTATTTTTTGTATTCTTATTTTGCACTGTAATTAGTGAAGTATTCACAGTGAGGACAGTCCCTACGTTTAAATTCCCCTTGACTAAAGGGGCCCAACGTGAAATTATTAATATGGATTTCAATGGATTTCAATGAATTCCGATAACTCCGATTAGAAGAAGTGATGAGTTTAGTACAGAAATATAACGTTTGGAGGGAAAAGAATGAATTTTGCCATTGTCCAATTATTTATTTTCCAATTGATTTTACCAGCGTTTTTCATCTTTACTCTTTGGAAAAGTAAATATGATAGTAAACTGCAATGGCTTATCCAGGCTCTGTTAGCGATTATGTACACTATCTGGACCATCTTCTCAGGGAAATGGGATTGGTTGAGTTACTACTTCATATTTGTTTGGTTCATCTTGCTGGTATTCACGTCCTTTCGTTCCTGGAGCAATGCGAAACAGCTTCCTTTTCGTATCCAAACAAGTGCAAAGAAAAAACTTAGCCTTGGCTTTGAAGTATTGATCATGCTGGTTTTTGCTTTGTATAATGTCTTTATTTTTAGCAGCTATTTTACAACAGATAAGGCTATTGACTTATCTTTTCCGTTAAAAGACGGCACTTATTATATTGCACACGGCGGCAGCAATGAAATGATGAATTATCATAATGCATACGAACCTCAGCAATACGCGCTGGATATTGTGAAATTAAATAAAATGGGCGTTCGTGCCAATGGGCTTTATCCAAAAAATCTTGATAAATACGAAATATATGGAGAGACATTATACAGTCCATGTACAGGAGAGGTATTGGAAGCCAGAAATAATTTGCCCAATTTAATACCGCCGGAAGCGGACCCGGAACATGCTACCGGAAATTACGTTGCGCTTGGGTGTGAGGATGCAGTAATCTATATCGCCCATATGAAGAAAAACAGCGTCAAAGTGAATGAAGGAGAAACGATACAAGAAGGACAGCAAATAGGATTGGTTGGTAATTCAGGTAATACAAGCGAACCACACTTGCACATCCATGCCGAAAAAGATGGCATAGGCATCCCTTTAAGGTTTGACGGTAAGTTTTTTGTTAGAAATTATTTAGTTCGGTGAGGGATCTGTCCGGCTAGAACCTCCCACTACTGTGAGCCACTCCCCTGGGCAGCGGTGGCTTTTAAAATAGTCTCCTCTGCCTTGCGGAATACATTAATTCGTTTATTTTTTATATAACTTTATGGTAAAATACGATATTATAGATAGAGTTTCAGCATCATTTTACGATTGAAATGAAAACAGTACATACGGAAAGAGGATCACAAATTGAAGAAAGAACAATTCTCCGCTATACCCCTTGTCGTGACAGGGATTATCTTTTTAATATTATTCAGCATTATTGCCTGGGGCGTTTATTTTGAAAGCAGTTGGGTAAAGTCGTTTGATTTATCATGGATTGACCGGATCCAGGGCTCAGTATCAGAAAGTAAAACAGCGTTCCTTATGACATTAACCGAGCTCGGAAACATCAGATTAATTATTGTTTTAACGATTATCATTGCCATTGTTTTATTTTCTAAGCGCAGGTATGCGGAAGGACTTTGGTTAGGTGGTACAATTCTTTTTTGTGCGGCTATTATGGGAAAAATCCTAAAAGAAATGTTTGACCGGGAACGGCCGCAATTCATGCAACTTGTTGAAAGATCAACAGAAAGCTTTCCAAGCGGGCATGCTACCGCAACAACTATTTTTTACGGACTTATTGGACTGGTCATCGTCCTTGCTGCAACGAAAGCTTGGAAGAAATTCGTTGCCGGCTTTATCTCACTGGCATGGATTGTATTTATCCTGGTTACCCGTGTTTACTTAGGTGTCCATTTTCCGACAGACGTAATTGCCGGATTTCTGTACGGAATGGCGGCGGTCTTCCTGTCCGTTGGTATCTATCTCGTCGTTCGAGAACCACTGCGTAACCTGCTTAGAAGAATGAAATTAAACGACCAGAGCAAGTTATTTTCCGGGCGGGAAGAGCGCACGAGAGGGTAGCAAGAGATGTAAAAGATGCGCCTGTATCAGGCGAATCTTTTACATCCAAAGTTATTCCATATCCCACATCCGGGCCCGATAAAGCCTGCAGGACTGCACCACCAGCAGAAACCTTTGCATAGTCCATATCCTCAACAAGGATCTGCGAAATATAACCATAGGGTAACAGCTTCTCCATCCACTCCGAAAAGTAGAACAGCCCGCCATAGTCAACGTGAAGGAGTATAGCAAGTAAGCCAGATCAGACTAGTCAGCTTCGGAACAAATCCGACAGCAGGATGACAATGGCGGTCATGAGATATCGGCGGCAAGTAAACCATTGCTGTGCTATAGATTTTTCCAAATGCGATACGTCTTCCACGGCAGTTCCCACGGACCACGAACCAATACCGGCAAGCGACGTCATGACAAAGCCGATAAATTAGTGATTGACATTAGGTCTTGAATTAGCGATTTCACTTACTTCTCGTTCAATTTAAGCCCCTTCAATCATATCCCGTCTACGATAACCAAGATAACCTATTACCATCAAAATGATGCTAATCACAGTTATTGTAATGAAAATTAGAGCATCAAAATCATCCATTGGCATTTGTGGAATCCAGCTTTGAATGGCTGTTTTCGAAAACCATTCTGGTAAGTCTAATACACCGCCAAAGTAATTTAGCAAAAAGGAGTAGCCAAGGTAGGCATAAACTACTTTACCCAGTTTCGGTGCCCAGCCGAGTGCTAAAGCCGCAAGACCAGTAAAAAATAATACGGATGGTAAGAAGTTGTAGCCAGCAGCAAGAAAATCAAAGATATCCATCGCCCGGCTATCCCCCATAGCTGTGATTGCTGTACCACCAAGCCCACCTGCAGCTAATAAAACGCCTATTAAACCTGCAAAAATAGCTAAACCAATACTGGTCCAATAAAATTGGCTGCGGGTCACTTTTGTAGCATAAAGCTGACTTAAGTGTAATCGGCTTTCTTCTGAGAACAGTTTATTGACGATGACAATTGGTAAGATCGAAACCAAACCAATCATAACCATCATAATCGTGCCAGTGAATGATTCTTCAATGGAAACGCCTGATTGCGAAAACATTTGTTTCATCGTGTCGTTACTTTCCAGGAAGGTCTGCATATCCCCATAAATCGAACCATAAGCCGCCCCCATAATAACAAAAGCAATCAACCAACTGATTATCGTGCCTTTGTTAATCTTGATAAATAAACCGCGGACAGACAATAAAGATTTCTTTGCGTTTTCCCGGCCTTCTCTTTCAGGAAGATACCCAGCTCCCATATCGCGCGCACCTTCAAGGACAAAAGCAATGATCACCACGATCACACTGAAAATTAGGGCAAAAATAAGTGGAAGCCAGTTATTTTCCGTAAAAGGATAAGTTAAATATGTCCAACCAAGGGGATTGATCATGGATAAGTCAACATTCGATACATCCGTTCCGGCACGAACAATATAAAGTAACCCTACAATGCCAAGTGCTGAACCTGTAGCACCAGATGAAGTTGGCATAATTTGCGCCATAATTAGAGCAATCCCAGCACCAATAATACCAGCCATCCCGACTGATGCCCCAAATAACAAGGAACCTTCAGCAGATATCGTATCGGTACCGAAACTCAGCATAACTCCAGCAATAAAAAGGGCTAATATGACATTAATGAAAATGGTCTCTATAATTGTGGCAAAGGCATTTGCTTGACGACCTACTTGAAAGGAACGCACAAGCTCTGTAAGACCTAGATCTTCTTCTTTACGCGTATGACTTATCACGTGTAAAACAGCTATGATCATCGCAAATAAACCACAGAATAGTAACATTTCATGTGCATACATTGCCCCTAAAGTAAAATCGCCTGCTGTTTCGACTGGCGTAGGGCCTATCATTGCTATCATAGCAGGATTTTGTATTGCTTCGAACATCCCCACTAAACCTTGCCCTTTTGCTATTTCTTCAAAAGCTGGAACAAAAGCTGCTGAAAACAAGCCAAGTCCTAAAATCCAAACGATAATTTTTTTCCAGTCACGCTTCAGATATTGTGCAAACAGTGTATCCCAACGTGCAAATTTTTCCCTCATTGTAATCCCCCTCCTTTCAGACGTTTAGCCTTCATAATGACGCATGAATAAATCTTCAAGTGTTGGTGGTACAGATTCAAACTTTTTGACACCTAATTTGGTTGCTTCCATTAAAATATCATTGATATATTGATTATCAGCAGAGAATGTTGCCTGATTATCTTTTTGAGTAAAATCATGTACGCCATTTACAGAGGCCATTTCAGTCACATCTCCTTCTGTCGTTAAGGTTACAGTCGAACGGGTCAAATGACGCAGTTCATCAAGGGTACCATTTTCCACAATTTCACCTTGACGAATGATGACAACCTTATCTGCCAAGCGTTCTACTTCACTCAAAATATGAGAGGATAACAGGATGGATTTACCTGATTTTTTGATCTTTTCAACTTCTTCCTGGAATATTGCTTCCATCAAAGGGTCAAGCCCTGAAGTTGGTTCATCAAATATATATAAATCCGAATCAACAGATAATGCTGCAATCAAACCAACCTTTTGACGATTTCCTTTTGAATATCCTTTGGCTTTTTTCTTAGGGTCCAACTCAAATCGTTTAATTAAATAATCGCGTTTTTGCTTGTCTCCGCCACCATGCAATTTAATGAACAGATCAATAATTTCACCACCTGTTAGACTTCCCCACAAAGTGACATCTCCAGGAACATAAGAAATACGTTTATGAATTTCAAGGCTGTCTTTCCAAACGTCCTTACCGAATATTCCTGCATTTCCAGCATCTCGCTTGATAATTCCCAATAAAATACGGATAGTTGTAGATTTACCAGCTCCATTTGGGCCAATAAAACCTACCACTTCTCCAGCCTCTACCGTGAATGTCACATCACTCAACGCTTGGAACTTACCGAACTTTTTTTGTAAACCTTGAACTTTTACAATTTTTGTCATAACACCGGAACCCCTTTTTCAGGAAATTTTTGACATCATTTAAAATGATAAACGCTTGTATTATCGATCACCTTGAGCAGACTCACTCCGCATCCTTCTCTTTTGTATAGAAAGCTGTTTGCAGTACATCCAGATAGGCAAAAAACTCATCAAAGTAAGGCTGATAATCTATTTTTGTAATATCTTCATCACGAAGAAGATATTTAAGCTCCTCTTCATACCCGCGGAATGTCCATTCGATTAATTTCATCGCCTTCTCCGCATCAATATCCTTCCTGAATAAACTGTAATCCAAATTTCTATACATAATGCCATACCCATCTTCATGCAGTTGTTCCACCTTGGATTTTAAATCACTGTCCAACTGCTCATCATGAAACAGAATCGACGCCATGAAATTCATGGAATCTGGATAAGTCTTTAAAAAGTTCAGTTTGATAAGCGATATATCTTTTAATCTTTGAAACAAATTCTGTTGCGATGTATCAATGGCATGAAAATACTTTTCCCTGATGATCTCGATACAATAATCGACCAGGTAGAGATAAAGATCCTTCTTGCTTTTAAAATAATAAAACAGCATTCCCTTTCCGATGCCCGCCTCCTTCACAATCCGATTTGTAGAGGCCTGATCAAAGCCTTTTGCAGTAAACTCCTTTAGAGCCGCGTTAATAATCCGTTTTTGTTTTTTCTTATCGAGGTTCTTAAATTTTTCCACGTTCCTCATCGACCTCCCCTTATATTGTATTGTTTTCATAAACAAATAGACCAGTTCGGTCGACTTAAACATAGCACATATCGACCAAACTGGTCAATAATTTTTTATTAATTCAGATCATAGAAAACCCATGTTAGAATAATAATCAATTAAGCTTGTATTTATGGAAGGTGGTGCACATGAAGAAATTAGCTGTTTTATTTTCATTAGGAATGTTTTTTGCAGTAGCAGCGGGATGCGGAGAAGGGGACTCATCCTCACGTGAAGTTGCAGATGACATGAATTTCGATATAGAAGATTATCAAAAAATTATTCCTGCCAATAACAAATTGGGATTTAAATTATTACCGGAAGTCGAAGCGGACCATAACGGAAATACATTCATTTCCCCAGCAAGTTTATTCATGGCGGTATCTATGATTTATAATGGCGCAGATGACGTGACCAAAGAAGAGATAGCGAAGACATTGAACGCTGAGGGAATTAGTGTAAGAGCGCTGAACAAAGCGAACGCATCCTTGTTGGCTGCGTTGAAAAAAGAAACAGATGACACGCGATTGCATATCGCCAACGCAATTTGGCTTAATGAAGATTTTCATTTTCAGAAGGATTTTGCACAGCATACCAAAGACTATTTTCATGCGGAAACAGAAGAAATTGATATCAGCGATGACAAATCCCCTGTAAAAATAAATGATTGGGTTAGCGAAACGACGAACGGAAAGATTGAAAAAATTGTAGATACCCCCTTAAATTCCGATTTAGTAGCCATTCTCATTAATGCGATTTATTTTAAAGGGGATTGGAAAAGTGAATTTGATAAAAACGAAACAGAAGATCAGCCCTTTCACTTGGAGGATGGGACAACAAAAGATGTCGCACTCATGAAACTTACCGAGGACCTTGCTTATTTGGAGAATGAAGAATTCCAAGCGGTGTCTCTTCCATATGGTGATGAAGAAATGAGCATGAAAGTATTTCTTCCAGAAGAAAACAGTAGTTTAAAAGAATTCAAGGAAACATTAACGAGCCAAAACTGGGAAGTATGGAATTCGGAATTCCGTACACAAAAAGGCACGATTTTGCTTCCGAAATTTCAAATTGAATTCGAGGCCTCGTTAAATGAAACATTACAGCATCTCGGCATGAAGTCAGCATTTGATAAAGATGCTGATTTCAGTCAGATGATTCAAGAGGATGATCCCGTGTGGATTAGCCAGGTAAAGCAAAAAACGTTCATAGATGTAAATGAAGAAGGAACAGAAGCAAGTGCAGCAACATCTGTTGAAATGGAAACTACATCAGCATCCATCGATGAACCGTTCCATATGGAAGTGAACAGACCGTTTTTCATTGCGATTGTTGACGAGGAAACAGAGGCAATTTTATTTATGGGATCGATTAATAATCCGTGATGGAATCCCATTACGGATTATTTAAGTAAAGTTAGTTAGAGGGAAAATAGATAAACCACGGTAACCTCCCCATCTTTTTACCTTATTATTATTATTTACAAATATTACTAGGACTGCCCATTTAAAGCATCTACTTTATATTTTGAACCTTTTACCTGCATTATAAGCCCTTCTTCACGCAACACCTTTAGTCATATCATCCTATCATGCTTTCTTGCAAGGACATTATCCCAATCCACGCATAAGATATAACATACTCTAATATGTAAAGGATGGATAAAATGGTCACGCCAGCATTACCAGTCATGATACAAACGATGGTTATCAAACAACAAGGTACAACGATTTATTACCCCCAGGTTACGGGTTTACAGAATCAGCATGTCCAGCAAAGGATCAATCAAACGGTTGCTCAACTCATGCACTTCTTAGTACAACAGCAGCATGAGCAGCAAGGTGCTGATGCCTTCACAGAAGTGATCGGTACATTTGAAATCAAAACGAATGAACGAAATATGCTCAGTCTGACTTTAACAAATTACGCAATTGCCTATCATTATGCGCACGGTCTGACGCTCAAGAAGTCGCTGACCTTTGATACACAAGACGGGAAAAATTATACACTTCAAGAATTGTTCAGATCCGGCAGCAACTACACCGATGTTCTTTCCAAAATAGTGCAGAAGCAGATCAAAGCAAGGGATATCCCGCTAATAGGTGACTTCCCCGGCATATCTCCCAACCAGGACTTTTACATTGCGGACAAAGCACTTGTCCTATATTTTCAGGCCTACGAAATCACCGCGGGCTATATCGGGCTTCCGATGTTCCCGATCTCTGTTTACGAACTGCAGGATATCATAGATGAAAACGGACCGCTCGGACGAATGATGGCAGATTGAAGGGACAGTTCCCAGCAACTTTAGTACTCTAAAGTTGCGGGAACTGTTCCATAAAAGTTTACTCAATATAAACTTCAACGCTATCGCCGTCATCAGACTTTACATCAATGATCTTCCCGGTGATTTCGTTATCAATAGCACTAATCAGCAAATCAATGTCAATATCGTCTGCATACTTTTTTGCCTGCGGGATGTTGGCAGCGATGCCGTGCCCCATTTTCAACAGCCCTTTGATCAGCTTAACTGGCACATTCACATTGACATTTTCCTGTTCATCTGACTGAATTCTGATTTTCAGTGTTCTGCCTAAATAATTACTGGATTTTGGCGGTGTACTGTCCGTCTGATCACTTTTTAATGCACTGATCAGTTCGCCCGCTTCATCAGGATTAATCTTCCCCTCTTGTACCATGGCTATGATCTTTGCTATTTCATCCTTCATCTTGCATTCCTCCCTTATTTATTAATTTAATCGCTTCCTTCGTTGAAATCTCTTCATTTTCGAGCATGGAGATAATTTGTGATTTACTCTGTTCCGTTTTTTCTGCTGATTGCTGCTCATGACTGAGCAGCGTGATAATATCATTTAACTTCCCACGTACAGTAGGATAGGAAATACCCAGCTCTTTCTCGACTTCTTTTATATTCCCCCTGCTGATGAGAAACACTTCAACAAAATGAATCTGCTCCGCTGACAATGAAGCAAATTCAGATAATGTAAAATCATTTTCTATCGTCGTACTACAGTTAGAACATTGTAACTTTGTTACATGCAAAGCATGGTTACAAATTGGACAATCATTGATTACCGGATAAGACATTCGAATCCTCCTTCTATATATTCATTATATGACTCATCATTAAGTAATTCAGCACAAAAACATTATAATTAATTTATATCTTAATATATATTAATAAAATAAACATCATAATTAACATTATCAATAAAGGAGCATGCGTTATATACAAAAAATTCAATTTTAAAACACCATACATTAGGCGCATGGTGTTTGAAGCAGAATCGTTTTTATTTCCCTTTCAATTCCTTCTGTAAATGAATCAGTTCTTCGTTAAGCTTCTTCATCATCACTTCCATGCCTTCTTTTTTTGACATGCCCTCTGGTAGATACAAAGGCTCGCCATAGATGATTTTCGGCTCGATCCGTTTAAGTAAATCTTTAAAATTATTTGGACCTGTATATGCTACAGGAACAATGGGTACTTGGGAGCTTCCGGCAATCGTAACAGCCCCTCTTTTCAACGGAACTTCTTCACTCGTTCTCGTTCCACTCGGGAAAATTCCTACAACTTTTCCTTCCTTCAGAAGCTTGCGCGGAACTTTTATTGTACTTGGTCCGGGATTTTCCCTGTCAACGGGAAATGCATTTAGATTTTTCATCAGCCATTTTAGAAAACGGGACTCAAACAATTCTTTTTTGGCCATATAATGTATTTTTATCGGGAGCATGGACACACCGAGCCACAATATATCTACCCAGCCTGTATGTGTACATGCTATAACATAACCACCCGATTGTGGTACATTTTCCTTTTGATATACTTTTATCCTGCCGAATAAGCTTAATATTATTTTTAAAAGATATGCCCCAAAATAATACATATTTTAATCTCCTTTAAATATCTATTCCTGACTCTTATTCTAACATATATGCTTAAGACCTGGTACTAAATTTTATTAATTATTTTTCCCTATCACAAGCAGGTGCTCCCTCATTACTGGAAACTGACCATTTTTTCTCTTATAATGAAAGAAAAAAGAGGAGCTTCCCATGAAATTTTCAAGTCGGTTTATGAGATTTATAGGCGGTCGCGACATTTTCATCGGGTTATTCCTATTAATTCTTATCGGAATAACCATCCTTATTTATAATAAAATTTCATTTGTTTTTCATCCCTTTATTGTTATTTTTTCTACCATCGCTCCACCGGTTATTTTGGCTTTTATTGCCTACTATATTATGAATCCAATTGTTAACCTTTTGGAGCGCGTGCGTATTAAACGTGTTTGGGGGATTTTGATTATTATTCTCGGAATCAGCGGATTGCTGACAGGCTTGATTTTCCTTTCAGCCCCTGCTATTGAAGCACAGGTGAAAGATTTAGCCACCCGTTTTCCCACATATATCAAACAAATGAGCGAAGGTATCAAATCTTCCATTGATCATTCTTTTTTAGGCCCTTATTATGACCAAGGTTACCAATGGGTTACATCAACATTAAGTGATTTGCCAAGCAAAATCGGCGACTATCTAGGAGAGACATTTGAAGGAATAATAAATGTAGCTAATACATTGACACATGTAGTCGTTGCAATTCTTACATTCCCGTTTATTCTTTTCTTTTTATTAAAAGACAGCAGCAAGTTCAAAGCTTACTGCTTACATTTGTTGCCACCAAAATTCAGAGATGATGCAGATCAGATTTTAGAAAACACAGATGTCCAGGTAGGATCATATATCCGTGGCCAAATTATCGTTGCTTCTTGTATTGGCGTCCTTTTATTCATCGGTTATTTGATTATTGGATTGGATTATGCGATAACCCTTGCGGTGACTGCTGCCATAACGAGTGTAGTTCCATACCTTGGCCCGATGATTGCGATTTCTCCGGCAATAATTATTGCAATCGCAGACTCGCCTTTCATGCTTTTGAAATTAGCTATTGTATGGGTTGCTGTCCAGTTTTTGGAGGGGAATTTTATTTCACCGAACATTATGGGCCGGACGATGCAAATTCACCCGCTTACCATTATTATTGTCTTACTTGTAGCCGGAAACCTGTTTGGTATCGTAGGGGTCATTCTCGGTATTCCGGGGTATGCAATTCTAAAAGTAATCACAGTATATCTCTTCAGTAAGTTCAAAGCGCGATATAATCGCTATTATGGCAAGGACGGTCAAGCTTATGAATAATATCTAAAGATATAGCAGTAATGTAAAAACCCCGGCTCTTTAAGAGTCCGGGGTTTCTTGTTACCATGACAATTGCTATCTGTTTGAAATATATCCCCCACATTAAAAAACGGTGAGAAACAGTATGTCTAAAAACTTTCTCTCCGGCCACCGCAAATGGAATACACTCGCTTTCCGGGGGCGGCTGATGAGCCTCCTCGTGCTGACGCACTCCGGGATCTCACCTAGGCCTCATCTCCCCCAGGAGTCTCGCATATTCCATTTGCTGGGATAGGTTACCTTTATCGTTCACAATGATTTGCTCTACTATTTGAATCTATCCGGTTCACTTTATTTATTCATAATTTAGGAGCACTACATCGTTGATTGGAACGGAAGGCGGCGACTCCGGCGGGAATAGCAAAAGGTCTTCGGTGGGACGAATGATAGTGCAGTCCCATGAGCCTTGAGACCCCGGAGTGCGTCATGGGGATGGAAGGCTAAGATCGCGACGTCCTGTCGCAACGCCTTCATGACTAACATCCTGTTAGCCCGAGGCTCAAGCCATGCCCGCGGAAAGCGTCCGCCTGCAGTGGAAATCAACTGTTTCAGCCCATCCCCTACCGCCTCTATTTAAAGGATAACATGGATGGGGGGGTTGATTTAGCCGTTCTGCAAATTGTATTCAGACAGTTTTATTATAAAACTCGATAAAGTTCTCAACAACGTTATCCAGAAAGCCAAGTGTTCCCGGATCGACAATTTCATTCTCTTCATTAATTTTATCTTGAATAGAACCGATGTATACTTCATTACCTGGCAGTAAAATAGGGGATAAAGCCGGATTGGACAAAACCTCCCGTAAATGAAGCTGTGCACGTACACTACCAAGCACACCAATAGATGACCCTACAATAAATGCAGGCTTTTCGCGAAGCTCAAGTCCACCACGTGATAACCAATCAATTGCATTTTTTAATACTCCTGGCATAGAGTAATTATACTCTGGAACCGCAAATAGAACTGCTTCCGCTTCTCGGACTTTATCTTTAAAATCTTGCGCTCCTTTTGGTGGCTTTTCTTCTAAATCCGGGTTGAACATTGGAATATCATGAAGCAACACCGTTTCAATGTCTAATTTATCTGCATAACGCTTCTGCATAAATTTGACGAGTTTTAAATTCATAGAATTTTCTTGGATACTACCAACAACTGCCCTTACTTTAATAGCCATATTTCATTCTCCTTTTATCCTATAGATATAGTATGATTTTTCATGTATATATTGATTCTTCATCACTA
>Ga0209487_1003520_pt1 | contig 12276 bp, 12 predicted proteins | sample Poulit2012_FD_187524 | JGI IMG/M metagenome (GOLD analysis project Ga0209487, IMG submission 187524) | Agricultural soil microbial communities from Georgia to study Nitrogen management - Poultry litter 2012 (SPAdes) (version 2) | ecosystem: Environmental > Terrestrial > Soil > Agricultural land... | reverse complement strand
ACGATTAGGATTAAGGCAAGCAAAATGGAGATGATAAAAGGATTCTCTGTCATGTTCTCACCTCCTATTGCTATAAAGTTGTAACATTCATTATTGTCGGCATTTACCAGATTCAATGAATTAAAAATCTCGTGTATATTTAAAATATAAAACGATACATGTCAATTTTAATTGTCTAAAAGTGCAATGTCAAGGAAACGCCACAAGTAATATTTTTATACAGATTATAAAAAGTGCTCTTAAACAGTTCATTAACAAAAACAAACCCTTTGACTCATAATGTGAGTAAAGGGTCTATAAATAAAATTATTGTTCTGCCGTTTCCTCTGCTATTTCTTCTGGTGCATCATCTAATTCATAGTAATTTCGAATGGCCGCATGAATTTCATCCCTCATGGCGTCGTTTTCGATTAAAAATTGTTTCGCATTTTCTCTACCTTGCCCTAGACGTTCCTCTTTGTAGGAATACCATGAACCGCTTTTTTCAATAATATCAAGCTCAGATCCAATATCAAGAATTTCACCTTCTCTAGAAATACCCTCTCCATACATAATATCGATCATTGCTTGTTTAAATGGTGGTGCAACTTTGTTTTTCACAATTTTAATTCTCGTTTTATTACCGATCATATCATTACCCTGCTTTAAAGTTTCCGCGCGACGGACTTCTAAACGAACGGAGGAATAGAACTTAAGCGCACGGCCACCTGGTGTCGTTTCAGGATTACCAAACATAATGCCTACTTTCTCCCTAATCTGGTTAATAAAGATTGCAACTGTATTTGATTTGCTGATGGCTCCAGATAATTTCCTTAATGCTTGTGACATTAAGCGGGCTTGTAAACCAACATGTGAGTCACCCATTTCGCCTTCGATTTCAGCTTTTGGTACGAGCGCTGCTACAGAGTCAATAACAACAATATCAACTGCACCACTTCGAACAAGGGCTTCTGCAATTTCTAACGCTTGTTCACCCGTATCTGGTTGTGATAAAAGCAATTCTTCTATATCAACACCTAGTGCACGTGCATAGTTCGGATCTAATGCATGTTCAGCATCAATAAATGCCGCTTGACCGCCCTTTTTTTGCGCTTCAGCAATGGCGTGTAATGCGACTGTTGTTTTACCAGATGATTCAGGTCCATAAATTTCAATAACGCGCCCCTTTGGATAGCCACCTATTCCTAAAGCAACATCCAAAGCTAAAGAGCCGCTCGGCACCGTGTCAATCTTCTGAGCTGCATTCTCCCCTAATTTCATAATAGAGCCTTTACCAAACTGTTTCTCTATTTGTCTCAAAGCCATATCTAACGCTTTATCTCGATTACTCAACAATGATTCCTCCCTTTCAAGACCTGTTTACATCATACCTTTTTTTAGTCTATTTGCCAACAGATAACGAATAAACGTTCTCATTTTTTGGTGACCTTTTTTTCTTTAAAAAAACAAATTACACGACAATACAAGTACAAAAAGGATTTTTACAATTTTTTTTGAGCTGATTCCGCTTTTGTTAAGAAATTAAATAAAAGTTCAAATCCTTTTAAAGCTGTTCGCCGTCTAATATCATTTCGATCACCATGAAAGTGGTATTGACGCACAATATAATGATCAGCTGATTCATAAACACAAATATAAACCGTACCAACATCCTTATTTTCCAAGGTACTAGGTCCTGCAACACCTGTAAAGCTGATGCCAATATCTACTTTCAACGTATCACGAACATTTTTAGCCATAGCGACTGCACATTCGGAACTAACAACACCGTGTTTTTGAATGACCTGCGGTGAAATGTATAAAAGGTTTTGTTTTGTTTGTGCATCGTACGCAATAACGGAACCTGGACACACATCTGATGCACCTGAAACACCAACAAGTTGTTGGGTGAACAATCCACCTGTCAGGCTTTCGGCCGCTGATAATCGCTTATTTAGATTTTTAAGGCGTTGCACAGTTTTCTCTTCTATCGTGTCATGATCCGTACCATATAAATACGTACCCAATCTATCTTTAATGGCACTTTTAGTCTTTTCTAAACGCATATCTGCCGCTTCTACTGTTTCGTCCTTAGCCGTTAGTCGGATAATAAGACCGTCACTTTGAGCAAGCGGGGCAATGGTTGGGTTGTTTTGGCTTTTGATCATGTCATATAACTCATGCTCAAGCTGAGATTCTCCAATTCCTATAAACCTTAAAATCATTGAACGGATCACCATTCGATGATCCATTCTCTCCACTAAATAAGGCATGACATGTGTTTGAAACATATGCTTCATTTCTTTCGGAACACCTGGGAGAAATACCCATGTTCTGTCATCATGGGAAACAATCATCCCCGGTGCCATGCCGACATCATTTTGTAAAACATATGCCTGCTTAAACACCCGTGCTTGCCTATGATTGTTCGGTGTCATCGGCATGTCCCGTTTTGCGAAAAAATCTTCTATTTTTTTTATAGTTACTGGGTCTTCTACCATTTCCAAACTTGTTAAACTTTGAAATGCTTCTCGTGTCATATCATCGTCAGTTGGACCGAGCCCACCAGAGACGATAATAATATCAGATCGTGCTTGTGCCATTTGAAACGCACTTTGTACCCGTTCATGATTGTCCCCAACGACTGTTTGATGATAAACATTGATACCTTGTTGTGCCATGTGCTCGGACAGCCATTGGGCATTTGTATTTAAAATCTGTCCTAATAATAATTCCGTTCCAATTGTAATAATTTCAGCTTTATTATATTGCATTATTTCGAATCCCTCATCACGTGCCAGTTTTTATAAAAGTAATCCACACCAGAAACAACCGTAAAGAATAAAGCAGCATAGAGCATAATCAAGTCAACAGGAAAGCCTAGATAAGAAAACGGAAAGTTATGTAACAACAATAGCGTAATTGCGATCATTTGTGTCGCCGTTTTCAGTTTACCCATATTACCTGCTGCTAGAACAATACCAGCACCCGCAGCAACAAGTCTGAGACCAGTAACAGCGAGTTCCCGGGCGATAATAATAATAACGACCCAAGCCGGGGCAATACCCATTTCGATTAACAAAATAAGCGCAGCCGATACGAGTAGCTTATCAGCCAATGGGTCTAAAAACTTCCCTAAATTTGTTATTAATTCATACTTCCGAGCATAATGACCATCAAGCCAGTCCGTAACAGCTGCGATAATAAATATAAGTGCAGCTATAAAGTGTGTCAATGGTAAAGTTTCCTTGCCAATAGACCACGCGCCCCAATCAAGCGAGATACTTAATATGATAATAAAAATAGGTATTAATAGAATTCGTGATAATGTAATTTTATTCGGTACATTCATGCCTATTTTCCTCCTGGGTCATTCAGTTTTGTTCCTTTGAACAACTATGATTAGAAATAGATATAAAACCCTTCCCCATTTTCAAAGGAAGGGTTTATGATTACTCATCAGCCGCATATGTTATATTAAACCAAATCCGCTGGGTAACAAATTGATTCGGATCTACCGGATATTCAAATTCAACATCATCAATGTAAATGGTTGGTAAGTTAGGGGCACTACCAATATTAAGATAAATCCGCTCCTCGCCAGACACATCTAATTCAATTGGTGTATCTGCTTCAGTAAGTCCCTGATACAGATCATCACCATCCCCATTCTCGACACCTAACCATGATTCGCCTGACGGTTCCAATAAAAGTATGACTTCTTCTCCAGCATTGGTGAGTTCAAAGGTGGATTCGGGCTTTGATCCACTGCCTTCTTGTACGAGTGACAGTTCAGGTTCTTCCTCATCATTGTTCTCTGAGTTATTTTCTTCTGGATCATCTTCATCATTATTTCCTGACGCTTCATTGTCAGCATCATTTTCACCCAGGGTGTTCTCATTATTAGGCGCTGAATCTTCATCATCAGAGTCTTTCCCATCATTTCTAATGACTTCATTATTATTTGGGTCATTTACAGGGTCTGAATCACTCGGCTCAATTGATTTTTTGTAAAATAGAAAGGTAATAAAAATAATACCTATGACTAATAATACAACAATAATTTTTGGTATGACGGATAAGATGATTGGATCTTTGTTCGATTGACTTTCTCTTCTTGTACGTTGCATGCGTGTATACTGGACATCTTCTTTAGGCTGTGACGTTGGGAGTTCATTCTTATGTTCTGCTAGAAGCTCTTCAGCATTTAACCCAACAGCTTCAGCATATTCTTTTATAAAGGCCCGTGCATAAAATGTACCCGGGAGTATATGGAAGTTACCTTGTTCAATTGCTTTTAAATAGCGCTTTTGAATTTTTGTCGATTCCTGCAAACTCTCCAAAGAGATATTCTTTTCTTCCCGAGCCTCTTTTAATATTGCGCCAATTTCCATATATTAACACCACCCATTTTGAAAATCCATACTTGAAAAACCATCTTGTAACTGTTGGTTTTCAAGTACTTCATATGTGATTTCTTCGTTTTCATCTTTTCGTAATTCGATCATATAATCAAAATCTTCTAGTTTATATTCTGTTGCTTGTACAAATATATCTGGGTGTTCGACAACTTTTATAGTCGGTAATTGCATGACCTCACGAATAAGTTGCCAATGGCGTTCATCTTGCATTCGCTTCCTAGAAACAATACCATCTATAATATAAATATTGTCCTCATTATATTCACCAGAAATAAGCTGACTGCGAACAGTTTGTTTTAGTAATGTACTAGATAAGAAAAGCCAACGTTTATTAGCGCAGACGCTTGCAGCTACAATTGATTCTGTTTTTCCAACACGGGGCATACCTCTCATACCAATTAGTTTGTGGCCATCACTTTTATACAACTCTGCCATAAAATCGACCAGTATACCTAATTCATCACGTATAAAACGAATTGTTTTATGATCATCAATATCATTTATGATATAACGACCATGTCTGACTGCAAGTCGATCACGTAGTAAAGGTTTTCGTAATTTAGTTACAGTAATTGTATCCATCGTATTTAAAATTGATGATAGGCGTGTAACCTGTTCATTCTGCATAGACGTAATTAACATCCCTCTACGTGAATGCGCCACACCGTTAATTGTAATTATATTAATAGACAACATGCCTAATAAAGAAGATATATCCCCGAGTAAACCAGGGCGATTATGTTGAAGTTCATATTCAAGATACCATTCTGTTTCTTTCATTTTTTTCTCCTCTAGTTACATGCTACTATAATGTTACCTAATCAGTTTTATAAAAGCAATCTTAATTTAAAAAATGCTATGTTATTATTTTAAAATCTTCGTTTTTGTGTGTGAAAAATAAAGGTTATACAATATAGGACGTTGGTGAAGAGAAAGGGGCTGGGACAAATGTATGGAGATTCCCACAAAACACGAACACTTTAGAGTAATTATATGCGCGTTCCGAAAATCCCTATTCCAATCCTTTATGGGGTGGAATAGAAGTTGAGTCCGTGCCGACGGAAAGCAGACGGCAGAAGTGCAAGCAAACGGGTTGCAGACATGAAAACAACGAATCGACTATCACATTAAACTTATTTATTAAACCTCAAGTCGACTAAAATTTGTCACCAACGTTTTACAAAGAACCAAAATAAAAAAAGCTGCATCAAAAGATACAGCCTTTTTTATTATTCGCTCTTAACGAGTTTAATCATTGTATTTGCGATTGCTTGTTGTTCCTCTTCTGAAGCTACATTCCACAGTTCTTTAAGTACAGCGGCTTCTTTATTTTTCACGTCAACATGTTCAGAAAGATAATCGCCTACCTCGTGAGCTACGTTTGATATTGTCGATTGACTCATGCCTTGATCTTCAGCCTGATCAAGTCTATCTGCTAAAAATTCCTTCCATGTGTCAAAATTTTCAAGGATCGACATCATCTATTCCTCCTTCATTTTTACATGTATAGTATTTGATAATTTTAACCGTTTATACATGTTTTTGAAGTTAGGTTTACATCATTTCACCAACCACCTGTCAATTGGATTATCTCTCCCTGAATGTAATGCGAACGATCATTCAACAAAAATGCAACAGCATGCGCAACATCTTCTGGTGTACCTGCTCGGTTTACGGGAATGCTTGAGATGAGTTGTTCTCTTTCTTCATTTGTAAGATGGTCATTCATGTTTGTTGAAATGAAACCTGGACTCACACCATTTACAGAAACGCCACATGATGCAACCTCTTTAGCAAGTGATTTTACAAAGCTATTTTGTGCACCTTTAACTGTAGAATACATGACTTCATGGCTTGCACCAACCTGCCCCCATATAGACGATATTAAAATAATGTGCCCAGTTCTTCTTTTAATCATCGAGGGTAACAACGCTTTTGTAATATGTAAAGGCGCTGTCACATGTAGAGACATCAGCTGATCCATAACCCCGCTCGGCATCTCTTGAAAAAGGCCGTAGTGTGCTGTACCGCCTGCAAACACAATACCATCAATTTGAAAAACAAGTTGCTTAAGTAAATGGTCCATACCTGTTTTGGTTGTTAAGTCTGCCTGAACTGTGCCCAAGATGCATTCAGGATCCACCCGATTTTGCAGTTGCTGAATGGGTTCGTAATGATTGTGATAGTGTAATATGATATTATAATCCGCTTTTGCTAAACATTCAGAAATCGCAATCCCAATACCACCACTTGCTCCAATAATTAAAATATTTTTCCCCATACAAACGCCCTTTTCTTATTTTCTGTTTTTTTTATGTATGATAAACAGTGGTTCGTTTAAGTTATCATGTGCGTCTAATTACAGCCTATGTATTTTAAAACATTATAACATGTATATATATTCTTGCATTAATTTTTAAATTGATGTCACTGTTTCCGCACTGTAACGTAGAAGATACTTTTAAACAGCGCCCGTTTTATACATAATCAAACTTTTGCTTTTTAAATGTTAAGTTAGCCTACTTACCACTATTAAAAAGAAACAAAGGTGAATCTACTTCTAAAATGACTATCGTAAAATAAATCCGACTATTGATAATAAAATATACAGCAAAGATCGATTTAAAAAAACTGACATTGTGCACATATCTAATTGGCACAATGTCAGTTAATATATTATTTACTGTCTTTTTCGTAAAACATGAAAACTAAACATATCTGGTCGAAAATAGTATACAGAATATAATATAGGTTCATCTTCATTTGTATAATGTATTTGTTTTAGTAATAATAATGATTGCTCTGGATCACTATTTAAGGCATTGTAAATCCGTTCATGATAACCAGTTGGCTCGATATATGTGACAGCGTAATCGATACATTTATGGGCATATTTCTCAGCCAGCTTAAACATTGATTGTTCTGTATATAAATGTTCCATTGGAATAATGCCTTCGGGTATTTTATCAATACAAAACACAACTGGCTTGTTATCCGCTGTGCGAATCCGTTCAATATTTACGATTGATGTGTCAGAATCAAGCTTTAGGTGCGTTCGTTCTTCTTCAGTTGGTTGGACAATCTCTGTTAATAAGTATTGTGAACCAGCTTTTCTTCCAGACTGTTCAATCGTCTCAGTCACACTATTTAATTCTTCGATACCTGACGATAAAATAGGCCGAGGATTCACATATGTTCCGACACCATGCCGGTTAATGATAATGTTTTCCTCTTCTAAAACATTCAGTGCTTCTCTTATGGTTTCTCTAGGGGTATTAAGCAGTTTGGACAATTGAAATTCAGAAGGTAATTTCTCTTTTTCCTTAAAAACACCTGATGTAATTTTTTGTTTAATATCATCAATAACTTTCAAATATAAATGATCCGGATTGTAATTTAAAGACATGATGTTTCCCCTTTACTGTAAAGTGTTACGATTGTTCTCGTATGTTTTCTTATGATGTTTTCTCCTCGCTCGTTTCCGAAACAAGAACTGTCCTTGGTTTACTGCCTTCATATGGTCCGACAATGCCACGGTCTTCCATCGCATCTATCAGTCTAGCGGCACGCGTATAACCAATTCTAAAACGTCTTTGCAACATGGAGACACTAGCCGTTTGCATCTCTGTAATAAGTTGAACAGCGTCATCAAATAACTCATCATCCACTTCAGTTGTCGATTCTGGTTTATCCTCTGGTATCATTTCTTCTTGATATGAGACTTGCTGTTCACTTATACAATGATCAACGATACGTTCGACCTCTGCATCGGAAAGAAATGCACCTTGTACACGAATCGGCTTAGATTTTCCCACGGGGATATAAAGCATATCACCACGCCCAAGTAGTTTCTCTGCGCCACCTGTATCTAAAATTGTTCGAGAGTCAACTTGTGACGATACACTAAAGGCAATACGTGAAGGTATATTCGCTTTAATAACCCCTGTAATAACATCTACAGAAGGTCTTTGGGTTGCAATAATTAAATGAATGCCAGCTGCCCTAGCCATTTGAGCCAACCTTGTAATCGAGTCTTCTACTTCTTTGGAAGCAACCATCATTAAGTCAGCTAATTCATCAACAAGTACAACGACGTATGGTAAATGTGGTAACGGATCCTCTGCTGTTTGGTTATGTTTTTGAATGTAATCATTGTAGCCTTCAATGTTACGTGTCGCTGTTTCAGAAAATAATTCATAACGCCTTTCCATTTCATCAACAACTTTTCGCAATGCCTGAGAAGCCTTTTTTGGATCTGTTACAACTGGTGTCAACAAATGTGGGATGCCATTGTACACATTGAGTTCTACCTTTTTTGGATCAATCATCATCATTTTAACTTCATGTGGTTTCGCACGCATTAAAATGGTCGTAATGATGCCATTAATACAAACACTTTTACCACTTCCAGTAGCACCAGCAATGAGTAAGTGTGGCATTTTATTTAATTCACCCACAACGGCATCTCCAGATATATCTCGTCCTAAAGAAAAGAGTAATTTAGAAGATTGTTTATTTGCAACATCTAATACTTCTCTTAAAGACACTTGTGCAATTTCAGAATTGGGCACTTCAATACCAACAGCAGATTTACCAGGAATAGGCGCTTCGATTCGAATATCTTGTGCCGCAAGTGCTAAAGCCAAATCATCGTGCAAACTGACAATGCGACTTACTTTTACCCCAGCCTCTGGCAAAATTTCATATTTTGTGACTGCTGGTCCTATATGTACTTTTGTTACCTTGGCCTTAACACCAAAACTTTGAAACGTACGGTCTAATATTCTGCTTGTTGATTGAAATTGTGTATTTTCACGTTGTTGTGAGTTATATGCCGGTTTTTCTAACAAATCGACCGATGGTAATTCATAGTCATCATTTTCTATTTCGGCCGCTCCGACTGTATATTTCAATAAATCATCATCACCATCAGAATTTAGTTCTTTATCATCATTTGATGCCCGTGCCGGTTCTTGATCAGATGGGGCTTCTTCTGTATCCTGATAAGCAATATCAGTAAAATCTTGAATCACTGGTTCTTCTTGAAATTGTTCGGGTTGTACCGATTCTGACGTGGTTATCTCTACATCAGTTTCATTTTCTGCCAATGCCTTTTGTTGCCTTTTCTCATCACGTTTGTCCAAAAATTGTTGCTTATATCTTTGATACATGGAACGCATTTTTTTACCAAAATTAGAAAAGACATCCCCTAAAGAAAATTCTGTCATAAAGATGAAGCCAATAATAATTGAGAAAGCAGCGACAATTTTGGCACCAGCTGAAGAAAATAAATAATACGTAAATGTATATAATAGACCGCCGATGATACCCCCGCCAATTTGCCATGCGGACTCACGACCATTCATATAGTCTAGAAAATGATGCCACGTTAATTTCATAATAGACATATCTGGCTGTGACACGAGCAATTGTTGATATGTCTGAATATGTGTCAGTAGTACTAAACCAGCAAAACCGATGTAAAAACCGACTAACTTTTTATTAGCATAATCGGGATATTTTCGTTTTACAAGTAAATAAATCCCCGTCACGAGTAATGCGATAGATGCTATAAAATACCAAATACCTAAAAAGAATCGAAAAACATGTTCCAGGCCTCCGGGTATAACACCATCACTAATAGCGCTGGCACCACTCCCAAAAACTGCAAGAAAAATAAATAATAAACCGAGTAGCTCATATTTCATTTTTTGCTTTAGTCGCTTTTTAGCCTTTCTTTTCTTCTTGGCCAATTTGTTCACCTCTAATCTTCGAGCCATATTATAATAGTAAACCCCTGCCAATACGGGCAAGGGTTATGTGATTCCGACAGTTTCCTATTCATTATAACATATTTTCCGCATTATGAATAAAGTGATTTCACACGGGTTAAGCTTCTTTTCGTAAAAGTTTTCTTTTCAAGTCAAATAAGTTGAATGATTTCCCTTGACTGACCGTTAATCTATGATAGGATGTTCCCCGGTACATAGTCAGCTTTTAAAAAGTCTTGTGGATCCGTCGACAAAAGTTGCAGTAATTCATATGAACCATCATCAAGTTGCTCAACATATAATAACTTCCCATCATGCTGAACACATTGCCTTTTATTTTGTTCGGTTTCATCAGCCGGAAAAACATCTGTATGACATAATGGTGTATATAAAATCATATCAATCACCCGACTCATCGTTTGGCTTTGATTGGTTAATCAGTTCTGATACTTTATCCATTGCTTCTTTAATCCCACCGACTTCATCAATTAATCCGTGTCCGACAGCATCTTCACCAACAACATTTGTTCCAATATCTCGTGTTAAATTCCCTTTTGCAAACATTAAATCTTTAAATGTTTCTTCTTCTATATTTGAATGATTCACAACAAAGTTGATCACACGATCTTGCATTTTATCAAGATATTCAAACGTCTGTGGGACACCAATGACCAGACCTGTTAGCCGAATCGGATGAATCGTCATCGTAGCAGTTGGGACGATAAAGCTGTAGTGTGAGGCAACAGCAATTGGAACACCAATAGAATGGCCTCCGCCTAAAACAATTGACACAGTTGGCTTGGATAATGAGGCAATCATTTCAGAAAGGGCAAGACCAGCCTCAACATCGCCTCCAACTGTATTTAATAAAATAATCAATCCTTCGATTTTAGGATTTTGCTCGATTGCAATCAGTTGAGGCAAAAGATGTTCATATTTTGTCGTCTTATTTTGTGGTGGCAATTGAACATGGCCTTCCACTTGTCCAATGATTGTTAAGACATGAATATTAGAGTCTGGTACTTGCGGAACGTTGGATTGTCCAAGTTGTTGAATTTTTTCCACAATCGCTGATTCTGAGTGATCTGTCTCATTTTCTTTATCTTGTTTTTCCATTAAGAGAACACTCCTTTATAGTTTATACCAATTAATATTAGTATGAACTAGAACGAAGTGTTACATACGAAAGTATTATTATAAAAATTATTGAAGGATGATTTCTTTTAACTGCTCTGTTTCCTCTTCAGAGAGTCCGACTAATGGTAATCGTGTATTTCCAACATTCATACCTATCATATTTAAAGCAGCCTTTACTGGAACTGGATTAGGCGCCATAAATAATCCTTTAATAATTGGTAGCGCTTCTCGATGTAATTGTGCAGCTTTTTTATATTGACCCGAATGGTATGATTGCACAATCGAGCGCATTTGTTGACCAATCACGTGTGATGCGACAGATACAACACCTTGCCCACCGACAGACAAAATCGGTAGAGTCATACCATCATCACCAGAATATACAAAAAAATCATCAGACGTATTTTCAATAATTTTTGATATTTGATCAAGGTCTGCGCTTGACTCTTTGACAGCAACAATATTCTCTACGTTACTTAAATAAATCGTCGTTTCCGCAGTCATATTCACCATTGATCGGCCCGGAATATTATACAACATAATCGGTAAATGTGTACACTGTGCAATCGTTGTAAAATGGCCAATTAAACCCTTTTGATTCGGGCGATTATAGTACGGTGTGACAAGCATAATACCGTCGACGCCCATCGCTTCAACTTCCTTCGTGAGAGCAATTGATGCCGCCGTATTATTATTTCCCGTACCTGCTATAACAGGTACACGCTTATTAACGACTTCAAGGACATATTTGAATAGTTCAAGCTTCTCTGAATCTGAGAGTGTAGGAGACTCTCCTGTTGTTCCTGCAACAACGATTCCTTCTGTCCCATTGTCTAATAAGTGTTCTATTAATAAACGTGTCGTAGGAAAATCAATATTTCCATCGGTGTCAAATGGTGTTACCATTGCCGTTAGTACAGTGCCAAAATCCATAAGCTTCACCTTTCTTCTAATTGATGTTTTTGCTA
>Ga0209487_1003519_pt1 | contig 12278 bp, 10 predicted proteins | sample Poulit2012_FD_187524 | JGI IMG/M metagenome (GOLD analysis project Ga0209487, IMG submission 187524) | Agricultural soil microbial communities from Georgia to study Nitrogen management - Poultry litter 2012 (SPAdes) (version 2) | ecosystem: Environmental > Terrestrial > Soil > Agricultural land... | reverse complement strand
AAACCTAGCGCCAAAACCCCTTTCAGGCCGTTATCTTTATAACTGATTGTTGCAAAACCTATCATTTGCGCACAGCAACCGATTGTTGCTGCGCCGGCAGCTAAGCCTTCTAATTCAAGCATCAAACAAAGAGCTGCAGAGGAAATAGGCAAAGTAAGCGTCATACCAACAATAACAGCTATCACAACGCCCATAACGAGTGGATTGGTAGCCGTAGACAACACAATAACACTACCAATTGCCTCCATCATAGCTTGAATTCCCGGGCCTAGCAAGGCAGAAAACCCAATTCCAACAAGAATCGTAACAATAGGGGTTATAATGATATCTAAACGAGTTTCTCCAGAAATTAGTTTTCCAATTTCTGTAGCTAATATCGCAGCAAGAAAAACAGCTAATGGTCCACCCATGTCGTAAGCAGCCAAACCAACTACTGCCGAGGAATACATCACCAATCTAGGTGCTTTCAATCTGTGGGCAATTGCCAAAGCGATAGCTGGCCCAGTGGCTTGTCGCGCAAATGGCCAAATTACTTCTACAAAGAAAGGTATATGCAATTCTTCGCCAATGGTTTTAAAAATCGTCCCGACCAAAAGCGTAGCAAACAACCCATAAGCCATCGCCCCCATGGCATCAACAAAATATTTCCTGGCTGAGAGTTCAATTCCCTTACGTCGAAGAAACGCTTGCATAATTAATCGTTTACGCGAAGATAGTTTTAATTAGAAAGAGAATAATAATTTCATGATATGAAATGCGTAGAGAGAAAGGTGTTGCTACAAGTGCGTAACTCTTTTTAGTTACTTTGTTGTTATTCTTGATATTTACTTTTGTGAACTGTTGAAGTCATCAAATAATCGAGGTAGAAAAGCAATAAAAAACTAGACTATACCTGTCCTTTGTATAACACTTGATGTTCTCCGTAATGGTAGTTATCCATTTAAAGCAAGATCTCGCTATATCGCATAACGGATAAAAGAAACAATAGTCGCAAGTAGTAGAAACAAAAAAAGGTCAAGCAACGAAGCTTGACCTTTTGGGTGGAAGACCGGTCTCGAACCGGCGACCTCTGGAACCACAATCCAGCGCTCTAACCAACTGAGCTACAACCACCATTTAGAACATCATCTCTGATTTTCTGTTGGCAAATATAAGTCGAGTTATTTTAATAAACAACTAATTTGCAAGGAATCTTATCACTTTAAATCAGCTAGACTGTCCACTGCCACGTAACGCTCTGTGGTATAACCTTCTGCAAAATCTACTCCAACCAATCTTCCTAAGTTTTGTGCGCGATAACTTATGCTATCTTTAAAATTTGCGGTGGCAATTGGCGTAATTGGCTCGGAAGAGTCTGGATTATAGAACTGCGATTCGTAGGCAAACACCGATTTTATCTTTGTGTCCATAAAACCTGTTACATCTACTACAAAATCTGGTTCGATATCCTTCCACTGAATATAATGATACACCACTTTCGGGCGCCATGCCTCCTGCTCTACTCCATCTCGAGAAGTTTCTATCCTACGTAACCCACTTAAGAAACACGCATCGGAAACCAATTTACTTGCTCTTGCGTGGTCAATGTGCCTATCGTCAATAGCATTACAAATCACAACATCTGGTCGGTACGCACGAATCGCTTCTATAACCAAAAGCTGTGCTTCTTTATTATTTTCGAAAAAACCATCAGCTAACTTTAAATTCTCTCGTGCCGATACCCCTAGGATTTCTGCAGCCTTAGCAGCTTCTTTCATCCGTATCTCAGCCGATCCACGCGTTCCTAACTCCCCCTGCGTTAAATCGACTATTCCAGCTTTCTTTCCTAAGGAAATCTCTTTTGCTAAAGTTGCCCCACAACTCAACTCCACATCGTCTGGATGCGCACCAAAGGCTAATATATCTAATTTCATATCTATTGCTATTTTAATAATAGGCAAGGTAATAAAATATTATTTATTGCGATAGCTCCTAGTTTTATAAGTAATTACAAACTCTATCATTTCAACTAATTTACTATTACACGCCATCAGATTAAGCTCTTCTTGTTTTCTTTAAAATAAAATCGAAGAGTTCCATCACATTCTATTTACATCCTAGCTTATTTTACGTAATTTTAAAGCTTAATTTTTCAAAAGTATTCTATGAGTATTTTATTGACCAACATCAAACAGTTACTACAAGTTCGCGATAACGCGCCAACATACCTTTCGGGAAAAGAAATGAAAAACCTGCCTATGCTAGAAAATGCATGGGTTTGGATAGAAAACGAGACTATTAAGGATTATGGAACGATGGATGCTCTACCAGATAAAGAAGCTGCAGAAACCATAGACTGTACAGGTCGTGTGGTAATGCCTTCTTGGGTGGATTCGCATACACACTTGGTTTTTGCTGGTACTAGAGAGCAAGAGTTCGTAGATCGCATCAACGGTCTTTCGTATCAAGAGATTGCCGAACGTGGGGGTGGGATTTTGAACAGTGCTAAAAGAGTACAAGAAGCTACTGAGGAAGAACTTTACGAACAATCGGCAAAACGACTAGAAGAGTTAATTCAACTAGGTACCGGTGCCATGGAAATAAAAAGCGGTTACGGCTTGACTACCGATGCAGAAATGAAAATGCTTCGTGTAGCAAAAAAATTAGGAGAAAATTATCCGGTAACTATTAAAACTACTTTCCTAGGCGCCCATGCTGTACCAGCTATCTACAAAGACGATAAAGCAGGCTATATGGAGTTAATCATAAATGAAATGCTACCAAAAATAGCGGAAGAAGGTTTAGCTGATTATGTGGATATTTTCTGTGAAAAAGGATTCTTTAGCGTAGAAGATACGGAGCAGCTTTTGGAAGCAGGGAAGAAGTATAACTTAATACCAAAAATCCACGTGAATCAATTCAATGCTATCGGTGGAATTCCCGTTGCCGTAAAGCATAACGCACTTAGTGTAGACCACTTAGAGGTGATTACCGATGAGGACATAGAAGCTTTACGCGATAGTGGCACCATGCCTGTAGCTTTACCTACTTGTTCGTTTTTTATAAGTATTCCTTACGCTAACGGAAGAAAGATAATCGATGCAGGACTACCCTTGGCCATTGCAAGTGATTTAAACCCTGGAACAACGCCTAGCGGAAACATGAACTTTGTTATGGCTACGGCTTGTATAAAACTGCGATTAACACCAGAAGAAGCGATAAACGCTGCTACTATAAACGGAGCTTACGCTATGGGCATTTCGGACACGGTTGGTAGTATTACCAGAGGGAAAAAGGCGAATCTTATCATTACAAAGGAAATCTCATCCTACAACTATATGCCTTATGCCTTCGGTTCAAATTTAGTAGACAAAGTAATTCTTAACGGTAAACAAGTTTAAAGTATGGAATCCCTTATTTTTTACGATCGAGAGCATGTTTTAGAACGCACCTCTGTACGCAAACACGAAGTAAAAATCGGTGAGCAGATAGATGTTCTAGAGAGTTTATCGGCTATCCAACAAACGCCTGCAAAGTATATTTTATTGGGTATTGCAGAAGACATCGGCATACGAGCCAATCACGGCCGAAAAGGTGCTTCTGAAGCTTGGGAAAGTGCGTTACAAACTTTTTTAAATCTGCAACACACGCAATATACCCATACCCAACGAGTTGCACTGCTTGGAGAAATAAACTGTAAAGAGGAGAACTACCTAGCCGATCAGCTCCAGCCAGACGAACCTAATTACTATGAGGCTTTGGGGAAATTAGTGGAGCGAATTGATAAAAAAGTAGCTGAAGTTGTAAAAGAAATAGTAGCCCATGGCAAGGTTCCTATTGTAATTGGCGGTGGACATAACAACGCCTATGGGTGTATACATGGCTCCTATTTGGGCAAGGAAACTGCAATTAATGCTATTAATTTCGATGCACATACCGATTTCCGTCCGTTAGAACATAGACACAGCGGAAATGGCTTTTCGTTTGCTTTTTCGAAAGGGTATTTAAACAAGTATTTTATGTTTGGTTTACATCGAAACTACACTTCTCAATCTATTTGGGATACCATGGCACAAGAAGGTGAGCGAATTCAACATGTGCTATTTGAGGATATAATTTTTGGGAATAAAGGCAGTTATGAAGAAGCACTAAATAAAGCCATCGATTTTATTTCGGACACTAATTTTGGGATTGAATTGGATTTAGATTCCATAGCCGATATTGGCAGTAGTGCCATGACGCCAAGTGCTTTTGATTTGAATCAGGCAAGATTTTATCTATATCGATTAACTCGTTTGGAGAATTGCACGTATATACATTTATGCGAAGGTGCACCAAAACATGGATTGTATAGCAATCAGATAGGAAAGACTTTAGCTTACTTAATCAGCGATTGTATTGCCGATTAGTCTACACAAATAGCACTACTCCAATTTAGAGATAAAATATTGCGAGTTATTATAAATAAAAAAGAGGTTCGATTTTCGAACCTCTTTTTATTTATAGTCTCACTTGCTCTATTTAGAACATTTCTCTTCCAGCAAAATGGAATGCAGCTTCGATTGCAGCATTTTCATCGCTATCACTACCATGCACTGCATTTTCGTCGATAGACTCAGCAAACATTTTACGGATAGTTCCTTCAGCTGCTTCTTGAGGGTTAGTTGCACCGATAAGCGTACGGAAATCCTCAACGGCGTTTTCTTTTTCTAAAACAGCCGCTACAATTGGACCACGTGTCATAAACGATACAAGATCATTAAAGAACGGACGTTCTTTATGCACTTCGTAAAAACGCTCTGCATCGGCAACTGTCATTTGCGTCATCTTCATAGCTACAATGCGGAAGCCTGAAGCTGTAATCTTATCTAAAATAGCCCCAACGTGTCCTTTTTCAACAGCGTCTGGCTTAAGCATAGTCAATGTTCTATTCGTCGTCATTTGATTTCAAATTATTAATTCGCCACAAAAGTAAACAATTAGGAATTACTCCACAAACACCAACTATAAGTATTTTAAAATATGGACTAGAAAATAATGGTTGATGGTTGAATATTAATTATTAATGAAAGGATGCGAGGGAGCGACTTGGCGAAGTATCGAAATTTGGAGTATCACAAAATATCTGCGTTAATCGGTGACGAATAGACCGCCAGGATTCGCAAAGGGGCAAAATCCGCAAAAGAATTTTTCACTCTGCGTAACTCTCGGCATCTTTGAACTCTTTGCTTCATAGCAATATATGAATAGGCTGTGTTCTTAAGATTTCTAAGGATTATTTTTAAAGTTACTTAGTAAGCGATTTGACGGACATTATTAAAACAAAACTCGCATAACGGTTTTCGCACTTGTGGCGATATCTCGCTATACCGCATTACGATGTTGAAAGCATCCCTTTTTGATAAAAATTTTAATTTATTCCTCTAAATTAGCTTTATAACGTATATTCGCTTTTATGAACGAATCACAAATACAACAAATACATTCGCTTTTTAGTGAGCAAAAACAGGTTCTAATAATAGGACATAGGAATCCTGATGGAGATGCAGTTGGCTCTAGTTTAGCATTGTCTTTAACCTTAGAAAAGTTAGGCCATAACACAAAAGTGATAATGCCAAACGCCTTACCGAAATCTTTGAAATGGTTGCCAGGCTGCGACCGAATATTACAATACGAAATAGATAAAAAGGCTGTTGATAGTATTTTAGAAGATATCGAGGTGGTTTTTACTTTAGATTTTAACTCGCTTTCACGAGTTGGAGAGTTACAACAACCTTTAGAAAGCCTTCATAAAAAGGGAGTTCCCTTTGTTATGATAGACCATCATCAGAGTCCAGAGGACTATGCCATAGTCACCTACTCCGACGTGCAGATGAGCTCTACCGCACAAATGATATATCACTTTATAGAATCTGTAGGATGGCTTAATCAAATAGACGCTTCGATTGCTACTTGTATTTATACTGGCATTCTTACCGATACCGGATCGTTTAAATATCGAAGTACTACAGCAACTACCCACAGAGTTGTAGCAAACTTACTAGAAGCTGGAGCAGTAAACTGGCAAATAAGCAATAATATATACGATGCAAATAGTGAAAATAGATTAAAGCTACTCAGTACAGCATTGAATAACTTAGTGGTTTTACCAACCTACCATACAGCCTATATAACATTGAGCCAAGATGAGTTAGATGCCCATCACTTTCAAAAAGGCGATACCGAAGGCTTTGTTAATTATGCTTTATCTATAGAAAACATTAACTTGGCTGTTATCTTTATAGAAAGCAAACAAGAGGAGATTATAAAAATATCGTTACGCAGTAAAGGGGATTTCTCGGTAAACGAAATGTCAAGAGAACATTTTAATGGTGGCGGTCATAACAATGCTGCTGGTGGAAGAAGCACTTTAAGCTTGGAGCAGACGGTAAACTATTTCCGTGAGATTCTAGATACTTATAAAAATGATTTGACTTATGATTAGATACAGCTACTTTTTAGGTCTCTTTTGTAGCTTTGCAATATTAGCTAGCTGTATACAACAAACAGAGCCTAGACGCCCAGTAGAACAAAAATCCGGTTCTTTTCTTAAGGAATCTATTGAAAAAAATAGAGCACTTAATAAGGAAGAAGAGGCTTTTATAAAAGAGATTATTAAAAATGATTCGCTTAACGAATACTACCAAACAAAATCTGGATTTTGGTATACGTATGTGACTAAAAACTCTGAAAGCTCGGAAGTTCCTGAGTACAGCGATCGAGTAAGTTTTGAATACAGTCTTTCCGATATTTTAGGAAATGAAATCCTTTCTAAAGAAGCTATCGGGAAGCAAGTCTATTTGGTAGACCAAAGCAATCAGGATTTAATTTCTGGAATTCGAGAAGGATTAAAGCTTATGCACGTAGGAGAAACGGTTAAGTTTTTATTTCCTTCGTATAAAGCTTATGGTTATTATGGCTACGAAAACTATATCGGCCCGAACACCCCTTTACAATGCATTATAACCCTTAATTCAATAGATAAATCTAAACCTAAAACCGATTATGAAGAAAATTAACTTAATTATTTTAACCTTGCTCCTAGGAAGCTTAATGTATGCGTGTAATAGTAGCGATCATAGCGAGCTTGGGAATGGTATTTTTGCTGAGTTTCAAACCAACGAAGGTACCTTCGTTGCAAAGTTATATCATGAACAAACCCCGCTTACCGTTGCTAACTTTGTCTCGCTTGCCGAAGGAACCAATGAAATGATTACTGAAGAGGACAAAAAAGGCGTGCCGTTTTATGATGGTCTAATTTTTCATCGTGTGATAAAAGATTTTATGATTCAAGGTGGTGACCCTCAAGGAAATGGATCAGGTGGTCCTGGATATCGTTTTCCAGATGAGTTTGTTCCTGAATTAACACACAGTGGCAAAGGCATACTTTCTATGGCCAACTCTGGACCGAACACTAATGGAAGTCAATTCTTTATCACATTAAAAGAAACACCATGGTTAGATGGGAAGCATACGGTATTTGGTGAGATTGTAGAAGGACAAGAAGTTGTAGATGCTATTGGACTATTAGAAACAAAAAATGATCGTCCTGTAAACGAAGTGGTTATGGAAAAAGTAACCATAATCCGCAATGGAAATCCAAAGTTAGCCTCTTTTGAAAAACAATTAAAAGAAATTGAAAAAGAACATGAAAAAGCACTTGCTAAGAAGGAGAAAGTAAAGAAGGAAAATCAAAAGAAGTTCGAAAAACTATTCGAAAACTCTATAGAAATGGAAAGTGGTTTACGCATTCACTACGTAGAGAAAAATGATAACGAAAAACCTGAGTACCAAGACAAGGCTGGAATTAACTATGCAGGCTTCTTAACCGATGGAATGTTATTTGACTCTAACCTCTTTGAGGTAGTAAAAGAAAACAATCCTGAAGAAAACGTTGATAAAAACAACCAGAAATTTAATCCAATAGACATAACCATAAGTCCAGAGCTTGGATTTATTCCAGGATTTAAAGAAGCTGTTTTAGAAATGAAGTACGATGAGAAAGTATATATTCTTATCCCACCTCATTTAGCTTATGGCGAAAACGGAGTGCCAGGACTTATTCCACCAAATTCAGAATTAGTATTTTATATTGAAATGCTAAAAACAGAGTAACCACTCCTTACATAGAAGAATAAAAAAACCGATGTCAAAAATGGCATCGGTTTTTTGTTTGAAGGCTTAGATGATAGGTTACCTCTTAGGTATGTTCTTTAATATTTCTTGTAAGAATTTCCAAAACTTCTGTGTAGAGCTTATACTCGCTCGCTCGTCTGGTGAATGTGCTCCTAAAATATTTGGACCAAATGATATCATTTCCATTCCCGGGTAATGATCGCCGATAATACCACACTCCAATCCAGCATGACAAGCTGCAACATTAGCTTTTTCGTTAAACATTTCACTATACAGATTATCCATTACTTTTAGGATTTGACTATCCATATCTGGTTGCCATCCAGGATAATCTCCAGAAAGGTCAACCTTTGCATCAATCAACTCATAAGCAGATCGGATAGACTTAACTAAGTCCGATTTTCCACTTTCTACCGAAGAACGAAGTAAAGATTCCGTACGAAGCTCTCCATTTTTAAATATAACTCTAGCCAAGTTACTTGAAGTTTCCACCAAACCATCAACATCTGGACTCATTCGGAAAACACCATTGTAGGAAGCGTAAATAGCACGAGTAAGCTTGGCAAAGTCATTCTGAGCTAATACTTTTTCGTTTACCTTCCCTATTTCCTGAACTTGGATTTCTATGTTGGGCTCTATAGTCTTGAATTCTGAAATAATATTTTCTTTTTCCGTTTCAAGATTATCTAATAGTGTCTTTTTAACATCTTGTACCACTACTACTTTTGCCATTGCTTCTCTTGGAATAGCATTGCGCAGTCCTCCACCATCAATCTCTAGCAAGTTGGCAAAATCACTAGCTGTATAAAGCAAACGATTCAAAAGTTTATTAGCATTCCCAAGGCCTTTGTGAATCTCCATTCCACTATGTCCACCTTGTAAGCCTTTTACCTCAATTTTGAATGTCAAGCCATCAGAAGGCGCATCGGTTAAACTGTATTTTTTGGTTGCTGTAAGATCTACTCCGCCTGCACAACCTATACCTATTTCATCGTCTTCTTCAGTGTCTAAATTCAACAGAATTTCTCCTTTCAAAAAGTCCGACTCCAATCCTTTAGCACCGGTCATTCCAGTTTCTTCATCTATCGTAAACAAAGCTTCTAGCGCCGGATGTTCAATGGTTTCACTTTGTAGAATAGTCATAATGGCCGCAACACCTAGACCGTTGTCTGCACCAAGGGTAGTTCCTTTTGCTTTTACCCAATCGCCATCTACATACATTTCTATTCCTTGTGTAGCAAAGTCAAAATCCGTATCGTTATTTTTTTGATGTACCATGTCTAAATGGGATTGCAGTACTACCATTTTCCTATCTTCCATTCCTTTGGTGGCAGGTTTTCTTATCACCACATTCCCTACTTTATCCACTTGAGTTTCTAAACCAAGCTTCTCGCCAAATGCTTTCATAAATGCAATTACTTGCTCTTCTTTCTTTGAAGCCCTTGGCACAGCATTCAAATCAGCAAAATTATTCCAAACCTGTTTAGGCTCTAAACCTCTAATTTCTTTATTCATATATTTTGTTTTAATTTAAAGTCACCATACCGTCAAAAATACGACTTATTCTTTTAAATCTAAGAGAAACTGACTCAAGTCCCATGTCAAATTTTTGTATTTTCCCCTTATTATAGTCGTATGGAATGAAAGACAAAGTCAATATTATTTTAAGCGCTCTATTACCACTACAGTATCTTTTAATACGGTGGATTAGCAACTATACAGAATGGATAGAAACTTATTATAGCCAAGGCTTTTACTTAAAGATAGCTAAAGCACTACAAGGGCTTTTCGGGTGGTTACCTTTTTCGATTGGTGATATTTTCTACTTTACTATAGGGATTTGGTTTCTCTACCTACTCTATAAATTAATAAAAGAAAAGCGTCCCAACTTCCTGAAAAATGCATTACGTATAACGGCTACTCTTTCTATTTTTTATTTTTTATTCAATCTATTTTGGGCATTAAACTACTATCGCGTTCCGCTTTATCAAAAAATGGAAATAGAGACCTCCTATTCTACCGAAGATTTATATAATACGACGCAGAAGTTACTGGCTAATACCAATGCCTTACATACCGATTTGGCTTTCGCCGATAGTCTAGTGGTTAGTCCACATACCAAAAAGAATATCCGAGCCATCGCATCGCAAGGCTATGAACGAATTCCAACATATATTTTATCCACTAATAAAATCCCATCTATAGCTAAGAATAGTCTGTTTAGCTTAACGCTATCCTATATGGGATATGGCGGTTATTTCAATCCTTTTACAGGCGAAGCACAGGTAAATTCAAAAACACCAAAAGCTTTATACGCAGTAACTGTTGCTCATGAACATGCCCATCAATTGGGCATTGCCGCAGAAAATGAAGCGAATTTTATTGGTGTGTTGGCAAGTTTAAAAAACCATGATAAATTTATACAGTATGCTGGATATAGTTATGCCTTACGCTATTGTTTAAACGAATTAGGCAGACGAGACAAAGAATTGTATAAAGAAGTATATGAAGGAATCCATCCTGGAGTATTGGCTATGTATAAAAATCATCATGAGTTTTGGAGAAAGTACGATACGGTAATAGAACGAGTTTCGAAAGAAATATGGGATAAAATGCTGAAAGCAAATAAGCAAAAGGATGGGATTAGCAGTTATAGTTATATCGTTGCTTTATTGGTGAATTTTGATAAAGCACAGCCAGATTTTTTTTCTATTCATTAAGACTCCTTAAAAAAGCGCATCTTTATGTATATTGCAGTCTATTGTATAACCCAATTATTCGTCCATATTACGTGAATACAGAAGCTATTATAAAAAATGTTGCAGAAGTTCTTAAGGAAACACCTTCTGCACTAAGTACAGTAAAAGCAGGTAAAGGCATAGATAAACGCTTCTATGCACTGGCTGAGTACATGGTGAATAAAGCCATAAAGCACGACGCTCTTATCGTTTCGGAAAATGGCAAAGGTGTAGCTATTTTATTTGAGCATAAAGCTGGAAAAAAGAATCAGTTTAAAGATCCTATTTCAGAGCAAATAAGATTGTTGTTTAAGGTTACTGGACTTAAAAATGCCTTGCGTATTTTAAAAAACCAAAAACAAATTAACTCTGTACGACCAAAAGATGAATCGTATTTATATTGCTGGTTTTGGGGTATAGCCAAAGGCAGCCGAGGGTCGGAAACACAGGTTGGGGCTGAAATGAAAGATACGTTACTCCGAATAGCTAATGAAAAACAACTCCCTCTTTACGCAGAAACACGCACCAAACGCAATGTAATTGTTTACCGTCGCTATGGTTTCGAAATGTTTAATGAGTGGGACCATCCAGATGGCGATAAAATGTGGTTTTTACGTTACGTTCCCGAAAACATAAAGAAATAGCAGTGGATAAGTATATTGAGAGTTTACAAAACCCTTTGGTAAAACAAGTTCGAAATCTTCAAAGCAAATCACGTGAAAGACGAAAAACAGGGCTTTTTGTAATAGAAGGCGTGCGGGAAGTAAACCTAGCTTTACAGTCTGAATATAATATTAAAACCCTTTTATACTGCAAGGAAGTAGCTTCAGAATTGGTTTTATCCGATGTTTTAAATAGCTTAAACCAAAAAACAGAGCGTGTAGAAATTGGGAAGCAAGTTTATGAAAGACTTGCCTATAGAGCTAGTACCGAAGGGGTAATAGCAATTGTACAGGAAAAAAAACACGATGTAAACACATTAAAAAGTAAGCTTATCGCCACTCCTCTTCTATTAGTTGCAGAAGCTCCTGAAAAGCCCGGAAACATAGGCGCACTTCTACGAACGGCAGATGCTGCAAATTTAGACGGAGTTATTATAGCCAATCCAAAAACCGATTTATACAATCCAAATATAATTCGATCTAGCGTAGGCTGTGTTTTTTCTATGCCAATAGCCACGGGAAGCACATCAGAAATCATTCAGTTTTTAAAGGAGAATAACATTGCCATCTATTCGGCCATTCTACAAGACTCCAAGTGTTATACCGATATGGATTTCAAACAAAGTACAGCTATTGTTATAGGAACAGAAGATGTAGGTCTTAGCCAAGAATGGCGTAAGGCTAGCAAACAAAACATTAGTATTCCTATGCAAGGAAAAATAGA
>Ga0209487_1003518_pt1 | contig 12280 bp, 8 predicted proteins | sample Poulit2012_FD_187524 | JGI IMG/M metagenome (GOLD analysis project Ga0209487, IMG submission 187524) | Agricultural soil microbial communities from Georgia to study Nitrogen management - Poultry litter 2012 (SPAdes) (version 2) | ecosystem: Environmental > Terrestrial > Soil > Agricultural land... | reverse complement strand
CACGATGGTCTGTACTGCTTCCATCGGGACACGGTAGGAGCGTCCAAATCGTACAGCTGGTAGGTCACCTGCGTGGATCATCCGGTACACGGTCATACGCGAAACCCGCATCATCTCTGCAACTTCGGTGACCGTCATGAATTTTGCATTTGCGAAATTCTCCGCCACAGTTAATACTCCTTTAACGTTCCCTCATCGACGGGGTTTCTACGCCTGAGGGGAAGTTCAGATTGTAGGCGGCAACCACCATTAGACATTAATAGTAGCTTACGCAGTGGAATGCAAGAGTTGGCTAGTCGAACCATGGGTCCAGACCGTGAAACGGGAACACGGCTTTGCGGGTCGCCATGATCGACTGGTCAATCGCATCCGCTGGATCATAACCGACTTCCCAAGAGCGCCACCAGACATCTGCGCCATCAGACATCGAGGTAACGACGTCGTCAATATTGTCGACGCCCAGCTCTTCGGCGGCCAGTTCGCGCCACGACTGCGGGATTTCAGTTTTGGGCGATATCGGTGTGCCCGCAGCAATACTCACCAAATGTGCCCAGGCCCGTGGCACCACTTTCATTGGGCTATAGCCGCCACCGCCCAGGGCTAACCATTTTCCATGCGCGAAATCCTCCGCCCAGTCTGAGGCATCAACCATCAGTTGGCGTTGCCCGTCCACTGACAGGTTCAGATCTGCCAGTGGATCATCCCGGTGCCCGTCAGCACCGTGCTGGGTGACCAAGATTTGTGGTGAAAATGTTCGCATGAGTTGGGGGACGACGGCATGGACGGCGCGTAAGAAACCCGCGTCTCCAACCGAGGCTGGGACCGCCACGTTGGCGACACTACCTTCGGCCTGCGGTCCGCCAATATCTTTGGCAAAACCCGTGCCGGGAAAAAGCAAGAGTCCAGTTTCGTGGATCGAGATGGTGAGTACTCGCGGATCATTCCAGAATGCTTGTTCGACCCCGTCGCCGTGGTGGGCGTCGACATCCACGTATGCGATCCGTTCAGCACCCTGGTCCAGCATCCATTGGATGGCCAGAGCGGCGTCGTTATAAATACAAAATCCCGATGCGGCGGAGCGTTGAGCGTGGTGCATACCCCCGGCAAAATTGACGGCCTTGTCGACGTCGCCATTCCAAATGGCTTTGGCCGCGACCAGGGTGCCGCCGGCAATACGCGCCGATGAGTCGTGCAGATCGGCAAATACGGGACAGTCTTCGGTGCCCAGTCCGCTGGCCTCATAAACCTGGCCAATGTTGGCGATCGTTTCCGAGTCAGTGGAATCGGCATCACGCGAGGCGGCTTTGACCTGTGCGATGTAATCAACCGAGTGGACGGTGGCCAGTTCGGCGTCGGTGGCAACCGGCGGTTTGAGCTGTACGAGCGTGTCACAATCTAGGACACCCAAAGATTTCGCAAGGCGGTGCGTGAGTTTTAGGCGCACCGGATTCATGGGGTGGGTATCGGAGAATCGGTAGCTCAAAAACGCGTCATCCCACACCAGAGCACTACGAGGTCCAGCTGTGTTTTCCATCACTGACCAGCGTAGGACGTTGTGTTGCCAGACCGCCCTAAACCAGCCATTATGACGTTTTTTTGCTTCTACACCACGAGCGGAGGCTGGTCGTGGAGGAGTTAAAGGGCGATGATGGAAACCGTGAACCAATCACGTTTTAGTCCGGGAGCAAGACTCCACCAGAGCGGTGGGGTAAGTTTGGCGCGCAGACTTTCTGATCTCATAACCGGTCGACCAGGCCGTGCCGCTACATCAATGTTTATCCTAGTCATCGCTATTTTTACCGGGCTTCTATCGCTGCCGTTCGCAGCCGCAGATAACACCGGTACTCCCCTGGTGGATGCGGCACTGACTGCAACTTCGGCGGTGACCGTCACCGGGCTCAGCTCGCTGTCCATCGCCGATCATTATTCATTTGCCGGACAGCTCATCCTCTTAGGTGGTGTCCAGCTCGGTGCATTAGGGATTGTCACCCTGGGCGCCTGGTTAACCATGATGGTCTCGCGTCGGTTGGCTCTTCGGTCTCGTCTGTTATCCACGGAATCGATAGGTATCTCAGGGCTTGGTCAGGTGCCGGCACTTTTACTGACCATAGTGGTGTTCACACTGGTCATTGAAATCGGGTTGGCCCTCGTCATGCTGCCCGTCTTTATCGGCCAGATGGGTGTGGGCGACGGGTTTTTCCATGCGATTTTTTATGCGATATGCGCCTTTGCCAATGCCGGTTTTCAGTTGAGTCCTGCTGCCCTGGACAACCCGGTGATCATGACCACGGTCAATATCGGAGTCTTTGCCGGGGCCCTGGGCTTCCCAGTGGTGTATATGCTCTATCGCATGATTTTCCATAGGGCGCGGATAAATTTACATACACGACTCACTTTGGAAGTCACCATCGCCCTGTTAGTGCTCGGAACGGTACTCATGGCTATTTTCGAGTGGAATAATCCGGACACGCTCGGCGATATGAGCGTCCCAGAAAAGCTCCACAACGCCTTATTTGCCTCCAGTATGACGCGTTCCGGCGGGTACAATGCTTACGAAGTCATCGATCAAACCGATCAGACCCTGTTGGTGTCCAATGTTCTCATGTTTATCGGCGGTGGCTCAGGTTCAACGGCCGGCGGGATCAAGGTCACGACCCTTGCTGTTCTGATCCTGGCCATCATTGCTGAAACCCGCGGTCATGAACATATCCGGGTGCATCGTCGCGAGATTTCAAATGGCACCGTCCGCGTTGGCGTCGCTGTGGTCGCCGGTGGAGCACTCGTGGTGCTCGTAGCTGTTACGGCGCTCACCGCCGTCACCGGTCAGGACCTGGAAACCACTATGTTTGAGTCGTTATCAGCTTTTGGCACCGTCGGGTTGACCACGGGCCTCACCGAGACCGCGCCAGAGGCCGGCAAATGGATTCTAATCGTACTGATGTTTATCGGCCGGGTTGGGACCATCACGCTGGCGGCCGGACTCACCGCACGACATAAGCCCACCTTCTTCCGGTACCCAACGGAGCGGCCAATCATTGGCTAACCACCATCCGGGACAGCGGCTCATGCACTCATGCTTCTCGGATCCCAATGATTTCACCGAGCCAGACGGGTTTTCTGGGCCGTGTTTCTCTCCACTCCCCCGTATTTTTGGGGTGGTACGATCGACGAATAACCCCAGCTGGGACCACCCGTACTGGCCCGGCCGCCCCAACATTCCACAACACTGCGCAATGCCGCATCATGGCTCGTCTCATGCCACTCAGCAGAAAGGCCGACATTGGTTAAACAAACTGATTCCCCGGTGCTCGTAATCGGGCTGGGTCGTTTTGGCTCGGCGCTGGCAGAAGAACTCGCTGCCTCCGGTCAGGACCTCTTGGCAGTGGACCAGGACCGCAGTATCGTCCAGCACTATTCGGGCGAGTTCACCTCGGCGGTCCAAGCTGACGGCACCGATATCACGGCCCTGGAACAGCTGGGCGCGGCACAATTTAGCACGGCCGTGGTGGCCATCGGTTCGTCGATAGAAAATTCGGTGCTCACCGTGGCTAACCTGGTGGATTTAGGGGTTGAAACGATTTGGGCCAAGGCCATTACTCGGTCTCACGGCACCATTCTGACCCGCATCGGTGCCACCAATGTGGTCTATCCGGAACAGGATGCTGGCGAACGCACCGCCCATCTGCTTGCCGGCACGATGCGCAACTTCACCGAGTTCTCCCCCGGCTATGCGCTGGCAAATATCACGATTACCGAGGCGTTAGCCGATCAGCCGCTTAGTGAATTGCGGCTCAAGCAACGCTACGACGTGACCGTGGTAGCGGTCGAGAAGGAAGACGAGTTCCAAAACGTCTACCCAGAAACGGTGCTGGCCGAGGGCGAGAACATTATCGTGGCCGGCCCCACGGAACGAGTGGACGAGTTTGCCAAACGTGTCTAATACCGACGTCGCACGCAGGATCGTCATTTGGCTGCACACAAGAGGATTGGGGCATGTTCCAATAGAAAGAGGGGTCGTGCCATATGGTTCAGGCCATCGTAGTGGGCTCCGGGCCCAATGGCCTCGCGGCGGCACTGACCCTTGCCACTGCCGGCGTCGAGGTGACGGTTTATGAGTCCTCCGACACCCCTGGCGGCGGGGCACGCTCAGCCGAACTGACCCTGCCTGGGCTGGTGCACGATCACTGTTCTGGGTTTCATCCGCTGTGCGTGGACACTGCGTTTGCGGACAGTGCACAGCTGGCGGATTACGGTTTGGAGTGGGCGCTTCCCGCCGTACAATATGCGCATCCTTTAGACGACGGACACGGCGCTGCGGCGTATCGTTCCGTAGGAACCACGGCTGCAGTGTTGGAGGATACCTCCTGGCAACATATTTTTGGTCCACTCACCAGTCGGTTCCCCTCGATTGCCAGAGATTTTTTACAGCCGATGCTCCGACTGCCACAGGCACCGGCCACATTCCTGAACTTCGGTTTGCGGGCTGGGCTACCCGCCAATATGTTGGCCGGGCTGATGCACACCGAACAGGCCAAAGCATTATTCGCCGGCGTCGCAGCACACGCATTCCGTCCGCTGGCTTCGATGGGTTCCTCAGCCATCGGTGTCGCGCTGGCCACGGCCGCACACGCCTATGGTTGGCCGGTGGCCAAGGGTGGCTCTGGCGCGATTGTGGATGCCATGCTCCAGGCGCTTGATGCCTATGGGGCTCGTGTCGTCACCGGCGTGCATGTTACGACCATTCATGATCTGCCCGAGGCCGATATCGTCATGCTCAACACGGCTCCCGGTGCTGCAGCCGAAATTTTGGGCCCCAAATTGCCAGGTTCCATTGCCAAACGGTTGAAAAGATTTCGCCACGGTCCTGGCGCAGCAACGTTGAGCCTGGCGATTGAAGGCGGGATCCCGTGGACGTATGAACCGGCCCGAGCCGCTGGCACCGTTCACGTGGGTGGTTCCTTTGCCGAAATCGCATTTGTCGAGCAACAGATTACCAACGGGATCATGCCGCGCAACCCGTTTGTCTTGGTCGGGCAACAGTCGGTGGCCGATCCGTCCAGGCGCAAGGATAATATTCACCCGATTGATGCCTACGCTCATGTTCCGGCCGGATATCCCCATGATGCAAGCGAAGTGATCCTGCAACAAATCGAACGCTTCGCCCCCGGGGTCCGTGATCGTATTATTGGTCAGTTCTCGCGGACCACCGCAAACTTAGAAGCCGAAAACCCAAATTTTGTGGGCGGGGACATCGTCTCTGGGGCAAACGCTTTCGATCAACTCATTTTCCGTCCGCGGCCCACGGTTAATCCGTACCGGCTGGGTGTGCCCGGCGCCTACCTGTGTTCGGCGGCCACTGCCCCGGGTGCAGGAGCGCACGGCATGGCCGGTTATAACGCGGCTCGCAGTGCGCTCAAAGAACTGGGGGCCTAAGCTCCGAGTTCTTCGGAACGGGCAACATTGGCCCGCAGCGCATCGATCATCAGCTGATTGAACCCGTTGGCGTCAAAAGATTGCAGTGCTGCTTCGGTGGTGCCGCCTTGTGTGGCAATCGAATTTTCCAACGCGGTTGGGTCGGCGTCGGGCAGCTCTAACATGGTGGCGGCACCGACTACGGTGAGTCGTGCCAGTTCGTGGGCGTCGGTGGCGTCCAGTCCCAAGTGTGTTCCGGCGGCAGCCAGGGCGTTCACGAAACGAAAAACATAGCCCGGCCCCGAACCGGCCACTGCGGCAAGCGCATTGAGTTGTTCTTCAGGCACCGGGAAGACCGTGCCAGATTCGGCAAAGATGCTCTGCACCTGGGCAACCTGTTCATCGGACACGTTCGCCCCGCGTGCCATACCCACGACTCCTTGGCCTACGGTCAGTGCAACATTTGGCATGGTGCGTACGACGGGCTGCCCGGTTGGCAGTGCTGCGGTCAGGGTTGCTACCGTGACACCCGCGGCAACGGAAACAACGGTGGCTTCGGGTTTTAACGCGGTGGCGAGTCCTGCTGCGGTCTCCACAATGTGCATCGGTTTGACCCCCAGGACAACGATATCGGCGTCCGCCACGGCGTCACAATTGGCCTGTGGGTTGTCTTGGGTTGCGATCACTTCGATCCCAAATTCAGCGCTGCGGGTCTCCGCTGAGGCCGCCGAAAAGGTGGTGGCGGTAATCTTGGACCGGTCAAAGCCGTCGGCGAGCAGCCCCGCGACGATGGCGGAGTTCAGATGTCCCAAACCGATAAAGCTGATGTGCACTACGTATCTCCTTGATTTTATGGGTTCCGCGCCAGGTGTTCGCGGGCAAAGGCCAGTGATTCGGCCAGCATTTCTTCGCGGTGTCCTGGATATTTTTGGCCGCGCGTAGAAACTTCAATGCACACGGCACCGTCGTAGTCACTCTGGGCGATGTGGTGCAGCGATTCCACCACCCGTTGGTGTCCGTAGCCGGGTAGCAGGTGCTCATCGGCGGCGGTTCCGGAACCATCGGTCAGGTGCACGTGAGCCAGTCGTGAGCCCAGCAGTTTGATGGCGGCCAGGGAATCCATTTTTGCGGTGGCCGCATGCGAAAAGTCCCAGGTGACGTAATCGTAATCCTGTGGGATTGGATTGTAGTCGGGTAAGTACATTTTAATTTCTTGGCCGCGGACCCGCCACGGGTACATATTTTCTACCGAGATGGTCACACCGGTGGCTTCCATGATGTCGCGTATGCCGGTGGCAAAGTCCAGTGCGTAGGAGCCTTGCCAGCGGAATGGCGGGTGGACGACGACGATTTCGGCGCCAAGTTCGCGGGCGAGGTCAGCGGCGCGGGCGACCTTGGTCCAGGCGGATCCCCACACTTGTTGGGTGAACAGCAGGGTTGGTGCGTGGATCGAGTGAATTGGCATGGAGTGCCGTTGGGAGAGGTCATCAAGTTTGGTGGGGTCGTGGGTCCACCGGTTTTGGGTGACCATGACTTCGACGCCGTCATAACCGATGTCTTCGGCCATGGCGAATACGTGTTGGGGTGGCAGGGAAAAGATCGACGATGACGACAGTGTCACCGGGATTTCGGGTCTAACCACCTGCTACTCCTAATGAGAATCCGGGCCGTTGGTCATCCGAAGTTAAGTCTACGCCTTCAACCCACGCGTTGTCGTTGGTTTGGGCCACTCGGCCCTGCACGCGCAGCGCATCCAGCCGACCAAGGATGAGCCCTTCGCGCAACGCCCACGGACAAATCCGCAACCGTTTGACTTTGAAGAACTCCATGGCGGCCTGGGCGACCATTCCGCCGGCCAGCACCTGGCGGGCACGGATATCGGAGACGCCGGGGAGTTGGGCGCGTTGTTCTTCGGTCATCAGCGCCATGGTTTGGTTCCAGGTCGTGAGATCTTTGAGCCGGAGTTTCCGGGATACGAAGAGCCCCTCGGTAGACGGGGCGGCGCCGGCCAACCGTGCTAGGGAGCGGAACGTTTTGGATGTCCCGGTGACCACCGTGTTCTCGGGCAGTTTTTTGGGAAATAGCGGCCGATATTCGGCGAGCACCGCATGGATATACTGCTGCAGCCCCGCAACCTGCTCGGTGCTGGGCGGGTCGGGGTGTTCAAAGAAATCTTTGGTGAGCCGTTGGGCGCCTAACGGTACCGAGACCGCCTTGGTTGGCAGTTCATCGGTGCCAAATGACATTTCGAAGGATCCACCACCGATGTCGAAATTCAGCAGGTTTTCGACGTGCCAGCCGTGCCAGCGTCGCACCGCAAAATAGGTCATGGCCGCTTCTTGGTCACCGGACAGCACGGTCAAGTGCACCCCGGTTTCTTGTTCAATCCGGTCCAGTACGGCCGGCCCGTTGGCTGCATCTCGAATGGCTGAGGTGCAGAAGCTGATCATGTCGGCGGCTGCATTGGCTTTGGCAAAAACCACGGCACCGTGAATGGCGTCCACCAGGCTGCGCTGGCCAGCCTCGGTGATGGAGCCGTCGTCGTCCAAATGTTGGATCAGCGACATGGGACGCTTATGGTCGGCATACGCGGTTGGGCGCGCGCCAGGAAACGCATCCACCAGCAGCAAGTGGATGGTGTTTGAGCCAATGTCCAGTACTCCCAGACGCATGGGCGACTACTTCTTTGCTTTCCGGGCCGGACCTTTGGCCCGCTTCTCGGCCAGCAACTCAAACGCCTGCCCTTCGGTGATCTGTTCGGGGGCGGTGCCACGGGGGACGGTCACGTTGGTGGTGCCGTCGGTGATGTAGGGACCAAATCGGCCGTCTTTGATGACGACTTTTTTGCCCGACGACGGGTCGTTGCCGAACTCTGCCATGGGCGGTTTTGCTTGGCCGCGGCCGCGACGCTGTTTGGGCTTCGAATAGATTTCCTCGGCTTCAGCCAACGTGATGGTGAAGAGCTGTTCTTCCGTTTCCAGGGAACGCGAGTCGGATCCCTTGCGCAGATACGGACCGAAACGCCCGTTTTGGGCGGTGATTTCTTCACCGTCGGCGGCAACACCTAAACTGCGTGGCAGCGAGAGGATCTTGCGTGCATCGTCCAGCGTCATCGTGGCGATTTCCATGCCCTTGAGCAGCGAACCGGTTTTCGGTTTTGGTTTCTTCGGAGCCTTCTTGGGCTTCTTGCGCCCATTCTTGTAGTACTCATCCGGTTGGGCGTCTTTATGCGCCTGGATCTGTTCTTCGGTCAGGTCCGGGATAATCTGGGTGACGTACGGTCCGTACCGGCCGTCTTTGGCCACCAGTTCGTAGCCGGTGTCCGGGTCCACGCCCAGCGGCCGTTCGGATGGTCCAGCGGTCTCAATCATTTCCACGGCCATCTCGGAGGTCAGTTCATCGGGGGCCATTTCTTCTGGCACGTTGGCACGTTTGGGGTCGTCGCCCTCTTTGGCATCTGCCGGTAGTGCTTGTTCCAGGTATGGTCCGTAACGGCCCACCCGCAGGGTAATGCCTTCGGCCACGGGAATCGAGTTTATGGCCCGAGCGTCAATATCGCCCAGGTTTTCTACGGTGTGCTTCAGCCCCTCGGCGGTTTCGGCGGCACCAAAGTAGAACCCGGACAGCCAGTCTTGCCGGTCCATTTGGCCGGCGGCAATCTGGTCGAGGTCATCTTCCATGCGTGCGGTAAACGTGTAGTCCACGTAGCGACCAAAGTGTTCTTCCAACAGTCGGATCACCGAGAAGGCGGTCCAGGACGGGACTAACGCGGAGCCGCGTTTGCGCACATAGCCGCGGTCAACAATGGTCGAGATGGTCGGCGCGTAGGTGGATGGTCGGCCAATTTCACGTTTTTCGAGTTCCGCAACCAGGGATGCTTCAGTGTAGCGGGCCGGTGGCGTGGTTTCGTGGCCTTCGGCTTCCACATCGCGGCCTTCCAGAATCTGGCCTTCGCCCATATCTGGGAGTCGCGCGTCGTCGCGGGTTTGTTTTTCACCGGGTACCGTTTTCTGGTCGGATTCATAGGCTTTCATGAACCCCGGCACGGTGATGACGGTCCCGGATGCGGAGAATTCGGCGACCCGCGGGGTGGCTTCAGCAGAGGTGCCCGCAACTTTGACGGTTGCGGTGTACCCGGTGGCGTCCACCATTTGGGAGGCCACGGTGCGTTTCCAGATGAGTTCGTAGAGCCGGAATTCATCGGCGGTCAGCGAGTTCTTGACCATCGACGGGGTCCGGAAGTAGTCACCCGACGGGCGGATGGCTTCGTGTGCTTCCTGGGCCGCAGTGTTTTTGGAGGCGTAGTACCGCGGTTTTTCCGGCACCATATCGCCACCGTAGAGTTCGGTGGCCTGTTTGCGGGCCGCCGAGATAGCCTGCGACGACAGGATGACCGAGTCGGTACGCATATAGGTGATGTAACCGTTTTCATACAGTCGCTGCGCAACCTGCATGGTCACCCGGGAGGTGAACCGCAGGCGGCGGGAGGCTTCCTGCTGCAGGGTTGAGGTGGTAAATGGTGCGGCCGGACGACGGCGGTAGGGCTTATCTTCGAGCGAGGTAATCGCAAATTCGGCGTTCTCAAGTCCGGCGGCGAGCGACTGCGCGGATGCCTGATCGATGTGGGCAACATCGGCTTTGGGTTTCAGCTGTCCGTCGTCGTTGAAATCGCGACCGGTGGCTACCCGTGCGTCGTCAATGGCGGAGAGTTTGGCTGCAAAAGACTCTTCAGCGTCGGTGACAAAATTTGCGGTGATATCCCAGTAGGAGGCCGGCACAAAAGCGATGCGTTCGCGTTCGCGTTCAACCACCAGGCGGGTGGCCACGGACTGGACGCGCCCGGCGGAAAGTCCGGGGCCGACTTTGCGCCACAGCACCGGTGAGATTTCGTAGCCGTAGAGGCGGTCCAGGATGCGGCGGGTTTCCTGCGCGTCAACCAGGTCGGTGTCGAGTTCGCGAATGTTTTCTAGCGCCCGCTGAATGCCCTCTTCGGTGATTTCGGTAAATGCCATGCGATAGACCGGGACTTTGGGTTTCAGCACCTCGAGCAGGTGCCAGGCAATTGCTTCGCCTTCCCGGTCAGCATCTGTGGCCAGGTAGAGTTCGTCGGCGCTTTTGAGCGCTTTGCGGAGTTCGGAGACTTTCTTCTTCTTGTCGTCTGCCACCACGTAGAAGGGTTCGAAGCCGTCTTCGGTGTCAACCGCGAATCTGCCGTAGGGCCCTTTTTTCATGTCGGTGGGCAGATCTGAGGGGCGGGGCAGATCGCGAATATGACCCACCGATGAATCGACAATCCAGCCGTCACCCAAAAACTTGGCGATGGATCGGCTCTTCGCCGGGGATTCCACGATAACCAGTTTGGTGGTGTCACCGTTGGTCGATGCAGAATTTTTTGCGCTCACGGGGCTCCTTTTCATTGCAGCAGCTTCAACACTAATCTAACCGGTTGCGGTATCGGGCTCGAATACTTCCAAAAATCCGTCAATGTATAAAGCCGTGATGTTGTCTTGCAGTGCAGCGGTCTGCTGGTCGTCTAGTTCCAGTAATCCTGCCACGGCTGCCACGATTTGTCCGGTCGACAGTTCGCCATCGGCCGCTCCCAGTACCGCGGCGGTCGCGGTATCGAGTCGAATATGTCGTCCAAATCCGGCCCCGGATCGTGCCATGAGCACTTCCGGGTGCGCCGCGCCGAAGCGTTGATACTGTTCATAGGTTACCCACTGCGGGGCAACCAGGTGAACATCGGCCAACGCCCAGCCGGTGGTCCCGGTGCGGTGGACGACGTCGTATTTCTGCACGGCGGACGTCCACGCGCTGGCCACCGGTTGATGGACGGCGTCAGTCAGGTACTCAAATTTTTGTAGCGGTGCGGTGTCTACTCTTTTTCGTAACCATACCCAACCGAACCCGATTTGGGTGACCCCGCGGTGTTCGAAGTCATCCAGATAGGTGGCGTACGCCTGCTGATAGGTCTGCTGGTCGAGGTGTTCGGAGGAGTCTTGTAACCAGATTTCGGCGTACTGACACGGGTCGGAGCTGGAACGTTGGATGGCCCAGATGTCCAGGCTAGCAGCGGGCCAGGTGGCCAGGCGGGTGTGCCAGGGCTGGTCGCCGAACATTTCCCAGTTGGCCAACATGACGGCGGTGGCCCCCGGGTTCAACACCGTATCGATATTGGCGATGAGCTCTTTGACTAACCGGTCGCCGGTTTGACCGGTTTCCCGATAGGTGTGGGTGGTTTCGGCCTGGGCCGGGGCGATCACAAACGGCGGGTTGGTGACCACCAGGTCAAAGGTCTGGTCTGTGACGGGTTCTAACATATTACCGACTACCACGGTGACACGCTCGGCGAGACGTTCGGGTTCAACGTTGAGCACGGCAGCGTTGAGCAGCATATTAAAGACGGCGAAATCTAGTGCGCGCTGGGAAATATCGGTGATGGTCACATGCTGCGTGTGAGTCAGTAAATGTAACGCTTGGATGCCGCAGCCGGTACCAATGTCCAAGGCGGTGGCCACGGTTTCACGCGGGGTGATGTTGGCAAGCGTCAGCGAGGCTTTCCCGACCCCTAAAATGTGCTCGGCCGGCAGCGGTGCACCCAGCTGTTTGGCAGTTTGGTCGGAGGCCACCCACATGTCTCCCGGCTGGTCGGTGGCATAGGCTGAAATATCCACGGTGGCCACCACATCGCCGTCGTCGTTGATTCGCACCAGATTGAGTTCCATGGCTTTTTCGAGGCTGAGCGTGGCGAAGACCTGCTCGGCAAGCGGGCGGCTGATGGGGTCCGCCAACATGAAACAGCTGATCAGCCCGGCTAGCCGGTGGCCAGCCGCAAGCGGTTCGGCCAGCACCCGGCGTGCGGGCAGGT
>Ga0209487_1003517_pt1 | contig 12280 bp, 5 predicted proteins | sample Poulit2012_FD_187524 | JGI IMG/M metagenome (GOLD analysis project Ga0209487, IMG submission 187524) | Agricultural soil microbial communities from Georgia to study Nitrogen management - Poultry litter 2012 (SPAdes) (version 2) | ecosystem: Environmental > Terrestrial > Soil > Agricultural land... | reverse complement strand
GACTTGATGGTTCAGACCCGCTTGTTCAAACCCACTGGTTCGGACTTGATGGTTCAGACGAAACAAAGAGATTCAGAAACTAGAGAGAGTCTGAAAGTGTCCCGGTCACCGAAACACTGAATCCCTGCTCTCTTTGAATAACGGCTTCCGCGTTTATACGTTTCGCCCTCATATCTATATTACGAAGTCCCTGGCCCGAACGTCTCACTACTGTCGAATTTGACGAGCCATTATCCCTGATCTCCAGAAGATAGCGGCGGCCATTCAGTGACAGGGTCACATCTACACGATCCGCATTGGAGTGTTTGGCTATGTTATTGATCGCCTCCTTGAAGATCAGATAGAGATTCTCCTTCAGCTGAACCGGCAGCTTCTGACCCTGTTTCAGATCGGGCATGTGGTAGGTCACCTCCACACCTTTAGAGACCAGAATACGATTCACATGGTCCTGCATGCGGTCCGTGAGGTCCCCGACCGTATCATTGCGGGCGTCGATGGACCAGACGATGTCGTCCAGTGTAGAGACGACGCGCCGGCTCTGCTCACCAATCTGTCTGAGGGCATTTTCAACGGGAGCCTCCAGTTTACCGGCCCTCAGAAAGTCGGTCTGAAGCGCCAGCTCTGTCAGTGACGCCCCCACATCGTCATGCAGATCACTGGCGATCTGAACTCTCACCCGCTCCACATCTACCAGCCTCCGGACACGGTAGTAGTGATAGATGAACAGGACAGCTCCTGCCATGATGAGCACAATCAGCATCATAAACCACCACTGCATCCAGAATGGCTGATCGATCTTGAAATCGAATGTCCTCAGCGACTCCCCGGGAACTCCGGAAATATTCCAGGCTCTCACCTGAAATGAGTAATCACCCGGTGAAAGCGACGGGTAACGAACAAATCGCCTGTAGCTTCGTGTCCAGGAGTCGTCGACCCCTTCGAGCCGGTACTCATAGAGCACCCGTGACGGAGCGGCAAAGGAGATACCCGCAAATTCGATCTGGACAAAGTTTCTGTCGTGGGTCCGCGTAATGCTCTCCTGCGATGAGACCGATTCGCCGGCCACCATAATTTCGCTGAAATGGGTGACTGGAGGAACACTCCACCGCGGATAACGCTCCGGAAAGAACCGGCTGACCCCCTCTATGGTGCCCAACCAGACACTCCCTTGATCGTCTATATAGTAAGTTCCGGGATTCAGCTCATTGGAGATCAGCCCCTGCTCCTGATTCACGAGTTCAAAAGAGAGATGCCGCTCCAGATTGCTCTCCGCTCTCTGATACCGATCATAGTCAAAACGGATCAGACCGATATTGGAGGCGATCCAGTAGATCCCTTCGCGGTCCTGAAACATGAAGTAGGTGGGTGTGGCGACGATATCGAAATAGGGGGCGAAGACTTCAATATGGCTCTCTGAACCCTCATGCGAGATACGGGCCAGCCCGTTCAGTGTCGTCACCCAGACAGCTCCCTCTTCGTCTATCCAGATATCCGTTACGCCATTTGCCGGCAGACCATCTTCAAGGGTATAGAGGGTCGATCCACCCTCCCCCAGGGCAACCAGTCCACCATATGTGGCAATCCAGACTCTGTTCTCCCCGTCTCGTTGTATGGCTGTAACCGAGTTGTGCGGAAGCAGTGTAGTGTCATCAAAGTGACGAACCGCTTCATCAGAGAAGTGCCAGACGCCGCGATCGTCCGTTCCGATCCAGAAATCCCCGGTCTCTTCGTCTCTGTAGAAGGTACGGACCAATCCCAGGTTCCGATATCTGGGTGGAGGCTCCCTGAACCGACCATTTTCAAAGATCGAAATTCCGGAGGGCGTCCCCGCCCATACCCGGTCACCAGGATCGACATGGAGGGCACGGATGCGATTGTCAATCAGACCGGAAGATTCATCGTAGGTGGATGATGAGATCCCGTCGTAGTGAAAAATCCCACGGCCATAGGTGGCGACCCAGAAGTGGTCATTCGTGTCGGCTTCAAATCCTGTAACAATACTGCTTGTGAGCCCCTCTCCTGCCGAGTAGTTGTGGAAATAGTCACCCAGAAAGAGGTTCACACCTCCTCCCATCGTACCGAACCAGACAATGCCTTCGCGATCCACAAGCGTGTCGTAGATGATATCGCTCGACAGCCCCTCTTCCGTTGTATAGTTGGTGAATGAACCGCCCTCATAAAGAAACGCTCCGCTCTCGGTTCCGAGCCAGGCTGTTGTTGCGTCCAGCAGCGTGATGGAGAGAATGCTGTTGGTCCCGGGGCCGTCTCCTGCGGAGTGATTCTCGAACTGCTCACCGTCAAATATCGACAGCCCCCCTTCGGTTCCGACCCAGATCTGTCCCTCAGAATCAGCTGCAAGAGAGTGAAGCGAGTGATGCGGGAGGCCCTCTTCGTCGGTGAAGGTGAGAAAGTTACCCCCATTCAATCGGGTCAGCCCGCCGTCGGTGGCGAACCACAGCAGGCCGTCGTCTGTCTGGATCATATCCCGGACCTCATCACCGCCCATTCCATGAAGTGTCGTGTATTGCGTCAACTCCAGGTCACGGTCCAGGAGCCAGACTCCGTTTCCCCGGGTTCCAAACCACCAGTCCCCCTGACGGTCTCTCATGATCGAGACGACAGCATAGCGAGACAACCCCCGGAGCCAGTCGGGTGTCTGAACCGTGTCCCTCTCCACGATACTGACACCGGCTTCAGTTCCGATCCACAACCTGGAGTTGTCATCTTCCACCATGGTGTGGACCTGATTGTCAGCCAACCCATCCTGCTGAAAGTAGGTGAGCATCCGGATTCCATCAAAACGGTTCAGACCAAATCCGGTCCCGATCCACATATAGCCGTCGCGGTCCTGATGCATATCATAGACCACCGACTCACTCAGTCCCTGCTCGATCGAGTAGCTGCGGAAGGGGAGTTTTTGTGACCAGGCACTCCCGGCACACAGAGTGGTGACCAGGAGTGTGAGAGATGTAATTTTGCTGAACCACTTCATCTGCCTGAACCGGGGTGAAAGATCAACCTGGTGAGAGAGGAGGTGCGGATGACCTCTCTCAAGGTAATGAAGGGTAATTTCAGCTGAAATGAAACCGGTTCAGGCGACAGGCTATGTTGCGACAGGCTATGTTGCGACAGGTACCCTTGCACGACAGGCAGTGTGGCCCGGACTATCAGCCCAGATAGGCTCGCAGCGCTGCACTTCTGTTGTGGTGACGCAGCTTCCGTAGAGCTTTCTCCTTGATCTGGCGAACCCTTTCACGGGTCAGGTCAAACCGCTCTCCGATCTCTTCCAGAGTCAGGGAGTGCTCCCGCCCGATTCCGAAATAGAGCCGGATCACTTCAGCTTCCCGCTTCGTCAGCTTGGAGAGTGCACGCTCGATCTCGACTTTGAGAGACTCTCCCATGAGATCATTATCCGGATCCGGAATCTCCTCATTCTCCAGAACATCCAGCAACCGGTTATCCTCACCCTGGGCAAAGGGGGCGTCGACAGAGAGGTGACGACCGGAGATCTTCAGAGTATCAGCAACTTCAGAGACGGTCATGTCCAGACTCTCAGCCAGCTCTGCTGCGGATGGAACCCGCTCATACTCCTGTTCGAGTTTCGAAAGCTCTTTACCAATCTTGTTCAGTGCACCGACCCGGTTGAGAGGCAGACGCACGATCCGGCTCTGCTCGGCAAGTGCCTGAAGAATAGATTGACGGATCCACCAGACGGCATAAGAGATAAACTTAAATCCTCTGGTTTCGTCAAAACGCTTGGCCGCCTTGATCAGACCGAGATTACCCTCGTTGATCAGATCTCCCAGAGACAGCCCCTGATTCTGATACTGTTTTGCAACAGAGACCACGAATCTGAGGTTCGCCTTGGTCAGATCTTCCAGGGCTCTTTGCGACCCTTTCTGAATCTCTTTTGCCAGTCTAACCTCATCTTCCGGAGTAATAAGCTTCTCTTTTCCGATCTCCTGTAAATAGCGGTCCAGGGATTCGGATTCACGGGTTGAAATGCCAGAACTTTTAGCCACGGGCTGCAGAATTGTTTTTGAAAAATTGGGATTTCAGGGAGTGCAATACGAGTTATCTTGGTAACTGTAGAATCTGTTTTTTTGTGTTTGCAAGACGGTGCATGGGGTCTGTTCTGTGTTACCTTGATCAGACTTGAATGTTAAAGCCTGTGCAGGCTACTGCTACTACTTCTGCGTTAACTGTGTTCCGCAGAGGGGTCGTACGGAGTCAGTGAGCCATGCAGATCTAACTACACATCCTACACTACTGTTGACTAAACGGAGCTCTATACAAGTTTGTTGTTAAAAATATGTCGCAAGCTTCGTAAGATAGGAATAATTGAGATAATAAGGTAGCTGCGCATGTATATGAGGCTCATATACCATAAGGCACAGTCTCCGAATGATGGAAACCCGTTTTTGGCTGCTGCTGTTCCCTGCGAGTCACTATTCATCGCACCGACTACAGATTCATCGCACCGACTACAGATTCATCGCTCCAGATTCGTCGCACCGACTACAGTGTCTGGAAGCCCGACAGCTCCTGCTGCTGATTCTCCTCTTTCAAAACCCGTGAAAGCGCCCGTTTGGTCTGTTGTATCAACTGGTGAGTATCCCCCTCCACCTCATTGAGACGAGTCGTCACGGCGGCAATCGACACATCACACCGCTGGCCGCCTCTCAAGACCACCGGCTCCCGGAGTACTTTGCGTATCCCCTGAATCCAGGTCTCCGCGGTATGGTCGGCCCCACCCTGCAGGATAAAGGGGTAGACATAGTCACTGTAAAACCCGATATAGCCGTTCACTCCAAAACGGGATGGGTTCAGCTCGGAGACCAGAACACGCTGGAGCTGCTGAAGCTCGTCGAGCCGGTGCCGGGGGCGGAGCAGCTGCAGATTATCGATCGTCAGAAATCCGAACCAGGTTTTACGGCGTGGGTGGCGCTGTTGCAGCGCTCTCTCAAGAGCAGCTTCCCATACATCCGGAATAAAGCTGCCGTAGGGTGAGGTGAGCAGATTCTCCTCGGGGGACAGTTTTCCGAGATTGACCCGGATCGCCAGAGCAGCTACACGGACCAGGTTCAGGAGCTTGTGCTTCAGGGCTTCCGTAAACGTGAGAGGGTTGCGGTCATAGGCAATGATGCATCCGTGCCTCCGGTCATCAATCATGAGGGGAATTGCCATCGATGCCCCCTCTGTCATCGCCTCACCTGTTGCCAGCCGCTTCGGGCTCTGGTTAAAATGCATTGAAAACCGGGCCTCCCCACGGTTCAGCGCTTCATAGGCGAGGGATTTCTCATCGATCATAAGACCGAGACCGGGCGACATTTCAGACTCCGAGGCATTCAAAACGTTGACCCATGACTCCATTCCCCGTGCAACCAGGCTTACCCCACCGTTCGGCAGCAGCTGCTCCATGTCGGTGACCATACGTGTCAGGATCTCCACCTTGTGATACCGCGGCTGGAGCCGTTCCAGACTCTCCTCATAGCCGATCCACTTCTGCTGCTCGTCATAAAGTTCGGTCAGCTCCAGATAGGTGTTCAGCACATTCCCCAATGCGCTTCGCCAGGAACTCAGGCTCAACTCATGCTCTGCAACATGAAACGGAAAAGAGGACTCTAGAACCGTCAGCGCAACCGTCTCCCCATTGTTAATGAAAGGCAGGATCGTCACCTCTCTGACGGGAGGGCGGTCGTAGTAGTGTTCAAGAAGATCCAGATCGATATCCCTCCCCCCTTTCAGAGTGAGCGGTTCATCAAGATCATACCAAGGCCCAAGAAAGTGCTCACCGATGCTGATCCGGTCCCGAAACATCACATTGGAGAGAGTCGTCGACGTAGTCTCCAGAACAAACTGGCTCCTTGCCCGATTCACCCAGTACATATAGACGGTCTCTGCACCGGTTGAGAGGCGCAACATGGTGGTCAGATCACCAATGATCTGCTTGAACTCCCGCAACGCCTTCTCTTCACGATTTACACTCATTCGCGACTGTTTCCTCTAGAATCCAGTGTCTGTTTCAGCGTTTCAGCCTCTTCTACCATCTCCTCAAAAATTTTCAGACCCTTCTGCCAGAACTCCGGGTCCCGGATATCCATCCCCAGATTATCCATCAACTCATGGGGCCAGTCAGATCCGCCCGCCTCCAGCATTTTCAGATAACGGTCTGCAAACCCGTCACGGCTCTCCCTGTAGGACTGGTAGAGCGCCAGAACCAGGAGCTCTCCGAAGGCATAGGCATAGACATATCCCGGAGTGTGCAGAAAGTGCGGAATATAGCTCCACCAGAGTCCGTAATTCTCAGTAAGATGAACCGAGTCCCCGTAGAGATGTTTCTGCGTATCCAGCCAGAGATCGGAAAACTGTTCAGTCGTCAGCTCCCCCTTCTCCCGCCGTGTGTTATGGATGGCATCCTCAAACCGGTTCATCGAGATCTGTCTGAACACTGTCGCCACGGTGTCATCGATCTTGCTGATCAGCAGTGACAGCTTCTCTGCAGGATCCTCGAGCCGGTTCATCAGCTTGTCAAACACCAGCATCTCGGCAAATACCGACGCCGTCTCCGCTGTGGTCAGCGGCGTACTGGACTGCAGTTCACCCTGCGTACGTGACAGATACTGGTGGACTCCATGTCCCAGCTCATGTGCCAGGGTCTGGACATCCCTCAACTGTCCGTCGTAGTTCATGAAGACATAGGGATGAACGGAGCTCACGGTACTGGCCGAATAGGCACCGCCTCTTTTGCCCGGCTTGATGGCCGCATCGATCCACCTCTCCTCGAAGAAACGTGAAGCGATCTGCTCCATGTCAGGGTGGAACTCATTGAATGCATCCAGAACCATACGCTTGCCTTCAGACCAGCTGACTCTTTCACCGCTCTCGAGAACCGGCGCATAACGGTCATAATCATACAGGGTATCAAGTCCCAGAAGGTCCCGTTTCAACTGGTAGATCCTCTGAACCAGAGGGTAGCCGTCTGTGACACTTCGGACCAGAGCATCCACTGACTCCTGGTCGATCTGATTCGACAGGTTCCGTGAGGCGATCCAGCTCTTGTGCCCCCGGAGTCTGTCACTGATCTGCTTGTCAGCCAGCAGCGTATTGAATACAAACGTCATCTGCCGGCTCAGATCCTGAAACGTATCGGTTAGTGACTGCTGCGCCCGCTCTCTCAACTCCCGGTCGCTGCTGTGCAGTTTGCTCAGCACCTCCTGCTGGGTGAGAGATTCACCATCCAGCTCATACCGGGCGGCTCCCATCGTCTCATCAAAGAATCTGTTCCAGGCGCTCCGCCCCGTCACACTCTTTGCCGACATCACCTGCTCCTGACCCTCGGTCAGCGTGTGATCTTTCCAGAGCCGTGAGATCTCCAGGTAGTGCCGATAGTGGCTGAGCCGCTTGTCAGAGATCATCTTCCGAGCTGCCGGCTCCTCAACCTGGAGCCACTCCACATCAAAGAAAACGAGTTTCTGATTGATCTCTGAACCCAGCTCGCTCGCCTCCTGAACCAGCTTTCCCAGAGCAGGGTCCGAGGTGTTGACCGACCAGGCCAGATGGGAGTAGGAACCGATCTTCCTCACACTCTCCACAATCGCCTCATACTCCTGCAGTGCGCTCAGAAACTCTTCAGCAGAGAGTTCACCTATCCTTCCCCGATAGTTGTCGGCAAATTTTTCAGCATCTTTAAGGACCTGCTCACGGTCCGACTGAAGTGCCGGATCATCCGGCGAATTGTAGAGATCGGAGAGATCCCAGGTGACCTGTTCTGCTCCGGTTATATGATCTTGCTCTTTTGAATCGTTCATTCAGCTGGACCCGCTGTCTGTGATGATTTCCGTGACTTTTTACCCCATTTCAGAGTGGTTTCCAATATAGTGAAACATACGAGTGGTTGAAACGGTTTCCCCCTGAATAACAGGGCGTAAACGGGTCGGATTTTATATTAATAATGGTTAATTTTCGTTGTTGAACTATCTCAAGTTTTACTGTCACCATTCGGACAGCCGATATTTTGAGGAACCGCTTCCACGATCCATTGATTTCAACAGGATATCAACTCCATCGGAGTCGCACGCCTCTGAAGCAACCATCGGTTTTCGGACGGCAGGATGTCAATAGCCATCTTAATCTGATTTGTCATTTTGAAAGCACTCGAAGAGGTATTCGGACCCAACAGCGCACTGGTAGAGGAGCTGTATAATCAGTACCAGGAAAATCCAGACCTGGTTCCAGACTACTGGAGAAACTATTTCAACAGGCTGGAAGATAAAATGTCCGGTGTACAGTCCAGGCAGACAAACGGACACCATGAAGCAGATGGTCAGGTTCGTGAAGCCGGAGCCCGAAATTCTGCACCGGCAGAAGCCCCGGCCAGACCTGCCGCAAAAGAGAGACCACAGACTGAGGATGAGGGTGAGGTGGCACTGCCCGAGGGAGCAGAAGCAGAGAGAATCAAAGGGGTTGCTCAAAAGATTGTTGAGAACATGGATCTGAGTCTGCAGGTCCCGACAGCGACTTCACTTCGTGTACTACCGGTCAAGATGCTGGCTGAAGATCGTCAGATTATCAACCGGCACCTGCTGCAGAGGGGTGAACCCAAAGCTACCTTTACCCATTTTATCGGTTGGGCAATAGTTCAGGCACTCAAGGATTTTCCAAACCTGAATGCTGCCTATCAGCAGAGAAACGGCTCACCGCACCGGATTCACCCGGGGCAGATCAACCTGGGTATTGCCATTGACCTGCCGGCACGGGACGGAACCCGGAATCTGGTCGTTCCCAATATCAAGGCGGTCGACAAGATGAACTTCCGGGAATTTCTCTATGCTTTTGCCGAACTGGTCGACAAGGCGAGAAATGGAAAGCTGGAGGTGAGGGATTTTGAAGGAACCTCCATCAGTCTGACCAACCCGGGGACTATCGGCACAGTCTCGTCTGTTCCCCGTCTGATGCAGGGGCAGGGTGCCATTATCGCCACCGGTGCGATCGGCTACCCCGCCGAGTTCCAGTCCATGTCACAGGAGGTTCTCAACCAGCTGGGTATCAGCAAGGTGATGACCATGACCTGTACCTACGACCACCGTATTATCCAGGGAGCCGAGTCCGGTTCATTCCTGAAGAAGGTCCACCTGCTTCTCAACGGTGAAGAGGACTTCTACGACAACCTGTTTGCAGACCTTAAGATCCCGTACGAACCCCTGCCCTTCAGCCAGGACAAGTTCGCCGGCCAGCTCAGTGGAAAAGGGAATACCCTGGAGCAGGATCGACGAGCGATCGCTGTATGGCGCCTGATCAATATGTACCGGATGAGAGGCCACGTACTGGCCGATCTGGATCCGCTGGGAAGCGAACCCAAATCGAGTCCTGAACTCGATCTGGACTACTACGGACTCTCGCTGTGGGATCTGGACCGGGAGTTCTACTGTGGCGGTCTGGGCGGGCACGAGACAGCCACACTGAGAGAGATTCTCAAACTTCTCCGAACCACCTACTCCGGAACCATCGGTGCAGAGTACATGCACCTGCTGGAGATGGAGGAGCGCAGCTGGCTCCGTGAGCGCATGGAGTCAACCACCAATACGCCCGATCTTACCAAGGAGCAGAAGGAGAATATTCTCCATAAGCTCAACCAGGCGATGGCCTTTGAGCAATTTCTGCACAAGAAGTACATCGGTCACAAACGCTTCTCCCTTGAAGGAGCCGAGACTCTGATACCGATGATCCACTTTCTGCTCGAACAGGCAGGAGAAGAGGGCATCGAGAAGTTCTTCCTGGGAATGGCCCACAGGGGGCGGCTGAATATTCTCGTCAACATCATGAACAAGCCGTATCGCACGGTCTTTGCCGATTTTGAGGGGAATATCGATCCCGCTACCATTCAGGGATCGGGTGATGTGAAGTATCACCTGGGAGCTCACGGTTCATACGAAACCCAGAGCGGGCGTTCAATTGAACTGGAGCTGCTGCCCAACCCGAGCCACCTTGAGTCAGTCAATCCTGTGGTAGAGGGGGCGGCGAGAGCCGTTCAGGATCACGATACGGGGGAAGATCCCGCACGCCGGATTGTACCACTGCTGATGCACGGTGATGCGGCATTTGCCGGACAGGGTGTCGTGGCAGAGACGCTGAATATGTCTCAGCTGCGCGGCTATACGACAGGCGGTACTATTCATGTCATTATCAACAACCAGATCGGTTTTACAACACTGCCTGAAGATGCCCGCTCCACAGAGTATGCATCGGACCTGGCCAAAATGATTCTTGCTCCGATCTTCCACGTCAATGTGGATGATCCGGAAGCAGCTGTTCATGCGATGCAGCTGGCGCTCGAGTATCGACAGAAGTTTGGCAAGGACGTCGTCATCGACCTGATCTGCTACCGGAAGCACGGGCACAATGAGGGTGATGAGCCTGCATTCACCCAGCCCGGTCTCTACAAAGAGATTCAGAACCATGAGACGGTCCGTGATATCTACGTCAAGAAACTGCTGCGGATCGGCGAGTTCAGTGAAGAGGAGATGCAGGCGATCTTTGACGAGTTCGACGAGTTACTTCAGCAGGCGTTTGAAGACGCCAGAAGTGCCTCCAAGCTGGAGGTGACGGAGAAGATGCTCGAACGGGTCGAAGTGGAGCAGAACAAACGGGATGAATTCCCGGATACCACCTACTCCCTTGATGATCTCAAAGAGATTGCGATCAAGCTCAACACCGTTCCGAAAGGTTTCGACGCCAACCCGAAACTCCTCCGTCAGCTGGCCAAGCGGGCCGAACTCGTCGGAAAGAACCAGAAGAAACTGGACTGGGGCTTTGCCGAAGCTCTGGCATTCGGTTCACTTCTCAAGAGCGGTATTACAGTCCGGTTGACCGGACAGGATGCCGAGCGGGGCACCTTCTCGCACCGGCATGCAGTACTTCATGGAACCGAGACCAACCAGCGGTTTATTCCGCTGAACCACCTCAGTGAGGATCAGGCAACGTTCTATCCCTATAACAGTCTCCTTAGCGAGTTTGCAGCTGTCGGTTTCGAGTTCGGATACAGTGCCGCCAAACTGGATGCGCTGGTGATCTGGGAAGCCCAGTTCGGGGACTTTGTCAACGGAGCCCAGGTGATCATTGACCAGTATATCTCCGCCTGCGAAGCGAAGTGGGGACAGAAAACGTCACTGGTGATGACGCTGCCGCACGGATATGAGGGACAGGGTCCGGAGCACTCTTCAGCACGACTCGAGAGATTCCTTCAGCTCTGTGCGGAGGACAACATGCAGGTGATGAACCTGACAACTCCGGCTCAATACTTCCACGCACTTCGGAAGCAGGCGCTCCAGACCGAAAAGAAACCCATGATCATTATGTCGCCCAAGAGCCTGTTGCGACATCCCGAAGCGGTATGCAGTGTGGATGAACTCTCGAACGGCAAGTTCAGACCCTTCATTCCGGATGAGGAGGTGAGTGATCCTAAAAGTATCGACCGTGTGGTGATCTGTAGTGGCAAGGTCTACTACGATCTGTTAAAGCACCGCCGGGATACTGACAGCAGCAATGTTGCGATTGCACGGATGGAGCAGCTCTACCCCTTCCCGGACCAGGACCTGCAGTCCATGCTGAAGGAGTACAGCCATGTCAAAGAGATTATCTGGTGTCAGGAGGAGCCCAAAAATATGGGTAGCTGGACCTACGTCGCGCCACGCATCACAGCAGAGCTGAAGAGAGGTCAGAAGCTCAGTTATGCGGGTCGTCAGGCATCAGCATCCCCGGCAACAGGCCAGAAGAAGATTCATGAAGCCGAACAGCTGCAGTTGGTTGAGCAGGCTATCGGGATGACACAGTCCCAGTAAGTTTCATGTCTATCGGGAGGGGCAGTATTCAGCAAAATTACGCTCGGTCTCAAAGAGTCTTACCGAGTAGAGACGGGCACCCTCTGCTGAATGCTGCTCCACCTCTTCTTTTAGCTCATCATAAAAACACCGGGACAGATTTTCTGTCGTGGGAATCACCCCTTTCAGGAAAGGCACATCCAGATTCAGATTCTTGTGATCACAGGTCTGGATAATTTTTCGCGATATGATCTCCTTGAGCAGGCCCAGATCTATAACAAAACCAGTCTCCGGATCCGGTTCACCGGCAACAGTCACATCAATCGTATAGTTGTGACCATGCCAGTTCGGATGGTTGCAAACTCCATAAGTCCGCTTGTTCCACTCGTCAGACCGGTCAGGATTGTGCAGTCGGTGTGCAGCGTTGAAGTGTGCTCTTCTCGTAACGTAGATCACAGATA
>Ga0209487_1003516_pt1 | contig 12281 bp, 14 predicted proteins | sample Poulit2012_FD_187524 | JGI IMG/M metagenome (GOLD analysis project Ga0209487, IMG submission 187524) | Agricultural soil microbial communities from Georgia to study Nitrogen management - Poultry litter 2012 (SPAdes) (version 2) | ecosystem: Environmental > Terrestrial > Soil > Agricultural land... | reverse complement strand
GGTGCGGTAGTGGAGGCGGGCCACCTGGGTGACGAGCTGGTCCAGGCCGGGGAAGACGAACCCGTCGAACTGGATCTCGCACACCGGGCGCAGCCCGCGGCAGGCCATCCCGACCGCGGTGCCGATGATGCCCGCCTCGGCGAGCGGGGAGTCGATCACGCGGGAGGCGCCGTACCTCGTCTGCAGCCCGTCGGTGATCCGGAAGACGCCGCCCAGGGTGCCGATGTCCTCGCCGATGAGCACGACGTTCTCGCGGGCGCCCAGGGCGTCGTCGAGCGCGGTGTTGAGCGCCTTCGCCAGGGTCATGGTGGGGCTCACGGCTGGTCCTCCCGGATCGAGGCCGCGAACGCGGCCCGGTGGCGCCGCTGCCGCGCCAGACCCGCGTGCTCGGTGGTGTAGACGTGGTCGAACATGGTGTCGACCGGCGGGGGCGCCATGGCGGCGACCGTCTCCCGCAGCTCGGCGGCCACCTCTTCCGCGCGCTTCCTCGCCTCGGCCACGATGTCGGCGACCGGTGCGCCGAGCCGGGCCAGGTGCTGCTCGACGCGGCGCAGCGGGCTGCGCTCCTGCCAGGCGGCAAGCTCGGCCTCGCCACGGTAGCGGGTGGGGTCGTCGCTCGTCGTGTGCGGTCCCATCCGGTAGGTGACGGCCTCGATGAACGTGGGCCCGCCACCGCGGCGCGCCCGGTCCACGGACAGCCGGCAGGCGGCCCGGACGGCGAGGACGTCGTTGCCGTCCACCCGCAGCGCCGGGATCCCGAAGCCGGTGGGTCGCAGCGCGATCGGCACCCGGGTCTGGACGCTCACCGGCTCGGAGATGGCGTACTGGTTGTTCTGGCAGAAGAGGACGAGCGGGGCGTGGAAGGAGGCGGCGAAGACCATCGCCTCGTTGACGTCGCCCTGGCTCGTGGCACCGTCGCCGAAGCAGGTGATCCCCACCGAGACGTCGCTGGCGATGGGCGAGCTCATCCCGTTCCGGCTCGCGCCGGTGCTCGAGCGCGACCTGCACCACTGACACGGCCCACGGGGGCAGGTGGCCTGGTCCCGCCCGTAGACTGGTCCGTGGCCCGAGCGCGGGTGGCCGACCGCCCAGCCCCGCGGGGCGCCCGCCGCCGTCGACCGTAGCCCTGAGGTTCTCTCCTGTGATCACCGCCCATGACGTCTCCGTGCGCATCGGCGCCCGCGAGCTGCTGCGCGAGGCGTCCTTCCGCGTCGACGCCGGGATGCGCATCGGTCTCGTCGGCCGCAACGGCGCCGGGAAGACGACGCTGACCAAACTGCTCGCCGGGGAGGAGTCCACCTCCAGCGTCGTCCAGCACACCGGGACGATCACCCGGTCCGGGCAGATCGGGTACCTGCCGCAGGACCCGCGCACCGGTGACCTCGACGTCCTGGCCCGCGACCGGGTGCTCTCCGCCCGCGGGATCGACGGGATCCTGCGCCGCATCCGCCGCGCGGAGACCGAGATGGCGACGAAGACCGGCGACGCCCAGGCCAAGGCCATGGAGCGCTACGCCCGGCTCGACGCGGAGTTCACCGCGCAGGGCGGCTGGGCGGCGGAGTCCGAGGCGGCCCGGCTCACCTCGAACCTCGGCCTGCCCACCCGCGTCCTCGACCAGCCGCTGCACACGCTCTCCGGTGGGCAGCGGCGCCGCGTCGAGCTGGCCCGCATCCTCTTCTCCGGGGCACAGACGCTGCTCCTGGACGAGCCGACCAACCACCTGGACCACGACTCGATCGTCTGGTTGCGGGAGTACCTGGCGGCCTACTCCGGCGGGCTCATCGTCATCAGCCACGACGTCGAGCTGCTCCGCGCGACCGTCAACACCGTCTTCCACCTCGACGCCAACCGGGCCGAGCTCGACGTCTACAACCTCGGCTGGGACGCGTACCTCAAACAGCGCGAGCAGGACGAGCGCCGCCGTCGTCGGGAGCGGGCGAACGCCGAGAAGAAGGCCTCCGCGCTCATGGCCCAGGCGGACAAGATGCGGGCCAAGGCGACGAAGGCGGTCGCCGCGCAGAACATGATCCGCCGGGCCGAGCGGATGCTCTCCGGGCTGGAGGAGACCCGGCGCGCGGACAAGGTCGCCAACCTGCGCTTCCCCGACCCGGCGCCGTGCGGCAAGGTCCCGCTCACCGCCGAGGGGCTGTCGAAGTCCTACGGCTCGCTGGAGGTGTTCACCGACGTCGACCTCGCCGTCGACCGCGGCTCGAAGGTCGTCGTGCTGGGGCTCAACGGCGCGGGCAAGACGACCCTGCTGCGCATCCTCGCCGGCGTCGAGCAGCCGGACACCGGTGCGGTCGTGCCCGGCCACGGGCTGAAGATCGGCTACTACGCCCAGGAGCACGAGACCCTCGACGTCGACCGGACCGTGGTGGAGAACCTGCGCTCCGCCGCCCCGGACCTCACCGACACCCAGGTGCGGTCGGTGCTCGGCTCCTTCCTCTTCTCCGGGGACGACGCCGACAAGCCGGCGAAGGTGCTCTCCGGCGGGGAGAAGACCCGGCTGGCGCTCGCGGTGCTCGTCGTCTCCTCGGCCAACGTCCTGCTGCTCGACGAACCGACGAACAACCTCGACCCCGCCTCGCGGGAGGAGATCCTCGCCGCGCTGCGCACCTACACCGGAGCCGTCGTCCTCGTCACGCACGACGAGGGCGCCGTCGAGGCGCTCCAGCCCGAGCGGGTGCTCCTCCTGCCCGACGGCGACGAGGACCTGTGGAGCGACGACTACGCCGAGCTCGTCGCGCTGGCCTGAGCGGGTAGCCACTGCCCGCCGGGTCACCTCCGCGGAGGTGGTGCCGGCCCGGACGCTGTCGTCGACGTCGGCGCCGGGGGGCGGTTGGTCCGTCGCCGGGGCCGGGAGCGACGCCGCTCAGCCGTCCCGGAGCTGGGCGTCGATGAGGGCGTCCTCCTCCTCGGCGTCCGAGCGTCGCCGCGGCCGAAGCCGGGGCCGCTCGGCCGGGTACCCGGACAGCTCGCGCGCCTCCCGCCGGGCCAGGACGACGTACCCGACCAGCGCCCCGCAGGCGAAGACCCACCACTGGAAGGCGTAGGACAGGTGGGAGCCGGGGGTGGTCTCGGGGCGGGGGAAGGCGGTGAGGCCCTCGACCGGGGCGGCGTTCTCCGTGGTCGCCAGCAGGTACCCGGCGAGGAGCTCGGCCGCCTCCACCCCGTCCACCCCGGCGGCCGCGGCCACCGCGGCCGGGTCGATCGCGTACACCTGCCCGGCGGGGGCGGTCCGCTCGTCCGGGGCCTCGGCCTGACGCAGCCGGCCCACCACCTCCACCGCACCGTCCGGGTAGTCCGGGGGCACCGGGTCGCCGTCCTCGAGCGATAGCCAGCCGCGGTCGACGACCACCAGCCGGCCGTCGTCCTCCGTCTCCAGCACCGCGAGCACGCGCGCGGCGGCGGTGCCGGCCACCGGCCGATTACGCACGAGCACCTGCTCCCCGGTGTAGCGCCCGCTCACCACCACGCTGCGCCACACGCGGTCGGCCGGGACGGCGTCGTCGACCACCGCGGCCAGCGGCGCCGGGGCGGCGTCGTAGTTCGCGTCCACCAGGTCGTTGGCCGCGGCGCGGTCCGCGTGCCGGTTCCACTGCCACAGGCCGAGGAGGACGCACGTGACGGCGACGACGACGGCGATCACCGCCAGCCCGACCCAGCGGCCGCTCCGCAGGAAGCGGTAGCGGCTCATAGCTCGGTGACGGGGATGACCTCGCGCAGGAAGGAGCGCGTCCCGAGGAAGGACTCCAGGTGCTCGCGGTGCTCCTCGCACGCCAGCCAGGTCTTGCGGCGCGCCTGGTCGTGGATCCGCGGGTTGTTCCAGCGCAGCGCCCACACGGCAGGCGTGCGGCAGCCCTTGGCGCTGCAGATCTCCTCGGCGGGTGCCTCGGTGGGGCGGCCGGGGACGGGCGACGTGCTCACCGCAGGTAGCCACCTCTCAGGTCGATGGGCGGAAGGGTGGGGCGCGGGCCGGGCGGAGCCTCCAGCTCCGGCGCCCCGATCAGCGTATCGGCCTCCTTGGGCCGCTCCCGACCGGCGTTGGCGAAGATCACCGCGACGTACGGCAGCACGATCGCCCCCGCCGCCATCACCCAGCGCAGCCAGCCGTCGGTGAAGAGGATCGCGACGAAGCAGCCGGTGCGGATCGACATGGAGATGAGGTAGCGCACGAGCCGCCCGTGGACGTCCTCGCTCAGGGGGCGCCCGACCGAGGTGATCGCGTGAACGTCGCGCTTCCTGCTCACCTCCTCAGCGTAGTCCGCGGATGCCTCCCACGCCGATCCCGCCCCGTCGGCTACCGTTCCCCCCGGACGACCTGACAGGAGGACATGTGAACGACACCGAGGCACGCAGCGTGCTCGTCACCGGCGCCAGCCGCGGGATCGGCCGCGCCGTGGCCGAGGCCTTCGTCGCGGCGGGGGACCGGGTGGCGACCATCTACCGCGGCGGCGAGCTGCCCCAGGGCGTGCTCGGGGTGCGCGGGGACATGCGCGACACCGCCGCGGTCGACGCGGCGATCGGCGAGATCGAGGAGGCGCACGGGCCCGTCGAGGTGCTCGTCGCCAACGCCGGGATGACGCGCGACCAGCTCCTCATGCGGATGACCGACGAGGAGTTCGAGGAGGTTCTCGACGTCAACCTCACCGGGGTGTTCCGCTGCGTGCGGCGCGTCTCGAAGGGCATGATCCGCAAGCGCGCCGGCCGGATCATCCTCATGGGGTCCGTGGTCGGGATGTACGGCAACGCCGGGCAGGTCAACTACGCCGCCACCAAGGCGGGCCTCGTCGGCATGGCCCGCTCCATCACCCGTGAGCTGGGCTCGCGCGGCATCACCGCCAACGTCATCGCCCCCGGCTTCATCGACACGGACATGACCCGGGCCCTGCCCGAGGCGCAGCAGGAGAAGCTGCGCGCCGCCATCCCGGCCGGCCGCTTCGGCGACGTCTCCGACATCGTCGGTGCCGTCCAGTACCTCGCCTCACCCGCCGCCGCCTACGTCACCGGGGCCGTCATCCCGGTGGACGGCGGTCTGGGCATGGGGCACTGAGAGTAGGAGAGAGCAGACGATGGGACTTCTCGACGGCAAGACCCTGCTGGTCACCGGCGTCCTCAAGGACAACTCGATCGCCTTCCACGTGGCGCGCCTCGCCCAGCAGGAGGGAGCCACGGTCATCCTCACCTCCTTCGGCCGGCAGCTGCGCCTCACCCAGGTGACCTCCCGGCGGTTGCCCACCGAGGCGCCCGTGGTCCAGCTCGACGTCACCGACGCCGACGACCTCGCCGCGCTGGCCGACCGCGTGCGGGAGCACACCGACCGGCTCGACGGCGTGGTCCACTCCATCGGCTTCGCGCCGCAGTCCGTCATGGGCGGCAACTTCCTCGCCGGCGAGTGGCCCGACGTCGCCACCGCGCTGGAGGTCTCCGCCTTCTCGCTCAAGTCGCTCGCCGTGGCGACCCGGCCGCTGCTGACGACGGGCGCCGGGATCGTCGGCCTCACCTTCGACGCCTCCTTCGCCTGGCCGGTCTACGACTGGATGGGCGTGGCCAAGGCCGCGTTCGAGTCGACGGCGCGCTACCTCGCCCGTGACCTGGGCCCCGAGGGCATCCGCGTCAACCTCGTCTCCGCCGGTCCGATCCGCACGACGGCGGCCACCTCCATCCCCGGCTTCGACCAGATGGAGGACACGTGGGACGAGCGGGCCCCGCTCGGCTGGGACGTCAAGGACGCCGAGCCCGCCGCCCGCGCCGTTGTCGCGCTGTGCTCGGACTGGTTCCCGGCCACGACGGCGGAGATCGTCCACGTCGACGGCGGTGTCCACGCGATGGGGCAGTGATGGGCGGACGCCTCCTGGTCCTCCTGCGGCACGCCCAGGCCGAGCCGGAGAACGGCCTGGGCGACGCCGACCGCCCACTCGCCGGCAAGGGCCGGCGCCAGGCCGCCGACCTCGGACCGCTGCTCGCCCGCGAGGTGGGCACCCCCGACGTCGCACTGGTCTCCAGCGCGCTGCGGACCACCGAGACGTACAAGCTCCTCGCCGCCGGTCTGCCGGGAGCCCCGGAGCCGGACGTGCGCCCCGAGCTGTACTCCGCGGGCCCCCGCGGCGTGCTCGAGGTGCTCGCCGCGCTGCCGGACACCGCCCGGCGGGTGCTCGTCGTCGGGCACGAGCCGACGATGTCCTCCCTCGGCCACCTGCTCGACGCCGAGCGCGGCCCGGTGGCGGAGACCGTCGCCTTCGGGATGAGCACGGCCAGCGCGGCCGTGCTCGAGGTCCCCGTGCGGTGGGCCGAGCTCGACCGGCAGACCGCGCGGCTGGTCCGCCTCATCCGCCCGGAGTGACCGGGCGCCGCGGAGGTGCGGCGGGTCAGCCCCCGAGCAGCCCGAGGACGGCGTCGAGCCGCGGGAAGGTGAGAGCGGCGTCGGCCTGCTCCTGGACCACCGGCTTGGCGCAGTAGGCCACCCCGAGCCCGGCGGCTGCGAGCATGTCGAGGTCGTTCGCGCCGTCCCCGACCGCGACGACGCGGTCGAGCGGGAGCCCGTGCTCCTGCGCCCACCGGCGCAGGTGGTGCTCCTTGGCGGCCCGGTCGACGACCGGCCCCGTGGTCCGGCCGGTGAGCCGCCCGCCGTCGACCTCGAGCCGGTTGGCCACGACGTGGTCGATGCCCAGCCCGGCGGCGATCGGACCGATGATCTCGAGGAACCCGCCGGAGACGAGGCCGACCTTCCCGCCGCGCTCGTGCACCTCGGCGACGAGCTCCCGGGCCCCGGCGGACAGCTCGACGGCGGCGCGGACCTCGTCGACCACACCCGCGTCGAGCCCGGCGAGGGTGGCCACCCGCTCCCGCAGGCTGGCGGCGAAGTCCAGCTCCCCGCGCATCGCCCGCTCGGTCACCGCGGCGACCTGCTCCCGGGTGCCGGCGTGCTCGGCGAGCAGCTCGATGACCTCGGCCGTGATGAACGTGGAGTCGACGTCCATGACGAGCAGGCCGACGCCGTCGCGGGCGAGCGGGCCGCTCGTCACCCCGACGTCCACGCCGAGCGCCGTGGCGGGCCCGCGCAGCTCGGCGGCCAGGGCGGTGTCGACGTCGGCGGCGGTCCCCGGGCGGGGGGTGCCGGTGAGCGCCACCCCGGACCAGCCCGGCCGGGAGGTGTCGACGGGAGCCTCGACGTCGGCGACCGTGGCGAGCAGCCCGCGGGCATGCTCGACCAGCGACGGCGGGACGGGACGGGCGGAGACAAGACCGATGCGGATCACCCGGCCAGGTTACGGCCGGCGTGCGCTGCCTCGTCCCTTCGGCTCACGGGAGGGCGCGCGGAGGGGCGACCGACGATCGAGAAGGGCGGCCCTGGGTGGGAGCGAGGATCGAGAAGGGCGGCCCTGGGTGGGAGCGCCGGGGTACCGGTACGGACCCGGAGGGCTACCGGCGGACGGTGGCGCCCTTGGGCACGACCGTGATGCCGGACTCGGTGACGGTGAAGCCGCGCTCGAGGTCGTGCTCGAGGTCGACCCCGACCTGTGCGCCGTCGGCGATACGCACGTTCTTGTCGATGATCGCCCGGTGGACCACGGCGTTGCGTCCGACGTCGACGTTGTCGAAGATCACCGAGTCGCGCACCGAGGACCAGGAGTTGACCTTCGTACCGGGGGAGATCACCGACCCCATGACCTCACCGCCGGAGACGATGACACCCGGCGAGACGAGCGAGTCGAGTGCGTGACCGAGCCGCTCGCGGTGCCCGTAGACGAACTTCGCCGGCGGCATCCCCGGGTTGCCGGTGAACAGCGGCCACTCCTGGTTGTAGAGGTTGAAGATCGGGGAGACCGAGATGAGGTCCTGGTGGGCGTCGTAGTAGGCGTCGATCGTGCCGACGTCGCGCCAGTAGCCGTGGTCACGCTCCGAGGCTCCCGGCACGACGTTGTCCTTGAAGTCGTAGACGCCCGCCAGCCCGCGCTCGACGAACCACGGCACGATGCTGCCGCCCATGTCGTGCTTGGACTGCGCGTCCTCGGCGTCCACGCGCAGCGCCTCGATGAGCGCCTCGGTGGTCAGGACGTAGTTGCCCATCGAGGCGAGCACCTCGTCCGGGGCGTCGGGCAGCCCCTCGGCCTGCGCGGGCTTCTCCAGGAACGCCCGGATGCGGCGCGGGTCGGCGGGGTCGACGTCGATGACGCCGAGCTGGTCGGCCAGCGTGATCGGCTGCCGGATGCCGGCGACGGTCATCGCGGCCCCGGACTCGATGTGCTGGTCCACCATCTGGGAGAAGTCCATCCGGTAGATGTTGTCCGCGCCGACGATGACGACGATGTCGGGCTGCTCGTCGTCGATGAGGTTGAGCGACTGGTAGATCGCGTCGGCGCTGCCGAGGAACCAGTGCTTGCCGCGCCGCTGCTGCGCGGGCACCGGCGCGACGTAGTTGCCCAGGTGGGTGGACAGGCGCCAGGTCTTGGCGATGTGCCGGTCCAGGCTGTGGGACTTGTACTGGGTCAGCACGACCACCCGCAGGTAGCCGGAGTTGACGATATTGGACAGCGCGAAGTCGATGAGCCGGTAGATGCCGCCGAACGGCACCGCGGGTTTGGCCCGCTCCTCCGTCAGGGGCATGAGACGTTTGCCCTCGCCGCCTGCCAGCACGATCGCGAGGACCCGGGGAGCCGAGGTGCGCGGAGCAGCCATGACCAGGACTCTAGGGCTGCTTAGATGGTCGTGCAGCGGTATTGGGTCCTAGTGGCACGTGAGGAGCCGGGATGCGAGTCGACCTACTCACCAGGGAGTACCCGCCCGACGTCTACGGCGGGGCGGGGGTGCACGTCACCGAGCTCGCCCGGGTGCTGCGGTCCCACGCCGACGTGCGCGTGCACTGCTTCGGCGGCCCGCGGGAGCCGGGCGGCGAGGGCGGCGAGGAGGGGGTGCGCGGGTACCCGGACATCGCCGAGCTGAGCGGCGCCAACCCCGCGCTGCAGACCTTCGGCGTCGACCTCGCGATGGCCGACGCGGTCCGTGGCACCGACCTCGTCCACTCCCACACCTGGTACGCCAACCTCGCCGGGCACCTGGGCGGCCTGCTCCACGACGTCCCGCACGTGCTGTCGGCCCACTCCCTGGAGCCGCTGCGGCCGTGGAAGGCCGAGCAGCTCGGCGGCGGCTACGCGCTGTCGAGCTGGGCCGAGCGCACCGCCTACGAGGGCGCCGCCGGCGTCATCGCGGTGAGTGCCGGGATGCGCGAGGACATCCTGCGCACCTACCCCGCCGTGGACCCGGAGAAGGTCACCGTCATCCACAACGGGATCGACCTCGCCGGCTGGCAGCGCCCGACGGGGCAGGAGGCCGAGCAGGCGGCCGAGGTGGCCCGCGGACTCGGCATCGACCCGGACCGTCCGGCGGTCGTCTTCGTCGGGCGCATCACCCGGCAGAAGGGGCTGCCCCACCTGCTGCGGGCCGCCCGCGCCCTGCCCGCCGACGTCCAGCTCGTGCTGTGCGCCGGCGCCCCAGACACCCCCGCCCTCGCGGCGGAGGTGGAGGCCGAGGTCGAGGCGCTGCGCGCCACCCGGACCGGGATCGTGTGGATCGACCAGATGCTCCCGCGCGCCGACCTCATCGCGGTGCTCACCGCGTGCACCGTCTTCGCCTGCCCCTCGGTCTACGAGCCGCTCGGCATCGTCAACCTCGAGGCGATGGCGGTGGGACTGCCCGTGGTCGCGACCGCCACGGGAGGCATCCCGGAGGTGGTGGACGACGGCGTCACCGGCGTCCTCGTCCCGATCGAGCAGGTCTCCGACGGCACCGGCACGCCGGTGGACCCGGCCCGGTTCGAGGCGGACCTCGCCGAGGCGCTGACCGCGGCCGTCAGCGACCCGGAGCGGGCGCGGGCGATGGGGGCCGCCGGTCGCCGGCGCGCCGAGGAGCACTTCTCCTGGGACGCCATCGGGGAGCGCACGCTCGCCTTCTACGAGCAGGTGCTCGCCGCAGGCTGAGCGTCGCCACCGGGCGCGAGCACCCCACTACCGGGGGCGGGACACCCCACCGGAGACGTGGCTGACGCTCGCCGCCGCGAGCGCGCGGCGGGCGGTGTGCTCCAGCTCGCGCAGCACCTCCGCCCGGGCCTGGCCCTGCCGGGCCATGACCGCCCCGCCGTCGTCCTCGAGCGCCAGCTGGACCACGGCGAGCAGGCGGGCGGCCCGGGTGAGCACCTCCACCCGGGCCGGCTCCAGGCCGGGCGGGAGGAGGTCGGTGGAGATGTCCTCCCGCAGCAGGTGGGCCGCCTCCCGGGCGACGTCGGGACGCCAGCCGGCCAGGTCGAGCTGCTCGAGCGTGTCCCCGGCGGTGACCAGCGCCTGGGCGATGTCCTGCCGTGCCTGCCGCAGCGACCCGACGAGCCCGAGCAGGGTGGGCACGGGACGCTCGGCGAACGGGAAGGGGTGCAGCACCCAGCGCACGAGGGTGCCCGGCTCGAGGTCGCTGCCGAACCGCTCCACCTGGGGCACCGCCGCCCACGAGCCGCCCGCGGCCCGGACGAGGAGGCACTGCCCCGCGTCCACGGCCTCGAGCAGCGCGACGCCGGGCAGCCCGGCCACGTGGCCGGGCGCGGGCAGCACCGCCCCGACGTCGGTGATCTCCTGTCCGACGATCCGGCCGGCCATCTCCCGCAGCGAGCGCACCTCGCCGTCGGGACGGTCGATGACGTGGGTGTCGGCACCGGCGACCGCGCGCAGCGCGCTGTCGACGACCGCCTCGGTGCCGCCCTGGTCGCCGCGACCGGCGGCAGCGATGACCGGTACCCACAGGGCGGCGAGCACAGCATGGGGCAGAACAAGTTCGGGCACGCCCCCACCGTAGACGGCCCGTGGGCGGGGCGGTGGATAGGCTCGACGTATGAGCGATGTGCTGCAGCTGTCGGACGTGACCCTGCGACGGGGGACGAAGACGATCCTCGACGGCGTGAGCTGGTCCGTGCGCGACGGTGAGCGGTGGGTCGTGCTCGGCCCGAACGGCGCCGGCAAGACCACGGTGCTGCAGATGGCCGCCGGTCGGCTCTTCCCGAGCGAGGGGACCGTCCACATCCTCGGCGAGCGGCTGGGCGCCGTCGACACCTGGGAGCTGCGCACCCGCATCGGACTCGCCTCCGCCGCCCTCGCCGACCGTATCCCGGGCGGTGAGGCCGTGCTCGACGTCGTCCTCACGGCCTCCTACGGCGTCACCGGCCGGTGGCGGGAGAGCTATGACGAGTACGACCTCTCCCGGGCCCGCGACCTGCTCGCCGCCTTCGCCGTGGACCACCTCGCCGACCGCAAGTTCGGTTCGCTGAGCGAGGGCGAGCGCAAGCGGGTGCAGATCGCCCGCGCGCTCATGACCGACCCGGAGCTGCTCCTCCTCGACGAACCCGCCGCCGGCCTCGACCTCGGCGGCCGGGAGGAGCTCATGGCGGCGCTCGCCGAGCTCGCCGGGGACAGCCGCTCCCCGGTCATCGTCCTCGTCACCCACCACGTCGAGGAGATCCCGCCCGGCTTCGGCCACGCGCTGCTCATGCGGGGCGGGAAGGTCGAGGCCGCCGGACCGCTGGAGGAGGTGCTCACCCCGCAGCACCTGTCCCGGACGTTCGGGCTGGACCTCGAGGTCGAGCGCCACCGCGGTCGGTGGAGCGCCCGCGCCGCCGGCCGCTGACCGCGCTGCCGGAGCCGGGCCGGGGCGCAGGCCCCGGCCACTAGGATCGACAGGGGAGGTGGCAACGATGGCCTGGTTGTGGTGGTTGGGAGCGGCGCTCGTGCTCGGCGTCGTCGAGATGCTCACCGTCGACCTCATCTTCCTCATGTTCGCCGGCGGCGCGCTGGCCGCCGGGGGTGCGGCGCTCCTCGGCGCGCCGCTCTGGGCGCAGGTGCTCGCCTTCGCCGTCGTCTCGGCGGTCCTCCTCGTCGCGGTCCGCCCGTGGGCGCTGCGCTACCTCAAGCGGTCCACCCCGGACACGGTGACCAACGTCGCCGCACACGTGGGCCGCACCGCCGAGGTGCTCATCGACGTCACCGACCGCGCCGGCCGCGTCAAGCTCGTCGGTGAGGTCTGGACCGCCCGGGCCGCCGAGCCCGGCACCGTGCTGCCGGCCGGCACCACCGTGCAGGTGGTGCGGATCGAGGGGGCGACCGCCGTCGTCGCGCCCGTACCCGTGACCTACCCCGAAGGAGCCCCGTGACCACCGACAACACAGGTGGCCTCGTCGTCACCGTCGTGCTCGTCCTGCTCGCCCTCTTCGTCATCATCGCGATCTGGCGGGCGGTGCGGATCGT
>Ga0209487_1003515_pt1 | contig 12285 bp, 13 predicted proteins | sample Poulit2012_FD_187524 | JGI IMG/M metagenome (GOLD analysis project Ga0209487, IMG submission 187524) | Agricultural soil microbial communities from Georgia to study Nitrogen management - Poultry litter 2012 (SPAdes) (version 2) | ecosystem: Environmental > Terrestrial > Soil > Agricultural land... | reverse complement strand
TACGTGCCATGATCGTCAATTTAATCGTATTAGAAATAAGAAAAATAGCCGTTAATACGAGTCCAATTATTAATACGAGTCCGATCGTACGTGCATAATTGTTGAACGTAAACAGCTTCGGTACAACATCTTGACCGTAGTTTACTTTATACACGTGATCCATGTTCTCAATTTGTGTTGCGATCGATTCTGTTTCTTGTGGCTCGTTCGCCTTTACGATGTATGCATGATTCAACGGGTTGTCCTGTTCAAAAAGACTCCAAGCTTCCCCTTGCTCACCCATACCTTCAATAAGTTCTTTTAATTCATCATCTTTCGATGAAAATCGAACAGTATCTACACCATTTATCGCTTCAATTTCTTCCCCTAGTTGTTTTATTTCGTCCTCATCTGCTGTTAATTCAATTAACGTTTTTATTTCGACATCTTCTTCAACCTTTAATGTCATTTGGTTAATGTTGAGCATTAATGTAACAAAAGCACCAACGAGTATTAACGTAACAGTAACTGCGCCAATAGATGCTACTGACATCCAACCATTTCGAAATACATTTTTTATTCCTTCTCGAAAATGACGTTTCAATGTTCTAAAATTCATATCCATATTCCCCTTGATCTTCATCTCTAACAATAACACCATTTTCTATCGCGACAACTCGTTTTTTAATCGTGTTTACTATCTCTTTACTATGGGTAGCCATAATTACTGTCGTTCCTCGTTTATTTATTTCTTCTAATGTACGCATAATTCCCCAAGCGGTATCAGGGTCTAAGTTTCCTGTAGGCTCGTCCGCTATTAAAATTTTCGGTTCATTTGCAATAGCTCTAGCGATCGAAACCCGTTGTTGTTCTCCACCTGATAACTCACTCGGGTATGAACGTGCTTTATTTTTTAACCCAACGATATCAAGTACTTCCATTACACGTTCACGAATTTTCTGTGGATGTGCTTCAATTACTTCTAAAGCAAAAGCAACATTCTCGTAAACTGTTAATCTTGGAAGTAATTTAAAGTCTTGGAAAACGACACCGATGTCACGACGTAAGTAAGGCACGTCTTTTTGCTTCATATCTTTAGTTTTTATATTTTGAATAATAATTTCACCTTTTGTGGGAACTTCCTCCCGATAAATCAGGCGAATAAACGTCGATTTCCCTGCTCCACTTGGACCAACGATATAGACGAATTCACCTTGATCAATTTTGATGTTAATACCGTTAATAGCAGTAACACCATTTCTATACGTTTTATGTACATCTTTCATAATTATCATTTAATATTTTCACCTTCATCAACATATTACATAATTCTATTAATCTATCGACATAATAATATGTAATTCGCTTTTCGTTATATATAGCATACCATAAAAGTATATAAATTTTGCTTAAAATTTTATTACATTTATATTTCAATTAGACACTACTCTGCAAAATTCGAGGGAATAATAGCCAAGGAAAAGTTGCATGCAACTTAAACTCTAAATTTTCATCTCATCGGAGAAAATACCCGATCATGAATGTTTAAGCACATATATTAGAAGATAGTGTATATGAAAGGAATAAAAATCCAAGAACGTATCTTAAACATACGGTTCTTGGATTCCTATTTGTAGAAGTTGAATGTATGGTACATTCAATTATTTATGATCTGCTAACCATTCAGCAACAGCTGTTGCTTCATCACCGGAAAGTAATCCTGGAGGCATTGTTCCAATACCGTCAACGATAATATCTTCAATTTCCTCCGCTGAGTACTTTGAACCAATACTCGTTAAATCCGGACCGTTGTTCCCGGATAAATCTTGACCGTGACAGCTAGCACACTTCCCTTTGTATGCTTCTTCTGCAGCCGCTGTGTCAACAGTGTCTCCACCGTTTTCTTCCGTGTTCGCATCTGAACCTGTATCAGCTGCATCATCAGAGCCGCCACCACCACAAGCTCCTAGCGCAAGTACTGTTCCGAGTACTACTGCCATTAACCACTTTTTCATGAATGAATCCCCCATTCGTTAGTAATTAATCAGTTATTATTATAACCTATTCCATTTCAATTAAAACCATTTAGATGAATTCGTCATGAATTTGTCTAAATTTACTATAGTTTTACCGTACTTATTACTACAATTTTGTTTAACTTTGTAAATGGGAGCGCAAATAAGCATCGATAAACGGATCGATATTACCATCTACAACGGAATTTACATCACCTATTTCAACGTTCGTTCGATGATCTTTTACCATCGAATATGGATGGAAAATGTAGGAACGTATTTGACTGCCCCAACCGATTTCTTTTTGCTCACCACGCAATTGCTGCAATTCCTGTTCTTTCTTTTCAATCTCCAATTGATACAAGCGGGATTTCAACATTTTCATTGCCCGTTCACGGTTTTGAATTTGCGATCGTTCCGATTGACACGTAACGACAATGTTTGTCGGTAAATGCGTAATTCGAACTGCTGAATCAGCTGTATTAACGTGTTGGCCACCAGCACCACTCGAACGGTACGTATCGATTTTTATATCGTCGTTATTCACTTCTATTTCTACTGTATCGTCAAGTTCCGGTGAAACATGACAAGAAACAAACGATGTATGGCGTCTGCCTGATGAATCAAAGGGAGAAATGCGAACGAGACGATGGACTCCTTTTTCCGCTTTTAAGTAACCGTATGCGTTATGCCCTTTTATGAGCAATGTGACACTTTTTACACCGGCTTCGTCTCCTGCTAAATAGTTCAACGTTTCTACTTTATACTGTTTTTTCTCCGCCCAACGTTGGTACATCCGTAGCAAAATACTAGCCCAATCTTGCGATTCTGTTCCACCTGCACCGGGATGTAATTCCAAAATAGCGTTATTCCGATCATACGGTTCACTTAACAACATGGCAATTTCAAACTGTTTTACTTTGTTTTCTACGTCCGTGACGGTATGAATGAGCTCTTCATAAAGATCAGCATCATTTTCTTCTCGTACGAGCTCTTCCATCACTTCCGCATCTTCTACCGCTTCTTCCATCGTTTCAAAATCGGATACTTTTTCTTTCAACCAATTTGACTCATCAATTACTTTTTGTGCCTCTTGCTGATCGTCCCAAAAAGATGGATCGCTCATGACGTGTTCTAATTCTTCGATTCGTTTCTTTTTACTTGAAAGGTCAAAGAGACCCCCTAAATTCAGTTACCCGTTGTTTCATTCGAGTAAGTGATTGCTTTATTTCTGTTAAATCCACTCGTTACACCTCACATAGTTTGCATAATTATCTACCGTGGCAATGTTTATATTTTTTGCCACTTCCACATGGACACGGATCGTTACGTCCAATATTTTCTTTTTTTACATATGGTTTACGCACTTTTTCTCTTTCGTCTTGCCCGCCGCCTGCAACTGCTTGCGTTTTACCGACGACCGATTGACGTTCTAAGTTACTTTGAATTTGTGCTTTCATAATGTAGCGTGCTGTTTCTTCTTCGATATTTTGAATGAGGTTTTCAAACATGTTGAATCCCTCAACTTGATATTCACGTAATGGATCATTTTGCCCATATGCACGTAAATGAATTCCTTGACGTAATTGATCCATCTGATCGATATGATCCATCCATTTTGAATCGACGACGCGAAGTAAAATTACTTTTTCAAATTCGCGCATTTGTTCTGGTGAAAGTTCTTCTTCTTTTTGGTCGTAACGTGCAATTATTCTTTCCATTAAAATTGCTTTTATTTCTTCTTCATCTTTTCTTTCGATATCCGTTAAAGAAATATCTTCCTGTTCTAATAAGTTACCGTGTGCATATTCAACAATTGCCTCATAATCCCAATTTTCTTCATCTTCATCCATTGTATGAGTTGCGACGACTCGATCGACTGTCGATAAAATCATCTGTTCAATTATATCCCTTACACGATCGTCCGATTCGATTACTTCGAGACGTTGTTTATAAATAATTTCACGCTGTTCACGAAGCACGTCGTCGTAAGCTAAAATCGTCTTACGTGCATCGAAGTTGTTTCCTTCTACTCGTTTTTGCGCGGATTCAACTGCACGTGAAACCATTTTACTTTCGATCGGTTGGCTGTCGTCCATCCCAAGACGATCCATCATCGCCTTTAAGTTATCAGAGCCGAAACGACGCATTAGTTCGTCTTCCATCGATAAATAAAATTGACTCATTCCAGGGTCTCCTTGACGCCCTGCACGTCCACGTAACTGGTTATCGATACGTCTTGATTCATGTCGCTCTGTACCGATAACAGCGAGACCACCGAGATCGACAACTCCTTCCCCTAATTTAATATCTGTTCCACGACCAGCCATATTCGTTGCGATCGTTACCGCACCTTTTTGACCGGCATTTTCAATTATTTCTGCTTCACGGAAATGATTTTTCGCATTTAAGACGTTATGTTTAATGCGCTCTCTCTTCAACAATTGGGAAATATGTTCGGACGTTTCTACAGCTACCGTCCCTACGAGTACAGGTTGCCCTTTTTCATGTCGACGCTTAATCTCGTCGACTACAGCACGAAATTTACCGTCCATTGTTTTATATATCATATCCGGTTTATCGTCACGAATGACCGGTTTATTAGTTGGAATAGCGATGACATCCATATTATAAATATTACGGAATTCCTCTTCTTCTGTTTTTGCTGTTCCAGTCATACCTGCAAGTTTATTGTACATGCGGAAATAGTTTTGGAATGTAATGGAAGCTAAAGTCATACTTTCATTTTGAATTTGTAAACGCTCTTTCGCTTCAATCGCTTGATGTAAACCGTCACTATAACGTCTCCCTTTCATTAAACGCCCTGTAAATTGGTCGACAATAACGACTTCCCCGTCTTCAATAACATAGTCTGTATCCCGATGCATCGCAACGTGCGCCTTTAACGCTTGGTTAATATGGTGAGTTAACGACACGTTACTTAAATCGAATAAGTTTTCGATGTTAAAATATTGCTCTGCTTTATTAATACCACTTTCCGTTAACTGAACACCTTTCGTTTTTTCATCGTACGTATAGTCTTCTTCTTTATTTAACGTTAAAACGAAAGAGTTTGCCCGTTCGTATAAATGAACAGATTTCTCAGCACTTCCCGAAATAATAAGCGGTGTACGCGCCTCATCAATTAAAATCGAGTCAACTTCGTCAATGATCGCATAGTTTAAATCACGCTGTACCATCTGCTCTTTATATAAAACCATGTTGTCTCGTAAGTAATCGAAGCCGAACTCATTATTCGTCCCATACGTGATATCACATTCGTACGCTTCTTTTTTCTCTTCCTTCGTCATTCCACTTACGTTAAGTCCGACAGTTAAACCTAAAAATTCAAATAACTGTCCCATTTCTCGAGCGTCACGGTCTGCTAAATATTCGTTTACCGTAATAATGTGGACACCTTTTCCAGAGATTGCATTTAAATAAGCAGGCATCGTAGATGATAATGTTTTCCCTTCTCCAGTCTTCATCTCCGCGATATTTCCTTCATGTAACACTGTCGCACCAGCTAATTGTACAGAAAAAGGACGCATATTTAACACACGTTTTGACGCTTCACGTACGACAGCATATGCTTCCACGAGCATATCATCTAAACTTTCCCCATTTTCATATCGTTCTTTAAACTGTTCTGTCATCGTTTGTAATTCTTCATCTGAATATGCTTCAAATTTACTTTCAAGCATTTCAATTTGATCAACTGTCTTTTGAATTCGATTCAGTTGTCTTTGGTTGCCATCACCGAAAATTTTACGCAACAATTTTGCCATGTTAAATTCTCCTCATATATAATAATTCACTTTTTTTACGGTTACATAAATATGCTAAAAGTAAAAAATATCATGCACGTATAAAGAACATTGCACTATATGTTATGATACCACTATTTAAAGAACGATGACAACTAGAGTAATGTTTACAGCTTGATTCAAGGAATCTGTATAAATCGAAAAGATACGTATAAACAAAAAAAGAGTAGGGAGAGGATTCTACTCTTTTTTCGTATTGAGGAATGTTAAAGATCGGATCAGTTACTTGGGGATGGAATGGGGAGTGGAAGCAGTGCTTACTCGTTCAACGTCTTCGTAAGTTTCGAGCTTAACTTGCAATTCAGCTACTTTAGCATTCGTTGCAGCAATAATTTGAACGAGCTGCTCAATCGTTTTTTCATGTCTTGTTACTTGATCCTTTAATGATTTGTACGTAGTTACGTCATCCATTCATTCCCTCCTCTTCATTAATTCGTACGTACTGTATTTATACCACACTTTTTTGTTCATGCCGAATTCCCATTTTTTCATTTTCTAAACTATTTCGACAAATTTTTCGCTTAAAAATTGTGTATTAATTCATTTTTTTACGTTATTTTCCCCCTTTTTTCTCTTATGAGTGGGGAAAATTAAAATATATATGTATCGTTCGACATCATTCGACATATAGTAATTATGATAGAAACAAAACAAGATGCAACGTTCGCTTTCGCTCTTTTGCATCTTGTCCAACATTTTATTTAATTTGCCGGTTCAATTAAACCGTATTTTCCGTCTTTCCGTTTGTACACGACGTTCGTATCGTTCGTCTCCGCATTCGTAAACACGAAGAAGTTGTGACCTAACATATCCATTTGTAAAATAGCTTCTTCTGAGTCCATCGGTTTTAAGTTAAATCGTTTTGTACGAACAATCTCAATCTCGTCTTCTGTTTCTCTCGCTTCTTTTGCTTCATTTTCTAATTCTGCAAAAATATGTTTTGGCGAACCTTTCTGACGGAACTTACGGTTTACTTTCGTTTTATATTTACGAATTTGTCTTTCTAGCTTATCGACGACTAAATCAATCGCAGCGTATAAGTCAGAATTTGCATCTTCCGCACGCAATAACAAATCAGTCATTGGGATCGTAACTTCAATTACTTGTTCATCGTTATAGACACTTAAGTTCACGTGAACATCAGATGTCGGCGGTGTATCAAAGTACCTGTTTAGTTTGTTTACTTTTTTTTCTACGTATTCCCTTATTGCAGGGGTCACCTCAATATTTTCACCACGAATGTTGTAATTCATATAAGTGTCCTCCTTTTTCACATTGTATCCCTTATTATTATACAATACCACAATTCATTGTTTCGTAAACTATCATATGTGACATTTTATGCAAATATTGATTGAATCATGCAAATTATACGTTTAAATAAAAAACCTCCTCTATAAAGGGGTTATACAAATAGGATGTAACTTATAGAGGAGGTTTGTACCATCATTAGTTATATAATTTATAGTTTATATTACTTTTTTTGATCTAAGTACATTCCGTCTGTCGTTTCCAATGAGCCGTACTGGTTTATATACGAACGATTTTGTGCTTTTTGTTGTTTAAATTGAACGATATCAAGTTTTACACGATCATATAATTGATCCATTTTTATTTTAATTTTTTCGTTAAGTTCGATAATTTGTTTTCCCATTCTCATTTCCTCATTAGAATAAGGTGGTTTAATTCGTTTAATTTCTTTTTCACGTTTATCGATTAATTCGTTTATTTTCGCAATACGCTGTGACCGTTCAAGATGACTTTCATCTAACACTTTTAAAATTTCTTCCGTAACACGGTGTACTTCTTCTATAGCTCCCATTACACTTGTGCACCTTGTTCGTAATTAGATGCGCCTTGTTTCAGCACTTCTTTCCAAGTGTCGCGGAATTCTGTAACGAACTCCAACGCCTCTTCTAATTTGTTTATATCGTTTTTTATATTTCCTTGTTGCAAGAGGTAGTATATATAATCATAGAGTGGAAGCAATTGCTTAGATATTTCAATTTCCTGATTTAAAGTTAACATTAATTCTTGAATAATATCTTGCGCTTTTTGGATAAATGTATTTTTCATTTCATAATCTTTTTCATTAACCGCTTTAATTCCTTGGTTAATAAATTTAATGCAACCGTTGTACAACATCATCGTTAATTGAGGACCAGAAGCCGTCGTTATAGCGTTATTTTGATACGCTTCTAGTTGTTTTGTCATCATTGAATATCCACTCTCCTGTTAGTCACTATAATTTACATGCCACCGCCAAATTGAGAAAACAGATAATCCGACTGTTGTGAAAGATTCGCAATTGCTTTTTCCATCGCCGTAAACTGATTCCAATATCGTTGTTCTACGCGAATCATACGCTGCTCAAAGTCACTTATTCGTTTATTTAACTCTTTCATCCGCTTTCCAAGCGTGTAGTTGTCTAGCGTATGATGGCTTTTCCCTGCTTGCCTTTCAATATTCGCTCGTGTTCGATCTAATGCCTCGTCAAAGCGATGTATAATTCCTTTTCCATCTTCTGAATTGGACGTAAATAATTTATAAACGTCTTCTGGGTTATCCCTTAACGCTGCACGTAATTTCTCTTCATCTATTTGCAGTTTACCGCCATCTAAATAGTTCGCAGTTGTCGTAATTCCAATCTCGCTTAATAATGTATACTCTCCACCATCCGTATCGACCTTGCCTTGAAGACTAGAACGTAATGCATACATCCCATCGCGTATGACCGATTCGCCGCGTAAAATACCACTTTTCGCTCTTTCTTCCCAAAGCTCAATTTGTTTATCTGTCATCTCTTCTTTTTGCTCTTCTAATAACGGTTCATAATTGCGGTGCCTTTCTTCCGTCTGTGACTTGTTCATTAGGTCGATCATTTCGTTATATTTTTCAACAAAATTTTTAATCGTTTCGACCGACTGATCGACATCTGTACTTACCGTGATTCGTACGTTCGATTCCGTTACGTCATTTAACTCAAACGTAATCCCATTTAGCGTATACGTGTTCGTCCTAGAATCTATTTCTAAGTTGTCGTTATATGTGAATTTCGCATTTTGCGCACCAGTTTCGCGACTTTGGTCTAATTTCAATACCTCTGTGAAGAATTTGTTTTCATTTTCACCGAGATTAAATATGACTTCTTGTCCACCGTCACTATTTTGTGTGTTATATACACCTGTACGTGTCGTTTCCATAACAACTCGAGGCCCTTCTACGTTAGATTCATCGATAAAGAGCCGAATATTGTTAGAGCGGTCGTTGTTAATACGTGTTAGTACTTGCTGCAACGTATCGCCTTCGCGAACTTCAAATGTATGATCTTGTCGTGTACCATTTTCATCGAACGTGTGAAACGTATGCTCTCCAACATAATCGGATAAATCGATATCGGCTATGTTACTATCAAGTGCCTCTCCAATGTTCATCGCGCTTTTAGCTAGTTGATCGACACGAATGTTATACGATCCGTTCGTAGTAGAAGAACTTGCTGTAGCTGTTACCGCACTTTCATTGGATGATGTTGCTGTTTTCGGATTGTATGTGCGCGATAGTTTCATATCGAGCATTAAATTGTCTAGTTCTAACAATTTACTATTTATTTCCCGGAAGGCATCACGTTTCCACTCTAGTTTCGTCTGTTGCTGTTTCAAGCGATTTAACGGCATTCGCTCAGCTTCCATAAGTTTTTCAACCATTGCTTCGATGTCCATACCAGAGAATATTCCTCCGACTCGCATTACCATTATAAGCCCTCCTTAAAAAGTTACCGAATGTAAACATATAAAACTACGTAACGTTTAGTACGTTACTACACTTTTTCGTCAACTAATAAACCCATATAATCAGCCATTGCATAATACATATCAAGCATTTTCTTCGGTGGTATTTCGCGGATGACTTCATCTGTATTTGGATCGACTACTGTGACATAATATTCGTGTAAGTCTTCGTGATAGACAAACTTTATATTGTGAACAATCGGTTCGATAAAGTTGTTTAATTTATCTGTTACAAGTTTAACATTTTTTTTACTTGCCTCGCCAACTAGCTTATCTTCTCTATTGTTACCTTTTGTTTGCTGTCGTATGTTGTCTGTACTTTGTTGTATGGGCGAAATAGCAAATGTATTTGCATCTACCTTCATAATCCATACAGCTCCTTAACTATTCTAATCTTAATTTTATTATCGGCATAATTGGAAGAATAGTTAAGTTATTTTTACGATTAAATCACTTTTTCGTCTTACCCTCGAGCATTGTCAATAAGTTTTCAGGCAGATTTGCAGCTTCACTATTTTGTAATTGAATCGCATCATATATTTCCTTACGATAAACTTCAATCGACTTCGGTGCTTGTATACCTATTTTTACTTGCTCGCCTTCGATTGCTAATATGGATACTTCGATATCATCTCCAATACGAATCGCTTCTTTCGTTTTTCTTGACAGGACTAACATCGTTAAACCCCTTTCTCTTCATTAGTGGGTAACGAAATTTTCGCTTTCACAGGATATTCATCACTAGATAATATATATTGCTTTGCTAATTTATTCCGTTCATTGATGATTAACGGTGCTTGTAAATTAATCGTGCTTGCATGGAATGGATCTTGAATCGTCATAATAGATAAGACGACGACATCTTGTTCATTTTCAATTTGTAACGTTTCGATTATATGTTCATCTAATGTAAATTCATAATCTTTATAAAATAAATGGGGGTTTGTGACGATAAATGCAAGTTCACTCGTTTGAACAGATTGTAAAATTTGCAATACGTCGTTTCCCGGCAAGTCGATTAACACAAATTTGTTTTCCTCTTTAAATCCGGGTAGTCCCGTCTCAAAGTGAATTAATTTCTGTTCATCTATCTCTATTTTCCCAACATATTTCGTTTCAATATGCATGCTAATTTTTGCTCCTTTTTCGCAATCGTTATACGTACAACGGTTCGAAGTCTATCTTTAATTCTGGATATTGTTCCATCATTATTTCAAGCGAGCCCGGATAATAAGTAATTTCCGGTTTATTTACTTGAACATGAATGATCGGTTTTCGTTCTTGTACGTCTATGTGCACATCCCCACGCTCATAATGAAACTTCACCGCAGAATGTGATGAAGGAACATATTTAATACTCGGAGTTTTAAGTGGAGGTAATTGATTTTCACGTGCTTGATCCGCGATAATCGTATCGGAAAGATGAATGTCAAGCAGTTGCGCACCTTGTTCGGCGCGACGTGTCACTCCCTCATGAAGTAATTGACGCGATAGTTGAGCATTTTTTTCAATGGAGCGTTGCGTACTCATTAAGTTCATTTCTTCCCATGCTTCTGTTTGATCGATCGTCAGTCTTCCCTTTGTCGTCGTCATATTCATTACCGCTTGCGGTTGTTCAATCGACATGTCGGCATGCGGTTGGCGCATTTCAATCTGTGCCATCGACTGTGTCATTCCGATGCGTGCCATTTTCGATTCCATTCGTATTTGTGGCATTTGCATACGTGTCGCCCCTTTTCTTACTTCATTTCGATAAAGTTTTATCGATTCATTTATAAAAAGAGGTAAACCCTGTCACATGAATCGGACAGGGTGCTTTATGTCATTTTATGTACGAACTACCGTAAAAAATCAATTAGTGACGGTTGGATAATTTTCGTTCCCGCCGCTAAAGCCGCACGATGAACAACTTCTTGTGTTAATAAGTTCATAACGGCTTCTTCGAAATCAACGCCTTCGTTTTTCGCCATAATATCTTGAGCAATGACTTCTTGATGACCTAAACGATCTTCAACGAGTTCGAGTCGATTCATTCGAGCTCCAAGTTTCGCTCGCCCATTTACGATGTTTAGTGTACTTTGATTTAACTCTTCGATATTGTCGTTAAAGTCAACGTCTCCATCGCTTCCTAATTTGTCGATGAAGTTTTGAATATGTTCAAACAGCTCATTATCGAACACACCATCTGGATTAACATTCGCTGGGAATTCGATTCCTTTTGACACTTCGATTAACACATCATTCATCGGTTCTGCTAATTCATTTACTACATATTCCCCATTAACTTCGACGATTCGTTCTTTCTCCGTATGTGTACCATTGAAAATGTATTTACCATTTACTCGTGTGTTCGCTAGCTCAACGAGCTGATCGCGCAATTCTTTTACTTCCTCTTGAATACTTCTGCGCTCATTCGGAGTATACGTATCGTTCGCTGCTTGAACGGCTAATTCTTCAATTCGTTGCATCGCTTTTCCGGCTTTATCAAGAACATCATCCGAGTGATCCATCCATGTCCACACTTCTGATGCATTACGCCGGAATTGCTCGACTTCCGCAACCTCTGTTCGATACGAAATTCCTTTCATTGCCACTACAGGATCTTCGGACGGACGACGAATCTTTTTCCCTGTCGTAATTTGTGTTAAATATTTGTCCATTTGTGCCTGACTATTA
>Ga0209487_1003514_pt1 | contig 12285 bp, 8 predicted proteins | sample Poulit2012_FD_187524 | JGI IMG/M metagenome (GOLD analysis project Ga0209487, IMG submission 187524) | Agricultural soil microbial communities from Georgia to study Nitrogen management - Poultry litter 2012 (SPAdes) (version 2) | ecosystem: Environmental > Terrestrial > Soil > Agricultural land... | reverse complement strand
CGATCGGGGCCGGTGCGCGGTCGCCGGGGATGGTGCGGGAGTCGCTCACAGCACGTAGGCGACGATGAGCATCGCGATGAGGATGACGGCGAGCACTACCGACACTGCCCGCCACAGGCGCGACTGCACCGGTCGGTGGCTGTGCTCGACTCCGCGCAGCTCGGGGGGAAGGTCGGTCATCACTACTCCTTCTGGGACCGGTAGGCGGGAGTGCCGACGGCGAGAACGAGGATCGTGAGGATCATCACCGCGGTGATCACGCTCGCCATCGCCTGGCCATCCTCTCCCACGACGCCGGTGAGGGGACTGATGAGGCCGGCCAGGCCGGACTGGATGGCCCCGATCAGGGCCGCGGCCGCGCCGGCGCGCTCACCGTGGCGGCTCAGGGCCAGCGCCCCGGCGTTGGGCGGGAGCACCGAGTTTACCGCGAGCAGCAACCACAGGGGGACCACGATGGCCGCGAGCCCGCCCACGTCCAACGTGGTGATGACGAGCAGGATGAGCGCCAGCAGCAGGCTGAGCGGAGCGCTCACCCGCATGATGTGCAACGGCTCGAAACGCCGCACGAGCGAGGCGTTGACCTGAGCACCGATGACCAGGCCGATCCCGTTGATCGCGAACAGCAGCGCAAAACCCCGCTCGCTGAGCCCGTACTGCTGCTGGAAGACGAACGGGGAGCCGGCCACGTAGCTCATCAGCGCCCCGAACACGAGACCGGGCACCATCGCCAGGGCGATGAACTGGCGGTCGCGCAGCAGCACCCGGTAGCTGCGCAGCGCGCCGCCCACCCCCTCGCGACGGCGCCGGGCGGGCGGCAGCGTCTCGGGCAGGAACCGCCACATCACCAGCATGAGCCCGGCACCCAGCAGGGCGAGCACCGCGAAGATCGCGCGCCAGCCGGCGACGTCGGCGATGAAGCTGCCTGCCGTGGGGGCCAGCAGGGGCGCCACGCCGATCACGAGCATGAGCCGGGAGATGATCGCCGACGCGGTGGCGCCGGTGTACCGGTCTCGGATGACCGCCATCGCGGTGGTCATGGCGGCGGCGTTGCCCACTCCCTGGATCACCCGCAGGACCAGGAGCGGCACGATGCCCGCGGCGAAGATGCACAGCACCGAGGTGATGACGTGGATGAGCACACCGATCATCACCGGGCGGCGCCGGCCGTACCGGTCGGACAGCGGTCCGATCAGTAGCTGCCCCACCCCGCCACCGATGAGCACGCCGGTGATGGTGCCCTGGACGAGTGCGGCAGTGGTGTCCAGCTCGGTGGCGACCACCGGGAGCGAGGGCAGGTACATGTCGGTGGTCACCGCGGGCAGGGCGGCCATCGCCCCCATGAGGACGACGAACTTCGCGCTGGGGCCGGGAGCGCGGCGAGCGAGGTCGGTCACGGGTCCATGGTCCCAGCACCGAATGCGCGAACCCTGCCGTCAGCCGGCCACCCGGTGGTGATCTCCCTCACGCCGACGCAGCAAGTGCGGCGGCGATACGCGCCTCGATCTGCTCCTCGCTGAGCATGCCGGCCTCGACGGTGCGGTCGGCCGCCACGTAGTAGAAGGCGGCGCTGATCTCCTCCACCGGCCGGCCGGTGCGGCGTGCCCAGGCCAGCCGGTACAGCGCGAGCTGGAGCTCACGGGCGGCGCGGGTGCGTTCGTCGCGTGGCGGGCTGCCGGTCTTCCAGTCCACGACCTGGGTCCCGAGCTCATCGTCGAAGACCGCGTCGATGCGGCAGCGCACCACGGTGCCGGCCACCGTGGTCTCCAGGTCCACCTCGACCGCGACCGGACGCCGGGCCGCCCAGGTGGAAGCGGCGAACGTGGCCTTGAGCTGCTCGAGGTCGGGTGGCCGGTGGCCGGCCCAGGCCGCCGGCGCCACGGCGATCCCGGATGTATCACCCGCGGCCGTGGTGTCGACCTCGCTGGGTCCATCGGTCCGAGGTGCGGTGGTGTCGGGGGCCTCGGAGGTGTCGGATTCCGGCGCCCACAGGTCGATGTCGAGCAGGCTGGGTGCGCCGTAGAACTCCTCGACCCAGGCGTGGAAGAGGGTGCCGATGCTCGCGTGCTCGCTGGGGGCCGTCGGGACCGGCCGGCGGCGGTCCAGGGCGAAGGCGTGCGGGTCGTCGGCCAGCGCCACCACCCCGGATGCCGACAGGTGATGGCCGAGGGACACCTCCAGTCCGGAGCTGCGGGCGGCGGCCCGCTCGTCCAGGAGCAGCCGGGCGTCCCGCACCCAGCGGGCGAGGTCGGAGCCTGGCTCGGCCTGCGGCGGGCCTCCCGCGGTGCGCACGGCGACCGCGGCGGCCTCGAGCCGCTCGCGGCGCTTCCCGAGCGCGTCCAGCGGCCAGGAGCCGCGCACCACCTCGGCCAGGCTCGGGTTCTCGGCGTCCTCGGCGGGTTCGGGCGCCCAGGCGATCGGGCCCTCGGCGAGGTCCACGAGCCCGGCGTCGCGTGCCTCGGCGAGGAAGCGGGACGGCGGCAGCGCGCGCTTGCCGGTGCGGAACCAGGAGCCGCTGAGCAGGAGCGTGTGCCGGGCGCGGGTGGCGGCCACGTAGGCCAGCCGGCGGTCCTCGGCCACCCGGTGCTCTCCGGTGGCGCGGCGCAGCTCGGTGAGGGCGTCGCGCACGTCGGCGTGGGTCGGTGCGGGGGGCAGCTGCAGCTCGGGCAGGCTCGCTGCGTCCCCGCGCAGCGGGTAGGGCAGCGCGGACCGGTCGGTGAGCCAGCCGGCGGCCTGGACCGCGCGGTCGGCGCGGGGCATGGCGTCATAGCTCGGGAACTGGGACTCCACGAGGCCGGGCACCGCGACCACGTCCCACTCCAGGCCCTTGGCCGCGTGCACGGTGAGCACCTGCACGGCACCCGGGGTGGGGTCGGCATCCACCGGCTCCAGGCCTCGTTCGCGGACGTCTGCGGCATCCAGCCAGTCGAGGAAGCTGCCCAGTCCGGCGCCGTCGGTGTCGGCGGCAAAGGAGACCGCGACGTCCACGAAGGCGTCGAGGTTGGCTCGTGCGGCAGCCGGCGAGCGGCCGGCCCGGGCGGCGACCTCGATGTCCAGCCCCATGAGGGTGATGGCGTGGCTCACCACCTCGGGCAGGGCGAGGTAGCTGATGGAGCGCAACTGGCGCAGCAGGTCACCGATCCGGGCTACCCGGTGCCGGCCGGCCCTGCTCAGGACCAGCCCGGTGGGCGAGGTCCAGTCCGGTGCCGGCGGATGGTCCACCGCCTCCACCAGGCTCGCGTCCCCGGTCCCCGATCCGCCGCTGAGCTCCCGGGCCCAGGCGCCCAGGGCGTGCAGGTCCGCGGCGCCCAGGCCGGCCGAGGTGAGCAGCCGCATGAGCGAGTCGCCGCGAGCGGCGTCGTGTGCCGCCTCGAGCGCCGCGCGCAGGTCGACGATCTCGGGGGCCGAGAGCAGCCCGCCCAGGCCGAGCACCTCGACGGGGATGTCACGCGCCCGCAGCGCCTCGACCACGGCCGGGAACTGGGACCGTGCCCGGCACAGCACCGCCGCCGTGGTCGCGGGGTCCCAGCGCTCGGCGAGGAACTCGGCGACCCCCTCGACCTCCTCGGCCATGGTGGTCGGGTAGCCGGCCGTGACGTGACCGGCGCCGGCGCCGGGACGGGCCGCGAGCTCGGGGACCTCCACCGCTGCGGCCTGCCGCAATGGGGCGGAGATCCGGTTGGCCACCGCCAGGATCCGCGCGTCGTTGCGCCACGAGGTGCGCAGATAGCGGGTGGGCGTGGCCTGCTGCCCAGCGCGGCCCAGGCTGGGGAACTGGGCGGGGAAGTCGGCGAGCGCTGCGGCCGCCGCCCCGCGCCAGCCGTAGATGGCCTGGTTCGGGTCCCCCACGGCGGTCACCGCGTGGCCGTCGCCGAACACTGCGGAGAGCAGCCGTAGCTGGGCCACGGAGGTGTCCTGGTACTCGTCGAGCAGCACGAGCGGATATTGCTCGCGCAGGGCCTGGCCCACGGTCGGGACGGTCTCGGCGATTCGGGCGGCCATCGCAACCTGGTCGGCGAAGTCCATCACCCCGCGTTCCCGCTTGGCCCGGGCGTAGGCCGCGACGAGGTCGAGCAGTGCCGCCCGCTCGCGCAGCGCGGTGACCACCTTGCGGGTGTCGGCGTACGGAGCCTTGGCCCGCGGCGCGGGGTCGGCGGCAAGCAGGGAGTCGGCGAGGTCCTCGAGCTGGTCACGGGCCTCGTCCACGGTGAGCAAGTGCTCGGCGAGCGCACCCGACAGGGACAGCACTGCGTCGGTGACGACGGAGGGCGAGGCGTCGACGTCGAGGCTCGCGTGCCAGCCCTGCACCACGGCGTCGGCGATCTGCCAGGCACCGGCCTCGGTGACCAGCCGAGCGTCGGGGTCCATCCCGATCCGCAGGGCGTGCTCCTTGGCGATGTCTGCGGCGAAAGAGTTGTACGTGGCGATGGTGGGCCGGTCGACCTCCAGCCCGCCGGTGGCTGCCTGGTGGGTGTCGAGCAGGCCGGCGCGGCGCAGCTGCCGCAGGCGGGTGCGGACTCGGTCGGAGAGCTCGGCTGCCGCCTTGCGGGTGAAGGTCAGGCCCAGGACCTGGTCGGCGCGCACCTGTCCGGTGGCCACGAGGTAGACCACGCGGGCGGACATCGTCTCGGTCTTGCCCGAACCGGCTCCGGCGACGACGAGCTGCGGGGCGAGCGGCGCTTCGATGACGGCCTGCTGCTCGGGGGTCGGGACGTGCTGCCCGAGCGCCTCGGCGATGTCGCCCGGGGTGTAGTCGATGGTGGTGGTCATTCGGTCACCTGGCGGCCTTCGGACTGCAGCGGGCAGCTGCGGCGCACGGGGCAGTGTCCGCACCCCGGGTTGACCCGGGCCTCGAACACCGAGCCGGACATGGTGTCGGCGACCCGCGCCACCAGCTCGTGGGCCCAGCCCGGTTCCGGTGTGTGCCGGGGTGCGGGCTGCTCGCGCGTGGCGGGGGCGGCCTTGCCGGTGCCGAGGTACACCAGGCGCGCGGAGTCGCTGCGCGCGGGGCGGCCCAGCCCGCCGGCGTCGATGGCCACCTGGTAGGTCGCCAGCTGGGCGTGCGTGTCGGCCTCGGCCTGGGGCACCGCGCTCGCGGCGGTCTTGAGGTCGACCACCCGCACCAGGTCGGGGCCGGCCCCCGTGGCCGAGGCGTCGGCCGCCTCGCCACTCGCCTGGCCCAGCCGTTCCACGCGGTCGACCCGGCCCTTGATGTCCGCGCGCCCGACCTCCGCCCGCAGGGTCGTCTCGACATCGACCTCCCCCGGCACCCCGGCGGTGTAGGCCGCGTAGCGGTCGAGCATCGCCTCGGCCCGGGCGCGGGTCTGGCGAGCCACCCACCCCTCCCCCAGGCCCAGCGCCGCCCACCGCTCGTCGAGAGCGGCGTGCAGCTCCTCGACCGTGCCGTGCGGGTGGTCGGCGGCAATCTCGTGGATGAGGGTGCCCAAGGACTGGTCGATGGTGTCCTCGCGGCGTCCGCCGGCGGTCTGCAGCGCCCAGCGCAGCGGGCAGCGATCGGCGGTCTCGACGGCCGAGGGGGAGACCTGGACCAGCTGGTCGGCCTCCCGCAGCGGGCCGGTGCTGCTCGTGGTGCCCAGCCCGGCCCAGTCATCCGGGTCCGCACCTGGGACACCCTCTGCGGCCAGCTGGGCCAGCAGGGCGGCGGCGGTCTCCCGCCGGGGGCCGGCGTCGGGAGACTCGTCGAGCAAGGCGTCGTCGAGGGCGGCGCGGAGCTCGGCAACCAGGCCACGCAGGTCCAGCGCCGGAGGCACGTGGGTGACAGCGTCGAGGTCGGCACCGAGCAGCTCGAGGAATGCCGAGGGGCGGTCGTCCAGGTCGAGCACGGCGGTAGCCACCACCCGGCGGGTGGCGCGGGAGACCGCGACCGTGAGCATCCGCAGCTCGTCGTCCAGCACTGCGCGTCGGGCGTCCTTGCGGGCGACCGGCGTGCCGGGCTCGCGTCGGCCCGCGGCGATCTCGGCAAGGTCCCCGGCGCCCAGCAGCGTGTCGCGCAGGCGCAGGTCGGGCCACACGTCCTCCTGGAGCCCGGCGAGCACGACGACCTCCCACTCGCCTCCTGCGGTGCCCGCCGGAGTCAGCACGGCGACCGTCTCGCGGCGCTGCGCCTGGGCGGCGAGGGTGTCGGCGGGCAGGTCCTGGGCGGAGATCTCGGCGAGGAACCCCGCGGCACCGGCGCCGGCCTGGCGCTCGTCGAACTGCTCGGCGGCACGGAAGAGTGCCATCAGCGCATCGAGGTCGGCATCGGCGCGCTCCCCGGCCGGGCCGCCGGCGAGCGCGCGCTGGCGCCACGGCTCGGCCAGTCCAGTTGCCTCCCAGAGCGCCCAGAGCACCTCGGTGGCACCCCCGCCGCGGGCGTGGGCGTCCCGGCCGGCCGCGAGCACCCGGCTCACCCGCTGCGCTCCGCCCCGCTGCGCGGCCGGAAGCTGCGCCGCTCGGGCGGGGGCGGAGAGGATCTCCACAAGGAGGGCGTCCGTGGCGGCGCGGACCGCGGCCGGTGCACTGCTTGCGTCGAGCTCGGCCGCGGCTGCCGTCCGCAGGGTGCGGCGCAGGCCGCGCAGGGAGACGGCGTCCATCCCGCCCAGCGGGGAGCACAGCAGGGCGACCGCGGCCTCGGCGTCCAGCTCGCCGGTGACGACGTCCAAGGCGGTGAGCAACGGGCGGACCGCCGGCTCGGCGCGCAGGGCGGGCCGAGTACCGGTCGAGGACACCGGCACGCCGGCTTCGCGCAGCTGGCGCCGCAGCCCGGTGACCTGGGCGGCGGAGCGCACCACTACCACCATCTGGGACCACGGGGTCCGGCGGTGCAGGTGCTCCTCGCGCAGCCGCCGGGCAATGTGCGCGGCCTGCTGGCTGGTGCTGCGCAGCACTGCGGTCTCGATCCCGCCAGGGGTGTCGTGCTGGTGCGGGGTGGCGTGCGGTGCGGTGCGGTGCTGCGCTCCGCCCACCACGGAGATCTCCGTGGTGACCCGCTGGGTGAGCTCACGAAGCTGCGGCGTGCCGCGCCACACCGTGGACAGGACCTCTCGCTGCGCGTCGAAGCCGCCGATCGGTTCGCGCGTGGTGGCGCGGCCGACCAGTGCCGGGGTGCCGCCGCGGAAGCCTTGCACGCCGGCGTCCGGGTCGGCGAAGAGCAGGAGCTCGGCGCCGTCGTCCGCGAGCACCTCCAGGAGGCGGGCGGTGGCCACGGTGGAGTCCTGGTAGTCGTCGACGACGACGCTGCCCCAGCGGGGCGGCGGCAGGTCGGGCAGATCATCGCGCCAGGTGCGCAGCGCTTCGGTGGCGACGTCGACGACGGCCGCGACGTCATAGCGGGCGCCCCGGTCGGCCGGGCTCTCACCGAGCACGGTGACGTCGATGTACTCCTCGAGCACCACGGCGGCCGACTCCCACTCCGGGCGCCCGGCCCGTCGGCCGAGCTCGGCGAGGCCCGCGGGGCTCAAGCCGAGCTCGACGGCGCGGGTGAGCAGGTCTCGCAGCTCGGCACGGAAGGCGGGCTGGGCCCGGGTGTCGGCACCGATCTGAGCCGGCCAGCGCGGGTCGCGGCCGAGGCCCGCGGTGTGCCCGGCGAGCAGCTCGGCCAGGATGGTGTCCTGCTGCGGACCGGTCACGAGCACGGGGGCCGGGTCGCGTTGGGCCATCGCCCGGGCGTGCACGACGGCGTATGCGAAGGAGGCGACCGAGCGCACCAAGCCCCGGGCTCCCCCGCCCGCGGCGGTCAGGCGCGTGCCGACGTTCGCCCGGACCCGGTCGGCGCTCTGCCGCGAGGTGGTGAGGAACAGCGCCGCACCGCCCAGCGGGTGGTTGCCAGGCACCGGGTGAGTGGAACGGGCGAGGAAAGTCTCCACCGCCGTCGTCGTCTTCCCGCTCCCCGGTGCTCCGACCACGACGAGGTGGCCGGCGCCGCGCGGGCGGCTCACGACGCGGACCTGGTCAGCATCGAGCGTCACCGGTGCGGGAGCCACCGGGACGCTGAGTCCGACCGCTGTTCGTGCCACGTGACGATGGAACCACGGCGCGCTGACATCTCACGCCCGCCGCGAACACCGGCGCGCCGCACCGCCTCGGCTGCCTACGATGGTGGCTCCCCAATTCGGCCGCGGCCACCGGCCGCATCAGCAAGGAGCGAGTTCACTGTGGAGATCACCATCGGCGTGCGCGACATCCCCCGCGAGATCACCATCGAGTCGCCGCTGTCGGCCGACGAGCTCCGCGAGACCGTCCAGGCGGCCCTGAACGCGGGCACCACGCTCGAGCTGGACGACGAGAACGGCACCCAGGTGCTCGTGCCGGCCAGCTCGCTGGGCTACGTGCGGCTGGGCGCCGAGATCCCGCGCCGCGTCGGCTTCGGCGTCTGAGGCTCAGGCCGCCAGGCCCAGGCGCTCCATCCGGTGGGCGTGCTGGGCGGAGAGCGTCGCCATCACCGGACCGGCGACCCCGGTGAGGTCATGACCGCTGCGCACCGTGACCGTGCTCAGCGCCGGTCCCACCATCCCCAGCGCCTCTCCTGCGACGCGTCGCCCCCAGAGGGCCAGGCGCGCCTCGAGGGCGGGGCTGCCCGCAGTGACCGGACCCATCGCCGCCACGACGAACTCGACGAACTCCGCGTCCGGCGCGACCTGCGCGTAGAGCTCTTGCGGCAGCCCGCGGGCCACCTCACCGGCCAGGTCCTGGACCATGCCGCCGGCGACCACGGTGCGCACCAGCCGTTCCCACCAGTCCGCCGGACGCGTGCGCTGGCCGATCCCGCCGAACAGCTCCAGGTGGGGCTCGGCGGCGGCCGCGAGGTCCCCGCCGTGCCGGCCGGCCGCGGCGTCGAGCGCGGCGTCCGTGTCGAGCTGGGCGGCTGCCACGCGGGCGAAGCCCAGTCGTTGTTGCGCGCTGGGCGCCCGGGCGGAGCAGGTCGCCAGCCACCCGAAGGTGGTGACCCGGCTGGCCGCGAGCAGACCGAGGGCGGCCACCACCTGCTCGGAATCGGTGAGCGGAGGTACCGGGGAGCTCGACATAAGTCCAGGGTAGTTCGCCGGCGTCCACGGCCCCGGTCCGCGATCGCGTCGGGCGCGGGCGACTTCCGCGATCGCGTCGGCGCGGCGGGGGCTATGGCGGATATCACGACGATCTGGCGCGGCTCACATCGCACGGCTGCGTGCTGGCGCTAGACTGAGCGGGACCAGATGGTTGCCCGGTCGTCACGAAGGCACGCACTCCTGGCCGCCCCGGCGGCCCGACAGGTTCACGATCGGCTGCCACGACCACGCGGAGCGGCGGCGACATCTCGCTGCCCCGCCACAACCGATAGGTACCACTCGTGACTGACTCTTCTTCCGGCGTCCTGACGCCGGGCGACTCCCAGATCGACGTCTCCACCGCCGCAGACTCCGCGGCCCTCGGCGACGCCGGTATCGACACCATCGACACCGACATCACCGACACCGGGAACGCCGCGCTCGCCCCGGAGCGCACCTTCGCCGACTTCGACGTGATCCCCGAGATCGTCCAGGCGCTCGACGACGCCGGGATCACCCACCCCTTCCCGATCCAGGCGCTCACCCTCCCGGTGGCGCTCAACCGGCACGACATCATCGGCCAGGCTAAGACCGGAACCGGGAAGACCCTCGGTTTCGGGATCCCGGCCCTGCAGAACGTCGTCGCCCCCGGCGAGGACGGCTGGGACGAGCTGCCCGACCCCGGCAAGCCGCAGGCGCTGGTGGTCGTGCCCACCCGCGAGCTGGCCGTGCAGGTGGCCGGGGACCTCATCACCGCCTCCAAGCGCCGGCCGTCGCTGCGGGTCGTGCAGGTGTACGGCGGACGCGCCTACGAGCCGCAGATCGAGGCGCTCGAGCGGGGCGCGGAGGTCGTGGTCGGCACCCCCGGCCGGATGATCGACCTGCTCAAGCAGCGGATCCTCGACCTGTCCCGGGTGCGCACGGTCGTGCTCGACGAGGCCGACGAGATGCTCGACCTGGGCTTCCTGCCCGACGTCGAGACCCTCCTCGCCAGCACCCCCGCCAGCCGGCACACGATGCTGTTCTCGGCGACGATGCCCGGCGCGGTGGTCGCACTGGCCCGCCGGTACATGACCCGGCCCACCCACATCCGTGCCCAGGACCCCAATGATGACGGCGCCACGGTCAAGTCGACCCGACAGATCGTCTACCGCGCCCACGCGCTGAACAAGGTCGAGATGCTCGCGCGCATCCTCCAGGCGGAAGGACGCGGCCTCACCATCGTCTTCACGCGCACCAAGCGCACCGCGGCGCGGGTGGCCGAGGACCTCAGCGAGCGCGGCTTTGCGGCCGCCGCGATCCACGGCGACCTCGGCCAAGGCGCGCGCGAGCAGGCGCTGCGCGCGTTCCGTTCGGGCAAGGTCGACGTGCTGGTCGCCACCGACGTCGCCGCCCGCGGGATCGACGTCGATGACGTCACCCACGTCGTCAACTACCAGTGCCCCGAGGACGAGAAGACCTACCTGCACCGCATCGGCCGCACCGGCCGGGCCGGGCAGTCCGGCACCGCGGTCACCTTCGTGGACTGGGACGACGTGCCGCGTTGGGGCCTGATCAACAAGTCGCTCGGCCTGGGACTGGAAGAGCCGCCGGAGACCTACCACACCTCGCCCCACCTCTACTCGGACCTGTCGATCCCCACCGAGGTGACCGGTCGGCTGCCGCGCAGCGCCCGCACCCGCGCCGGTTTGGACGCCGAGCGGCTCGAGGACCTGGGCGAGACCGGCAAGAACGCCGGGCGGTCCGGGCAGCGTTCCGGCGGTCGCCAGGGCTCGGGCCGGCCCGGTAGCCGGTCGGCTGGCCGTGGCGGACGTCCCGCCGGCGATCGCGAGGGTGGCCAGGCTCGCCAGGGTGGCAGCCCCGGTGAGGGACAGCCGCGCCGTCGTCGGCGTCGTCGTCGCCGCACCAGCTCGACGGAGTCCTAGACCCGTTGCTGAAAGGGTGCTGCCGGTAGTTCACCGGCAGCGCCCTTTCTCGTCTCTCGGACCACCAGCCCGCCGAGCACCCAGGTTGCGCCCGCGATCGCGCCCTGCTGATTGCGCCGTTCGTTCCGGTCGGACCGAAGCCTCAGCCGCGGGCGTCGATGAAGGCGAACACCGCATCGGCCATGAGCTGGGCGGCGATGGCGGCCAGCAGCAGGCCGGCCAGGCGGGTGACCAGGGTGGTGCCCCCATCGCCGAGCACCCGGTGGATGACGATGGAGAAACGCATCGCGAGCCACAGGCACAGGTGCACGGCCAGCACCGCAATGGCGATGGCCAGCCAGCCGCGCGGCCCGTCCGCGTCCTCCATCGCGAGCATCGCGGCCACGATCGCGCCCGGGCCCGCGAGCAGCGGGGTGCCGAGCGGAACCAGGGCGACGTTGACCTTGCCGGCACCCGCCGGCTTGGGCTCCTCCGCCTTGCCGGTGAGCAGCTCCATCGCCACGAGCAGGAGCAGCAGGCCACCGGAGAGCTGGAGCGCCGGCACCGAGATCCCGAGGAACTGCAGGATGTAGGGCCCCAGCAGCGTGAAGACCGTGATGACCCCGAGCGCGACGGACGTGGCCTGCAGCGCGGCCCGCTTGCGCTCGGCCACCGTGCTGGTGGAGGTCAGGGCGAGGAACACCGGCACGGTCCCCGGCGGGTCCATGATGACGAACAGGGTGAAGAAGGTCGTCGCGAGCAGCGCGACGTCGATGAACTCGTTCACGGCCGGACCACGGGCAGGGTTCCCTCGCTCTCGATCCGTTCGAGCACTTCCGGGTCGGTGAGATGCTCTCCCAGGCGGTTCGGTTTTCCTGCGCCGTGGTAGTCGCTCGACCCGGTGACCAGCAGGTCGAGGGCGGCGGCCAGGTTGCGCAGCTGAGCGCGCTCCTCCTCGTTGTGGTCGCGGTGGTCCACCTCCAGGCCGGCCAGCCCGGCCGCGGCCAGTTCCTCGACCACCGAGTCGGCGACCACCCGGCCGCGTGCTCCTGCCCGCGGGTGCGCCAGCACCGGCACCCCGCCGGCGGCCCGCACCAGGCGCACCATCTCGATCGTCGCGGGCGCGCCGTAGGGCACGTAGTAGGGCCCGCGGGAGTGGAGGATCTCCGCGAAGGCCGCCGAGCGGGTACGCACGTGCCCGCGCTCCACGAGAGCATCGGCGATGTGCGGCCGGCCTACCGTGCCGCCCGGCTCGACCCGGTCGGCAACCTCGGCCCAGCTGAGCTCGTAGTCCGCCGCCACGAGCTCGACCATCCGGCGTGCCCGGCCCACCCGCGACTCACGTGCCCGGGCCACGGCCG
>Ga0209487_1003513_pt1 | contig 12287 bp, 8 predicted proteins | sample Poulit2012_FD_187524 | JGI IMG/M metagenome (GOLD analysis project Ga0209487, IMG submission 187524) | Agricultural soil microbial communities from Georgia to study Nitrogen management - Poultry litter 2012 (SPAdes) (version 2) | ecosystem: Environmental > Terrestrial > Soil > Agricultural land... | reverse complement strand
CTTCCCATATTTGTGATTCATCTAAACCTCTTCGAATATATAGTGCAATGAAGGCGATCACTAGCAAATGAATAAAAATAAGACGTGATCCAAGTAACTCTAAAGGAGCTACTAAAACCGCCAAAGCGAATGTGATCATTGGACCTATTGACCATGCTAACTGCGCTGCTCCAACATGTGCTGCTCGTTTATCTTCAGGTGATTCCTCCGCAATATACGTCCATGAAACTGGCACGCCTGCACCTACTGCAATTCCGGTAATAATCGTACCCATTAATAGCATGGGAAAATTAAATGATGCTGCAATTAATGCTACACCAACAATATAAACCATTAAATCGTAACTAAAGATTAATTTCCTCCCATACTTATCTGTTAAAGGTCCACCAATTAATGCACCAATTGCTGCACCTAAAGCGTTTGCACTGAGTGCACTTAATAAACCAATACCTACGCTATCAATATTTAAATAAGCTTGCCATAAAGTTAAACTGCTGGCAGCTGCAATAATAGAACCAGCTTCAATGTAGTTAGCCATTGAGATTGCAATTGTAGCTTTCCAACCAGTTACATTTTTTGCTGCGAACTTTTTCTTTGCCATATCTATTTCTCCCCCTAAGGTCATAAATATATCGCCATGTTAATTTCATAATTAGCTTAAATGAAAGACTTCCTTAATATCTAAAGAAACGGGACTTTTATCTGGATTCGTTTCCATCACTGGTTCCATATATGACCACCATTTTTGATTAATTTCCGTTGTCGCCATTTTACTCCACTTTTCCTCATCTTCAATTTCTAGATAACCAAATAACTGATTTGTTTCTTTTTGTAAAAATATTGAGTAACTAATTACACCATGATTTTTAAGTTCTTTGACCATCTCTGGCCAAATTTCATTATGTCGTTTTTCATATTCCTCATGCTTATCAGGATATACTTTCATAACAAAACCTTTTCTTATCATGTTTTTTCCACCTTTCAATTTAAAAGACATGGAGCGGTTACATTAAATATTATAATTTGCAAATTATATTTATACATCTATTTTACTCCTCACACTCTTATAAGTCAACATAAAACCACACAAACAAAAGAATTACATTCTGTTTGTGTGGTTTTATGCTTAATTAAAGCTTTTAGATATGACTTTTCGGTATTTTTTCCTTTGTAATACTTTCTGACAATAAGTACTCATCTAAACTTTTTGTCAATTATCCTTTCAAATATAAAATGATTATCATATACTTCTGGAAGAAATTCCTTAAAGTAATTTCTTGCTTTATTATTACTGATTATATCTCTCACAGGGCTACTAGGTTGATACATTTTGACATATTTCTTTATTGGCATAACACCAAGTCAATTTAAAAAGAATTTATAAGGTCATTTAGTAAATTTTATAATACAGTTTTTATAACCAATCTGATACAATGTGTAGTTTCGTTGAACCTTTCAAAACTACAACTGTAGCGGTCGTTTGAATTTGGGCGTTTTGAAATGCATACAATTGAGTATTATCAAGTAAAGGCGGAATTTTGGTTCTTGTGTTATTAGAAACTTGAACGGGATTCAAGTGAATTACGCATTCATTCGAGTGAGTTCTGGACCTCATTCGGAATATTTTCACAATCATTCGATGAATTCACCGCTTCATTCGGTATTTACTACGATTAACAAAACAAAAACGTGTGTAGGGAAGTCAACAGTTTCACCACACACGTTTTACCACTCTATTCTATTTACGAAATGCTAAGAGCTTTTCATTCATATCTTTTGTTTGACCATATACTTCTTGATAAATTGGAAATAGTTTTTTATACTTTTCTACATTTTCTTGGTTTGGTTCAACTACTTTATCATCCTGTAAAAATTCGTCTGCGCAATCTTTTAATGAGGCGAACCAACCACAACCATAAGCCGCGAGCATTGCCGCGCCCATTCCTGGACCTTGTTCAGTTTCAAGTCTGACGATTTTGGCATCAAAAATATCGGCCTGAATTTGAAGCCATTCTTCATTTTTTGCACCACCACCGATTGATACAATTGTATCAATCTCTTTACCATTTTTACGGAAAATATCGATTGATTCATTTAGTGAAAAAGTAATTCCCTCTAAAACTGCACGCGTGAAATCCTTACGTTTATGTGAACTGTCAACCCCAATAAAGCTTGCACGGATTGCTGCATCTGCATGTGGTGTTCGTTCACCGACTAAATATGGCGTAAACAGAAGTCCATTTGAACCAACGGGGACTGTCCCCACATCTGCCAGTAAATCATCGAATGATTCATCTGCTGCAAACGTTTCTTTGAACCAAGTTAGGCTATATCCTGCAGCAAGTGTAACTCCCATTGTATAAAAGGCATTTGGTGCACCATGATTAAAGTAGTGAACTTGTCCTCCAAAATCTTTATCATTGCTTGCCTCATAAGATAAAACCACTCCAGAAGTACCAATACTACATAATGTTTTTCCATCTTCTAAAATTCCTGCCCCTATTGCCCCACAAGCATTATCAGCTCCTCCACCAAATACGCGAGTCGTTTCTGCAAGTCCAGATTTCTTCGCAAACTCAGCTGTAATTGTACCAGCCTCTTCATGTGAATGAATTAATGGTGGGCAGATATTGGGATCAATGTCGAGCAATTCACAGATCTCTCTGCTCCAGTCTTGCTTACTAATATCTAATAGTAGTGTCCCTGCAGCATCAGAATAATCCATCGCTATCTTATCCGTCAGTTTATATCTTAAATAATCTTTTGGTAATACAAATTTCTTCGCTTTTTTATATAATTCTGGTTCATGTTCTTTTACCCATAATATTTTTGGCAAAGTAAATCCTTCTAATGCTGGGTTTTGTGTAATTTCTAATAAGCGTTCTTCACCGACCACATTATAAATCTGTTTACACTGTGGTGTTGTACGTGTATCATTCCAAAGAATCGCATGTCTTAATACTTCATTATTTTCATCAAGCAACACAAGTCCATGCATTTGGCCGGAAAAGCTAATTCCTTCAATATCAGCTAGGTCTCCTGAATAATCTGTTAATAATTCTGACAAACCAGCTGCTGTTTGATCTACCCAAACTTGTGGATCCTGTTCACTATATCCTGTTTTTTCTTGAATTAATGGATAAGATTTTGATACTTCTTGGACAACCTTCCCAGATTGATTTACAAGCAAAAGTTTAACTGCACTCGTACCTAAATCAACACCAATAACATACTTCATCATAACATTCCTCCCCATATAATTAATTTTTCAACTCTTATTTAATACCATTAATTTCATTGCTACCTACCATCGTAGTTAACATAGACTCTTGCTCCACTTTTATAAAAAATGATTTAAAGTCCTGTCAAAATGGCATGTGGAACTTCTTGCGCTCCATTTTTTGCTTGTTTTTCTGAAAAACAGCACGCGAGACGTTCTCGCGTTACATTTTTTGCTCATTTTTCCGAGAAACAACACGCAAGACGTCCTCACGTTGCATTTTTTGCTCATTTTTCCAAAAAACAACACGCAAGACGTACTCACGTTGCATTTTTTGCCCATTTTTCCTAGAAACAACACGCAAGACGTACTCACGTTGCATTTTTTGCTCATTTTTCCAAAAAACAGCACGCAAGACGTTCTCGCGTTACATTTTTTGCCCATTTTTCCTAGAAACAACACGCAAGACGTACTCACGTTGCATTTTTTGCTCATTTTTCCAAAAAACAACACGCGAGAAAATCTTGCGTTACTTCTCAACCCATATTTCCTCGTGAGATGGCACGTGAGATCGTCTTGCGTTACCTCTCAAGCCATTTTCCTCGTGAGAAGGCACGCGAGCTATCTTGTATTTCCTTAAAAACATAATATCCCCCAACGATAGTCGAATCCTAGAAATACTGATAATCAACAGTTTGGCTCAACTCTGGTAAAGCAACTGTATTTTAAATAACAGTTTGGTTGTGAACAATGGTGCCGGGATCGTTGATTAGAAACATTTAACTATCCCTTTATCATACTGTTTAAACTCATTTTATAGTCAGAATTATGAAGCTGATTCTATTAAAAAGTTCAAAAAGTCACCAAACAAAATGGCTCCTTTTTGAACTTATATGATTCAATCAATTTCTAATTATTTTGCAAAAGCTGTTAGTAGATATTGATTAATTGTAGATTTGATTTGTTCTAGGCGACCTGAAGAGTGTTCAATTTCACCCAACTCTAAAGCATGTGCTTCAAGTTTATGGAAATCAGTACGCCCTTCAACTACATCAAGACCGATGCCCTCTTTGAATGTTTTATAGCGATCTTCTACAACATCTTCTAAGACCTTGTCATCAATTAACTTCTGAGCAACTTTTAAGCCAACTGCAAATGCATCCATTCCTGCAATATGAGCAAGGAATAGATCTTCTGGTTCAAATGATCCTCTTCTGACTTTCGCGTCAAAGTTTAGACCACCACGACCAAGTCCACCATTTTTGAGGATTTCATACATAGCAAGTGTTGTAGACCAGAGATCTGTTGGGAATTCATCTGTGTCCCAGCCGAGTAATGGATCGCCTTGGTTTGCATCAACAGAACCTAACATGTTGTTAATTCTCGCATAGTGTAGTTCATGTTCGAATGTATGACCAGCAAGTGTTGCATGGTTTGCTTCAATATTAAATTTGAAATGATCTTCTAAACCATAATTTTGCAAGAATGCATGGCTCGTAGCTACATCATAATCATATTGGTGTGTAGTTGGCTCTTTTGGTTTAGGTTCAATTAAGAATTGTGCGTCAAAACCGATTTCTTTCGCATAATCCACTGCCATATGATAGAAACGGGCTAAATTATCAAGTTCAAGCTTCATATCTGTATTCAGTAATGTCTCATAGCCTTCACGTCCACCCCAGAATACATAGTTTTCAGCACCTAATTCTTTTCCAATTTCTAGACCTTTTTTCACTTTAGCTGCTGAATAAGCAAACACATCAGCATGGCTAGACGTTGCAGCACCATGTACAAAGCGTGGATGTGTAAAGTTGTTTGCTGTATTCCAAAGCAATTTCACATTGCTATCTTTCATATAATCTTTAATCATACTTACAATCGTATCTAAATTTTTATTTGATTCCCTTAAATTACTTCCTTCTGGTGCAATATCAACATCATGGAAACAGAAATAAGGTACGCCAATTTTTTCATAGAATTCAAACGAAGCATCAACACGTGCTTTGGCTAAGTCTAGATCACTATATTTATCCCATGGACGAATCATATTCCCAGCACCAAACGGATCTGAACCATCCATCGTAAAAGTATGCCAATATGCTACACCAAAACGTAGAATTTCTTCCATTGTTTTTCCGCCAATTTTTTCTTCGGCATTGTAAAACTTAAATGCATACGGATTTGTTGATGATGCACCTTCATAATTGATTTTGCTAATGTTTGGAAAATAACTCATTGAATATACCTCCTAATTTTTAATAAAAATAATAAATTCTTATCTAAGAAATACCGCACTATTACTTGATGAGAACTATGTAGAAGTGGGTATTCATTGCAAATGCTTACAACGTAATTATACCATATTTCAATAGTTTGTCTATTAATTAAACAAAGTTTTTAATCTATTTTTTTGTTTATCTGCGATCAATCGTATTCGTAAATGACTGCAGATATTTTCTATTCATTGGTTTATTTGCTAAACTAAGTTAAAAAGCAGAAAGAAGAGTTGACGTTAATGAATATGAATTTAAAACAAACGTGGAATCAACACGTCGTTAAAAAGGAGAATAAATCTTTAGTTCTTGACACCATTAAAAAAAGCGCACCTATTTCAAGAGCGACAATTGCCACTGAAACAGGGTTAAATAAAGGAACGGTTTCATCTCTTGTTAGTGATTTAATCAACGATCATCTAATTTATGAATCAGGACCTGGTGAATCAAGTGGCGGAAGAAGGCCAGTCATGTTACTTTTCAACGAAGAAGCGGGATATTCAATTGGTATTGACATAGGTGTTAATTATTTACTTGGCGTTTTAACTGATCTTAACGGAAATATCCACCAAGAAAAAATCATAACATTTAACCATCTATCCTATGAAAAAATCGAACAAAAATTGTTTGAAGTCATTGATTTCCTAATAAACTCCGCTCCGAAAAGCCCATATGGCATTATTGGGATTGGCGTAGGGGTACCAGGAACAGTTGATAAAAACGGGAATATCTTACTAGCACCAAACTTAGATTGGAAAAACATTAACTTAAAAGCAACGCTCGAAAGCAAGTATAATCTTCCAACGATTATTGAAAATGAAGCAAATGCGGGTGCATATGGCGAGAAAAAGTTTGGCATCGGCAAAGAGTTTACAAATATTGTCTATGTGAGCGCGGGTATAGGTATTGGAGTTGGTCTTATCTTAAATGGCTCCTTATATAAAGGGAATCAAGGTTTTTCTGGCGAATTAGGTCATATGACAATTGAGGTTGATGGTAAAAAGTGTCGTTGTGGCAATGAAGGATGTTGGGAACTTTACGCTTCTGAACAAGCATTAATTCATAAAGCGGAGCAATCAGGGATCCCATTACCTACCAATGGTGAATACGCCTTAAATAATCTACTGATGCTAGCTGAAAATGGCAATGAAGAAGCAATTAAATTGTTTGAAGAAATTGGCGATTACTTAGGTGTGGGCATCAATAATATTATTAATATTTTTAACCCACAACAAGTAATTATCGGAAACCGTATAGCTACTTCGCAAAAATGGATCGAAAAATCTTTACATCAAAGATTGAATCAAGCACTTTGGTTTCAACGAAATGATTTACAAGTTAACTTTTCGGAATTATCTACCCTTTCAACCGCTTTAGGTGTAGCAGCTTTTTCCATTGAAAACTTTTTAAACATGAATATTCAGCAAAGAAATGCTGCCCTTTAAGAGACTGGAACATAAGGTCAGACCTTATGTCCTAGTCTCTTTCAATTTACAGTGTAATCGAAAACTTCGTTACTGATTTTTCTGGTGAAAATTTAACAAATTTTCATCTGCATTCCATGAACCACTTGTTGTAGATTCAACTTCCATATGACCGACCAAATGAATAAGAAATGGATGATCTCCTATATCTGCCTCACCATCAAATCTATCACCTGTTTGATTATTCTCAACAGAAGTATGAAACAAATAGGCATGAAGCTATTATTTAGTTTGGTAAAATGGCGTGTAACATCTACAGTTTCTTCGTCAAATAACCAAGGTAACTTTGTATGAAGTACTCCCATGGAAACGGCTATGACTGGATAATAACCCGAATGCGACGTGGCATTAAAATGGTAATTATGAAATGCACTCTGCTAATTAAATAATTTTTTAAAAGACATAGACTCTATCGTATACGATGGTGAAAAGGTATCACTTAATGTATATTGTGTGAGGCTATAAAGAAGCCATGCTGCTTCTATTGAACCTGTATTTGCCAATTCATGCAAAGGACTCGTACAGATAAGTATATTGCCACCATTTTCTAAAGACACTTCATATATTAAACCGAGACGATGGTTACGTTCAAAATTATCAATGGTTTGTACAATCGGTTCTATTTGTGTGTTATCCAAAATAGTGGAGCGCGAATTCATAACAATTTCCCACCATTGTGGTGTCGAGTATGATTCACTCGGGAAAGAAGACAATGCTGAATGGGCATCTTTGATAAGAAGTCCCAATGTTCCAACAGGTATTTCTTTGCCCATATTTTCCGAAATTGAACGAAACATTGGATAACACCAAAAATCAGTGCTGTATGTTCCCGTTATAGAATTTGGATTTTGATCACTATTTAATAATAATAGAACATTCTCGCCATTTTCAGCTTTTTCAATCGCAGAATTAACCGTTATTTCATAAGATGCTTTCGGAATTTCAGGTGCTTCCGGATAAATCCAAAGGTTATACGTATTTATAATGTCTGTATCTTTAATTGATATGGTTAATTCCATTTTGGTTGGTTCGTTCACTGAAGGAATTTTGATAGCTAACTTTCCTAAATCAAAGACTCCTGTACTGGTAATATCATTTGCCTCAATTGATCCTTGAATGCCACTTAGATCATAATTAATCACAGGTTGTTCCAATGTATCTCTACGATAATAAGCAAGCGTAAGGTCGGCATTAAATGTAGTTCCACTCGCTAAAATATAGTCATCGAACTCTGCTTGGATGACGGCATCGGAACAGAATTGACGCCATTCTTCTGCAGTGACAGTCCCTTTACTGTCCATAAATGCGTCTAACACGCCAACTAAAGCTGTCCCTTGCCCAGGGAAATCTTGGAGATCTAGTATTTGGTAACCAGCCATATTACGCGTACGAACTGCTGTCTCTAATTCATCTTTATAATTTGCTACTGCCAGTTTTCCAGAAGAATTGAAATAATCCTTTGCCAAGGACAAGAGCCCTTTTTCTTTCAACCGATCACGAAAAACTTCAAAATTTCTTGCTTTTAATGGGCCTGTATACTTTTCAATTTCATCAAAATTAGGATATGTTTGATATTGACCAATTTCATGAGAAACAACAGGGACGTTTGGTATTAATTGATCTTGTAAATCAGTTAATTTAACTTTTTTAACACCTGTTCCATATTGGATTTCCACTGTTTCATCCTCATTTGCTTCCGTTGTCTGATCAAAATAGGTCGGATGAATAGCCTCTTCATAATTTACCTTTGTACTAGGTTTGTTTAATTGGACATGACCTTGTGGCGCATCACACATCGCATAGGAACCACGAATTTGTCGATCCAGTGTAAAGCGTACGCCACTAAAGAAATCATCATTGGGTTGAATATTAGGCGACCATTGAAAGTTATTTGATCCTTGAGCATATAAATGTCTATGGTCATATGCTTTGTAACGTCCTAGCAAGTCATTCAATCCTTCTGTGCTACCCCAAAGTTCGTTACCCATCGACATCATAACAAATGATGGGTGATTACCAAATTCATCAAGCATGCGGAAGCCTTCTTCAATTAGATAATTTTGTGCATCGGCATCATGATCATCATCTTCTGGAGCAGTAAATGTTCCCCAAAAAGGTAATTCAGGTTGCATATAAATTCCTAACAAATCTGCCGCAATAAAAGCTGCCTTAGGTGGACAAGCAGTATGGAACCGGTAATGATTGATCCCGTATTCTTTGGCGGTTTCCAAAACAGTATACCAACTTTCGACATCCATTGGAGCATAACCTGTTAATGGGAAAACCAAACCATCATGTTTTCCACGTAAGAAAGTTTTACGTCCATTAATTGTAAAATGAGTTCCATCTGCTTTAAATTCTCTTAACCCAAATAATGTACTCGAACAATCTAATGTTATATATTCATTCGTAATTGTTGCTGTCAATTGATACACGCCAGGGTCGTATTCATCCCATAATATGGCATCATCTGGAAAGTCATAATCGAGTTTGATGATATTCGTTCCTTTGCTTACCTGTATGATTTTGGAAATAGGTTCTGGAACAGGATAATTCCTATCTTCTGGATAAGGTGATGCTTCCAACTGTAATTGCGCATCACAGTCGATTTGAGAATCTACTGTCACCTTAATAAGTGCCTGCTTGTTTTTATGTGACTCTACATATAGGTCAGTAAAACGAAGTTCATGATAGAAAATTAATGAGATCTCACCTAAGATACCATTCCAATTACTTTGCGTATCAGGTGAGGTCATATGGCCTCCACCAACAGGATAATCTACATTACTTGTCATGATCGTAAGTTTATGCTCAGTAGATGAAATATATTTAGTTACATCATAAGTATGTGAGGTAGACAAACTATTATATGTTCCTACATAATTTTCATCAATCCAAACATATGAGATGCGAGTACGCTCTAAGTTCAGTATGGCAGTTTTTCCTATATCCTTGGAATCAATTGATACATTTTTTGAAAACCAAGCATACCCTTCTGTCTTGTATGCATCTGTGAGATGTCCTAAAGCTACTTCAGGATTTGGAGCTCCTTTTTTTGCATAAGAAGTAGTATTTGGAAGCGTAATGGTGTCTGTAAAATTGTTATTTTCAAAATGCTTTTTTAAACCTTCTTTTTCGTCATCTAGTTGAAATTTCCATTTCCCGCTTAAGTCAATAATCTTTTTCATGAAATCCTCCTCGTATAATGCATTTCACAATACAGATTTAATGCTACATTGTTGCCATATGTAGTTTCGTTGAACCGTCCTTAACTACAGACAGTACCGAATCGTCTCATTTTGGTCATTATGAAATTCATTCAGTTGTAAAATATATATAGAATAGAAGTCTTTTCATGAAGTAGAAAAATACACTAATTCCAGAAATTATTAGACGATCAATGACCGGAATTAGTGTTCATAAAATTTATTGGTTTCACAAAGAGCCGCGCATCTATATATATTTTATACTTTAGTGAATTTTATCATACGGATTTATAGCCAATCCGATACGATATGTAGTTCCATTGAATCATTCTTAACTACACACAGTATCGAATCGTCTCATTTTGGTAATGATGAAATTCACTCACTTCAGAAATGTATAGTGTTCACACTTCAATCAATGAAGGTTACAATGTAATCGAAAACTTCGTTACCGATTTTTCTGGTGAAACTTTGACCCCTTTTTCATCTGCAGTCCATGAACCACTTGTTGTTGATTCAACCTTCGTATGACCTACCAAATGAATATGGAATGGATTGCCACTTAGATCTGCCTCAACATCAAATGTGTCCCCTGAGCGAGAGACTGTAACTGTACCTACTACATTACCAGCTACATCATTGATTGTTGCTGATGCTTGCTTGCCATCTGCTAGTTCGTAAACATGGAATGTAACATCTTCAGCATAGTTATAATCAGGTATCTCATCATTTGCACCCATTGGTAAAAGTGTATTCTCTTTTACGAATAAAGGTAAGCTCATATAATCATACTTCTCTTTTCTCCATGATCCACCTTCAACAACTTCACCAGTTAGTAGATGTGTCCACTTTCCTTTTGGTAAGTAGTAAGAGACGACACTATCATCACTGAAAATCGGCGCAACGAGGATAGAATCTCCTAACATATATTGGCGATCTAGCACATGGCTTGTTGGATCTTCAGGGAATTCAAGCACCATCGCTCTCATCACGGGTACCCCTGTTTGATTATTTTCAACAGAAGCGTTAAACAAATAAGGCATGAGGCTATTTTTCAACTTTGTAAAATGTCGTGTAACATCTACAGCTTCTTCGTCAAATAACCAAGGCACTCTATATGAAGTACTTCCATGGAAACGACTATGACTGGATAGTAAACCAAATGCTGTCCAACGTTTGAAGACATCTGGTGTAGCAGTACTTTCAAAGCCACCAATATCATGACTCCAATAACCGAAACCAGACAATGTTAGTGACAAGCCACCACGTAAACTTTCTGCCATGGCTTCATAAGTTGAGTCACAGTCCCCACCCCAATGAACTGGGAATTTCTGTCCGCCAGCTGTAGATGAACGGGCAAATAGAACCGCTTCTTGTTCGCCTTTCTCTTCTTTCAATAAATCAAAGACTACTTCATTAAATTTATAGGAATAATAGTTGTGCATTTTATCAGGATCTGAACCATCAAAATAGACAACATCTTCTGTAGGGATACGTTCACCAAAGTCTGTCTTAAATGAATCGACACCCATGTCAACTAATCTTCTTAAATGATCTGTATACCACTCACATGCATCTGGGTTGGTAAAGTCGACAATCCCCATTCCTGCTTGCCATAGATCCCACTGCCATACATCACCATTTGTTCGTTTAATTAAATAGCCTTTTTCGGCTGCTTCATCAAACAATTTAGATTTCTGGGCAATATATGGGTTTATCCAGACACAGATTTTTAAGCCTTTTGCTTTTAGTCTGTCAAGCATTCCTTGTGGATCAGGGAAGTTATCTCGGTCCCATTCAAAGTTACACCACTCAAATTCTTTCATCCAGAAACAGTCAAAGTGGAAAACACTTAATGGAATGCCTCTCTCTTCCATCCCATCAACAAAATGATTGACTGTTTCCTCATTATAATCTGTCGTAAATGAAGTCGTTAGCCATAGTCCAAATGACCATGCAGGTGGAAGGGCAGGTTTACCAGTTAATCCCGTATAATTACTGATGACTTCCTTTGGTGTTGGTCCATTGATTATATAATAATCGAGGTATTCACCAGCCACACTAAATTGTGTTTTCGAAACAGCTTCAGAACCAATTTCAAAAC
>Ga0209487_1003512_pt1 | contig 12289 bp, 15 predicted proteins | sample Poulit2012_FD_187524 | JGI IMG/M metagenome (GOLD analysis project Ga0209487, IMG submission 187524) | Agricultural soil microbial communities from Georgia to study Nitrogen management - Poultry litter 2012 (SPAdes) (version 2) | ecosystem: Environmental > Terrestrial > Soil > Agricultural land... | reverse complement strand
CCGGTCATCCCTTGGGTGAAAAAACTCTGGGCTAATGGTCTCCTGTAGCCTATCTTAGGAGTGCTTTTGACCTCTGGAACTCATTTCACAATTGTAAGTAAAACTCCCTGTCTTTGGACTACCCCACTTTGCTCACGCTAAGAAGTGGGGGCTTTCTGCCTACTTTAGATAGAAAATAGTTCAAAAAACTTTATACAGCCACCATTTACTGCCAAAGTTTTTTAGATGAATGGATTATGATAAACTGACCTACCACGGGGCAAGCCCGTAGGGTTTTCTCGAGGAAAATTCGATAACTTCTAAAAGGATTAAAAAAGGGGCAAAAGAATGATTGAATGCCAAGCAGAAGATTGTGGAAAAATGTTTTTGCCCAAACTTATCACCAAAAGTTTTGCTCGGACACTTGTCGTTGGAGGTTTCATAAACAAAAATTGTATACACTAAGAGAGAAAAAGGGTTTATGCGTTCAATGTGGCGGTAAAATGATCGAAAAATGAAAAAAAATTCATACTGCTCGGAATGCAAACTTTACTTTAGAGAAAAGTATTTTTCGAAAAAAGGAAGTGAAAAACAAAATAATTTACCATAATCCTTTTGAAAGTTTTCGAAAATGAGGCGTTGCTTTTTTTACTTTATATTGACAGACCCCCACTTTTAAGCGAAAGTTTAGGCAGTTCTATGAAATCATCACTCACCAAAAAAAGAAAAGGCCACTATTAAGTGACCTCTTTCTTATTCTCTACTCAGTTTTCTTGATGTATTTTATTCTTTTTCGAAAACGAATTTAAGTGAAAAAACAGATATTGCTAACGCGACGAGAGATATCACCAATGCAATCCACAACATCAGAATCCCGCCTTTCTTTACTTTTAGGTATAATTATTGTATACTTAGAATAGAATATGGATTAGGGAAGGGCTTCAACCCTCCCCTCTTGTTAGTTACGGGGCTTTCGCTTGGTAGAGCGAGGGCCCTTTTTCTTATCGCGCTCCTTGATGACGACAATCAAATTAATGACTGAAGTAACCAGGGAGATAAGCGCAACAAGCAAACTTAACAACTTCTCCATATTCCTCCACCCCCTTTCTATCAGGGGCTAATTCCATTATATCATAAATTCCTGTCTACTTCGAGCAGTCGATACGGTAAGGTCTGATCTTCACTTCTTGGACCCATCCTCGGATTTTCCTCCGGGAGCGCCAGTGTATGTTGAACTTTCGCGTAAAATATTGTATTATATTATCTATCATATCCGTTCAAATACTTTTTTGCCAATAGGTGGTGAAGTTATTGAAGATAAAATCAAGAATAATTGAAGTCGAAGACAGCTATGCTGATGGTTTCAAAGATACAATTTTTATTAAGGAACTTGGTATAGGCAAAAATTCGGTTCACAAGAGGACACTCATAATCACAACCGATGAACATTCGGAACCACATACATTATCGATACCTAACTGGAACAAATTAAATAACACTATCAAATGGGAATACGTGCCAATCGACCTTGCCGATTTTTTTGATGGCAAAGGATGGCATACACCTATTTCACTAACCTTTATAGAGATGAGTTCTGATTTTAGTCAAGATGACAAGATATTAATTGAAAAAAAAGCCAACGATATCGCAAACGATTTACTAAAAAACAAGCTCAAAAATAAAAAGGATATAAAAGCTATCGAAAATAAGAAGGATTTGATCAACCTATTAGAAGAGAATTCAGACATTGTACCCAGTACATTATTAGAAAAATACCTCAGCATTGTACTCTAGACGCCGCAATGATTTTTATAGCGCTGAAATATCAATGATGAGAATCTTTCCTAAATAGGTTAGACAAAGCCAACATAGATACTCTTTTAAGAAATAGGACAAGAAAGCTTGGTAATTCATTGCTGGGATGAATTCTACTAAAATTCAACAAAGACCCCGGTTTTATCCGTTGGGAATGTTAGATTAGAGTTTTACAAAAAAACGGACATAACATCTTCTTTTTTTTAAAAAAACCAAAATAAAGGTTAAAGATTTTTGATGGCCAAGAACATTTCAAGAAGTTGAAGAAGTGGAGTTAAAATTATTAAAAAAACAATAAAGAAGTCGCTTTTATGGAACTTCATTATGAAGGCTAAGAGTTATTGCTTAAGTTGAACTACCCCCACTTCTAAGTTTGAGTAAAGTGTGGGGGTAGCTTAAAGTCAAAGATAGAGTCATTGTTCAAGATAAATACCTTGACAAAGTTCACTTTCCCGATTCATCTCAAGTTCAGCCTCTAAAATTCCACTTGGAACCTTAATGTGATCTTTGTTAGATGCAGAACCACCAATTTCACGTAGTCCCTCTGCGACTTTTTCTTTTTGGAAAAGTTTCCCTCTCAACACACCATCGGTCTCTATATCTGAGCAAGAGAGCTTTGTTTCAATCTCCTGTTCTCTGAAAATTAAACTTCCGCTTTCATCGAATACATTTGCTTTAATAATTATTCTATCCGCATCAAATCCTCTATTCTTGATGTTTTGTATTGAACCAATGTCCTTAATATAAAACTCTTCTCGCTCTAAATTTTCTACGTAATCTTTAAACAAAGATTCTGTTTTATTATCATTTATCTCTGCTTCTACAAAGAAAAAAGCAAACAAAAAAAATATGCATACTAAGTTGAGAATTGTTATGACCCTTTTGGTCAAGAATGTTCTAAATTTTTCATCACTCACACTCATTAAATAAAGCTGACTCGAAATTAAGACAACGATAACAACCGAAAAAATGATAGGGAGAGGTCTTGAAGATGAAAGGTGTTGTATCAATTCATCATAAGGGCTCAAAATAAGCACCCCCTTTTTTGTTTCTTTATATCCTACAAGAGTTTTTTGTTAACGGTTGAGAAATCCTTCTTCATTTATGGAAAGGTACCAGAAACCCCCAATTTCTAAATGTAAGTCAGCTACACCATCCAACTCTCCCTTCTTTTAAAAGTAACCTCACCCATTTTTTAACACTCGAGTCTAAATTCAATGTTCCAATCCCAATTCCTACATTGACGCCTAATGATCCATCAGCTAAAATAGGGCTGAAAGTCATAAAAAAAGGTGGGAATAAATTTGGAAGCATTAAGTGTCGGTAAAAAACTACCCTTTTGGGGAGAGGATATACAAAGATATAGAAACGCTAATGTAGGTATTTGGGAGATACCATCTAGTAGCGGGCTTTTTTCAGTCATTTTATTAGATGGACCCACGAATGTCGAAAAGAGGGCTATTACAAAGGGCAAAGCAGAAATGCGGGTGTTTCAGGATGATGGCTTTTCCTTCTACTGATCAACTTCAAGGGAAATAACTTGATTTTTGAGTTTTCTTTTGATCCCACTGCCTACGAAGATCAAAGGGCACTAGGTATCAAAGACATCAGTAACACCCTGACAATAGTGCTCGTCAATAACTCAAGTCTATTAGTTGATGGTATAAGAGTGATAAACATACCTAAAAATTTTGTGGAATTAGTACTCCCTTATTGGGAAAATGCTTTCGAAGTTCCCAACTACGGTCTTGTGTATTCTAGTTGGTATCAAACCCTACAAACCAAAACACTAGAAGAATTTTGGAAAGGCGCCAAACCCTTCGGGTTTCTTGGTTTAAGTTAATGTTTAGTTGTTCGAGCTTGTTCATTTTTTGATCGTGATCCGACCCACCACGGGGAGCCCGTAGACTTCTCGTAGGAAGATCTATAATAGTTAACAGATCTTCAAATTACAAAAGTGAGCGAATAGGCTTAGTAATCTCGATTAACGAATTGTAGACACTGGACGTTGTAGAAAGTTATAAGATCTGGATGTCGCAGAAACTAACGGGATATTTAAGTTCCGTTCTTTGTCTGGTTGAGACGAACAAGGAAGATTTCCAATAGAGATGGCCAAAAACAATCTTTTTATGGGTCTTTTGAAAGGTGAGGTTGCTTCAAGAAAGGATTATCTTTAGCATTTCTCTAGCATTTAACTACCAACGAAAAGAGCACTTTTATAGTGCTCTTTTTATCTGTTTAGATATTCGTTTGGGAATCCTTATGTAGTTAGGTGTCGCTTATTTATTTTTAGGGGCTCTTTCCACCATCGTGTTTCTTAATGAGTGAAATATATTTCCTGAAACTGCCATTAATGCAACAACGGAAATTCCAGCTATTGGCGTTATTTCCCCAATGGTCGAAGATACAATCGCTACCGTAACAAGCCCGTAAACTGATCCAATGAACAAAAATATCACAACACTTTTAACACTCACTTTTAGATACACAAAGCGACATAAGATTTCCCACAAAACACTCCCAATGAATACATATAATAGAGCAATTGATCCCAGGAACCAGATACTCCACTTCGTTTGTTCCCAACCCTCAACGAACAACAATGATCCAACAGAGATAACAATTAACCAAGGCAGGTATGATCCGATAGCTGGAATGAAATAATTAAATATTCTTTGTGCGATTTCTATCACCCTCTTCTCGATATACAAAAGACAAAACTTCTGTTAACTACTGAATCATTCTTTTAAAACAATTAAACCTACGACTTCCCTCGCTTCTTCAAACGTTATTTGACTGGAGGGGCGACTATCATTCTTATATACCCTTACAAATGAAAAAAAGCAATCTACCTAATATTAACTTCCCTAAGTCCACGAAAAGCCTTTCTTCTCCTATTAATTGTTTGAGTCTGAATAGCTTTTGGTCACTTTCTCGATTGATTCTCTCTTCGAAGAATTTCCTTCCGTACATATAATCATCGTACATATAGTACTTGTCAAGAAATGCCGTCACTTGGTCTTAGCCCTGAACATTTTCAACGTACAGATCACAAAACAATTGCAACCTTCTTTCTAGCTTGGCGACTTCTTTTGTGTTGTTGTACTGGTTAATGTATGAGGGAAACTCCCATACAGTCTCTTTTCTTTCTTCCTTCTCTCTGTAACTTTCGACTAAACTCTTTGTGTATGTATTAGGTTCGGTTTTCTCTTCCAATAACTCCACCAAACGCCTCCTCTCTTCCTCTGTTTCAATTGTGACTGGATCCCAATAATTTGGCTTTCTTTTTGGCATCGTGAACAGCTCCCTTGTTTGAATTCTTATAGGATTATTCGTTCAAGTGGCTACAAAAAGCAAGGTTCTTCAAGTTAATCTGTTTCGCCTTCATTCATTTTTTATCTTCTTCTGTTTTTGTCTATTAAACTTCAAATAAAAAAGAGCACTTTTGTAGTGCTCTTTCAAAATATATCACCAGACTTTGTATGTTCTCGTAATTGTGGCGTACTTATCGCCAATTTTATGAAAATACACTTCGTATGCTGAAGACCCATTCATCACTTATTGGCAAGGAGACCCAAGTTTTTTTAGTCAAAAAACAGGGGGAGGAATTGCCAAGGTCTTGCTATAGATGTATCCGCTGAACCCTTCGATAATCTCGCAGAACCTTGCATTTCCACTTGCCACGACACCTCCTGTATTATTTTTGATATCAAAGTAGCCACTACTACGAGCGGCTACGAAGCCAATATGCGTACCTTTATACTTTCCCTTCGGGAATGTAGCTCTTACAAAATCACCACTTAAAAACCCGTGGATGTATTTTGTTTTAGGCATATACGACCTCGGAAAACCGAACTTATTTAAGCGTGAACGGAATCTAGAACCTCTCCCTCTCGCTTGAATAAGTAGCACTTGATCTGTTTGGAATATAAACTTTTTACCTTCAGCACTTTTTCCAACGCATAGAGCGTCAAAATAATGTTCTTTCGGTAAGTTGTGTTTGATCCGTTGCATTTTGGTTCTGGCGCCTGTGCCGACTTCTACGAAGTCGAAGATTTTATTTAATTCTTCTCGCAACTTATTCTTCGTAGCATTTACGGTTGCTGCGTCTTTCAGTGGCTTTGTTAGCCAATCATCAAGCTCTGGTATATTTTTCTTGATCCTTTGATAACTGAGGATGGATTTGGTTTCAAACGGAAGTTTGAAACTATTTCATTAATAGAGTGGCTCAATGGTCGAGGTTGGTCATACGATGTACCGGCTACAAAATTTGAAGTCAACCAAGACCTCAGTTCAGATAACTTAACCACGATTGAAAGTCATTTGAAAAAATCTCTAAGAGAGGTGTTGATCGCCTCTCTTAAAGAGAGGGGAACATTAGACGCTATCGAATGTGAAGAAGACTTCATTAATATCGTAGGCGGAGTATTCTTCAGGGATTTCTTCTCCTTCGACATTTAACACTTAAGAAAGTCCCGTGAGGGACTTTCTTTTTCGCCATCATCGCTATCATTTATTTTTTGTCCTTTCTCCCATTTTATCTATTAGTGTTTATAATCACTCAAAACATTCAAGGAGGAATGAAAATGATAGAAGCTGTAAATGTAAAAAGTAGGAGAATTTCTTTGGAGCCTATTGGTGAGTCAGATAAATTTACTATCACCGAACTAGGTTTCAATAGAGAAGGGAAATTAGTTCAAAGAGTCTTTGTTACGAGAACGGATGAACCAAAACCGTTCTCTGTGATCACAAAAAAAGAATTACCCCCTCCTTTTGATCGAGTAAATATCACTTTAGATGATTGGCTTAACGGAGTTGGATGGTTCTCAACACCATCTGATATTAGTTCAGATGATGAACTGATAGAATTGTTGAAGAAAAAAGAGAGTGCGCACCCCATTCGCAGCCAGGAAGATTTGCTGGACTTGGGTTTGGATGCACTCTCTGCAAAATATGAATAAACTTTAAGAAGCCTCTATTTTGGGGCTTCTTTCTTTGTTTATTTTTTTACGGTAAGCGTTTCAATAAAGATTTTCCCCCTCTCTGTACTCAAAAAAAGAAACCTTGCACCTCTTGTTGGATGCAAGATTATATATTCTAAGTTATGGGTCAATCATAGAGCCAAACGAATCACTTCTTAAACATTTCTTACAAATGACAATGCCATCTTTATCATAAACCGGTCTGACTTTCTTATCGCAATACGTACATCTCTTTCTTACTTTGGCCACGATATCACCCCTTTTTTCTACTAGTCTATATCTACCAATATACATATTTTTCTACGTTTCGGGGAAACGACTCTAGGTTTAACTTACCTATATTTCGAGAAGGCGATAGTCACTCAAATTTTTTCTAAGATTTTGTGGAAGAACTACACTCTCCAGTGGTCCTTGATAATTCCGATCAAGAAGTATTCATCATCAACTTTTTCAAAGATAAAAATTAAACTTTCCCAGTCGATACCAGCGTATTTTTCGGAACCCTCATCTTTGTACTCTACAATATAATGATTTCGGTATAACTCTTTGATGTTATTATCTTTATCGCCATCCGTGGTTGTCCTGTTGTAGCTGATCACATCTACTTCAAAATCACTTAAGAATAGATTATCTTGAAAGAAGTCGTGAGGTGTTTCTATGATCTCTTTGCCGGTCCCATCCTCTATTCCCCAGATGTACTCTTTATCAATATCTTCGAGGTTTTTCAAATCCTCTTTCGCTAGCACTACGGTATCTTCGTCAATGTATGTTGCTGGGGATATTATGACTCCGTCTTCAGGATGTGAGAGCTCCTCTATCGCTCCTGTTTCCCAGTTTCTCAAGTTTTTAATGATCTCTTCTGACTTCTCAGTTATGATTTCCCGCTCCGTTAGATCTTCTTGATCTATCTTCTCCTCCGTATTCTCTTCATTTTTCTCCTCTTGCTCGATGACTTCTCCGAAATTTCCTGTAACTGCTATATATATCACTGCTGCCAAGGCCGTTAAAGCGACCAATCCCTGGGCGAATCTAAATATCCTCAAAATAATCAACCCCTTTGGACAAAAGCTTCGATCAGGGACCTCACTCTCCTTGTTTACTTTAAAAAATAGTGAAAAATTAAAATTTGTTTTCCATACTAAGTTATCGGTGTTGTAATATATAATTAAGAATCAAAATGATGAAAAAAGGTGTGTATCGATGGGAAAAACAATTAACTTATATTTAGATGACTTGCGAGATTGCCCAAAAGGATTTATCGTAGCAAGAACCTTTGATCAGGCTGTTGATTTAATCGAAAGGCATACAATCGATGTGCTTTCTCTTGATCACGACCTGGGATCAGATGAAGATGGGAACCTCTTGCCTACAGGTTATGATTTCGTTAAAAAGTTTTGTGAAGAAGGTCATTTTGCAAATAAGATATACATCCACACAGACAATGTCATTGGGCGTGAGAATATGTACGAGACTCTTCTGGCTGCCCAAAGACGTGGGTTCATCTCAAAAGAAATTGAGATCTACAGACATCCACATTATTGGCGAAAAAATTGATTGATGTATGTATATACATATACTTATATGTATACTTATCAATATATTGATATGTTCAACATCAATGCTAGATTTCATACATCAAAAATTAACTAAGGAGTTGATTGGGTTGAATGTAGAGAAGAGAAATTTGATGTACCCTACTTGTCCACATTGTAATAGAGGAGAGTCCGCCAGCTACCACGATGGCTATCATTCTCGATTTTGTTTAGCCTGCGATGTCTGGTTGTATGAAAAGTGTGAAGATTTGACTTGCACAAGTTGCAAGAACAGGCCAGAGTTGCCTTCAGATTCTTTTTCATATGAGCAGGGTTCTCCGTTTTAATTTTCAATATAAAGTTAGCAGGGGTAATCTGACGACATTATCGAACGAGGGCTCGCGGATAGCTACCGCAACATAGATTGTTCGGCCATATTTGTTCGTTTTCAAAAAAACTCTAGTATAATCTATCCCTGCTATCCTGGGAGCGCGGCGGAACTGGCAGACGCGTTAGACTTAGGATCTAATGTCTTCGTGACGTGAGAGTTCGATTCTCTCCGCTCCTATACTATATAACTTAAACATCTTGGGTTACTATTACCTAAGATGTTTTTTCTTTCTACTCTACTTCTCTGGTAAGATAACTCAAAAAGGGGTTGATCATTTTGAAGGAGTTCGTGAATCAGCAATTCGATAAATCTAACCAATGGATAAATGATCGAACGATTATGCTTGGACCATCCGGGAGCTTCGCTTATGGCACAAACATAGAGACGTCAGACCAAGATTTCATAGGGGTGTGTATCCCACCTATAGAATATTTTCTTGGAACTGAGCATTTCAATGAGTACAGGAATAACCGGGGGAAGAACTTCAAGAACACAAAGGAGGATGTAGATGTTAACATACTTCACATCAATAAATTTGTTTCAAACGCAATGCAAGGCGTTCCCCAAGCAATTGAACTTCTGTTTTTACAAGAAGATCAATACTTAACACTTACGCCAGAGGGCAAGAGATTAGTAGATAATCGACACTTGTTCTTGAGTAAGCAATTATTCTTTAAGCTTGGTGGCTTCGCTCGCTCTCAAATCATCCGAATGGAGAAGAGTACAAAATCGAGAACGGATATCGTTGAGGAGTTTGGTTATGACACAAAGTACTTTATGCACGCGATGCGGCTTTTAACTTCTGGAATCGAAATCTTTGAGACAGGGGATTATTCCACACTAAGACCCAATCGGGAGTTTTTGATTGAATGTCGAAAGGGAAAATACACTTTCGATCAAGCGGTTAAGTTAGTTAAAGATTATGATGAAAGATTTAAAGAAGCACACGATCAAACAGATTTACCTAAATCGCCAGATCACAAAAAAGTCAACGAATTGCTGATTTCTATTAATAACAACTATCTCCGAAAAACATAATGCTTTTAAAAAGAGCGCTTAATTAGCGCTCTTCTTTAATTGTTATCGAATTTTCCTCGAGAAAACCCTACGGGCTTGCCCTAGGGATGAGTCGAGGGGACTTACTCAAAACAAGAATAGAGCTTGCCTTACTACGATGGTATATGATATACTTATGTATATAGAATACTAGGAGGCTCAATTCAATGAAAAAGAATGCACAAATTAACTTTACGTTTCCAGAAGTTTGGAAAAGTCAATTAGAAAATTTAGCTAGAATTTACTCAGTTGAAGAGAACAAAACCTTAACAATGCACGATCTTATTCGAAGAGCTATAAAAGAGAAGTATGAGCTGAGTAATGATGAGTAAGTATAAAAGCACAGGACACTCAAAATATTTAGTTCAGTATCATATGATTTGGTGTCCGAAATTTAGATTTGAAGTTCTTACAGGTGATGTAGAAAAAGAGTTAAAGGATATCATTGAAAGTATTGCAAAAGAGTATGAGTACGATATCAAAGCACTTGAAACAATGCCTGATCATATACATTTATTTGTTGCCACAAAGCCAACGGTCGCTCCTACGGACGTTGTCCGTACAATGAAGAGCATAACTGCCGTTAGATTATTTAAAGAGTTCCCAGAGCTAAAAAAATTCTATAGTAGAGTTGGCTCTTTATGGAGTGAAGGATATTTCGTGAGCACAGTTGGTGATGTTAGCGAAGAGACAGTTCAAAAATATATTGAAAATCAGAAACAGGATCAATAATTGAGGAGGCGTTAGTTGTATGAGTGTTGTCAAAAGAAGAAAAGTGAATACTCCAAACGAGAAACAAAGGCAATTGCGGCATATAAGAAAACTAACGCCGACTCATATTTTGGAGTTAGAACTAAAAATATCTGACCAACAAAAGCATAGACTTCTTAAAATTAATAAACATTTACGTTTAATCCATAACACTGTTTTAGGAGCAGTTTATAAAAATTATAAAGAAATGACACGAACAAAAAAATACCGGCATATTCTCAAACTATATAGAGAAGATAAACTTACCAAACAACAAGAAAATTCAGAGTTCAATAAAATGCATAAAGAGTTTAATGTCAACTTCACTTTCGCGAGAAAATATGGTGAGTGGCTCAGAAAGCATAAGTTCACAAATCCAGATGCCGTGACTACACTTTCGGTTTGCGAAATTGCTTGGAGATCAATGGAAGAGTTAATTTTCAAAGGCGCTCGAAGTGTTCGCTTTTATAAGAAGGGCGAATTTGTTGTATTTCAAGGTAAGCAAGCAAATCGATCGATCATTTATAGGGATAACTTCGTTACCCATATGAGAATGAAGCTCCCGATTATTATTAAGAAGAACGATTTATTTGTTGAGGAGACTTTGTCCTTTATTCAATCTTATAAAGAGGATTCCGAGGGAATCGATGATTTACTCATCAGTGATTTCGAAAATGGCAGGAATTTAAGGTCTACCTACCGTATTCGGAACAACCGAATAGTTATCAAGCAAATCCGTGGTAGGCTTAGATTTTATTTGCAAATCGCTTTAGAAGGACATCCTGTTCCGAAGCGAAATAAAGACGGTAGCTTCAGGCATAGTTTTGGAGTTGGACGGGTCGGCATAGATATAGGCACACAAACAAAAGCTGTCGTTAGTAAAAATGAAGTTTATTTAAAAAACCTAGCGATAAGGGCAGAAAAAACAAAAGCTGATGAACGAAAGGAAGCTTTAATGCAACGATATCTCGAACGTTCAAGAAGAGCGACAAATCCTGATAAGTTTGATCATAAGGGGCGGTTCGTCAATTCACGAAAACCTTGGGTTTTCTCCAATAGGTACCTCAAGGCTCGCAAGAAGCTTCGAGAGCTCCGTAGAAGAAACGCCATCAACCGAGATCTTTCACACAACGAAGATGTTAACTACATTCGCTCGCTAGGTGATGAATTTATTGTTGAGGAAATGAACTTCAAAGCTCTTCAAAGAAGAACATCAGAAACAACCATTAACGAGACTACTGGACGTTTTAATTCAAAGCGAAGGTTTGGCAGAAGTATCCAAAATAGAAGTCCCGGATACTTTGTAGCACAAGCAAAAGAGCGATTCGAAGCAACTGGTGGCAGTGTCATAGAAGTAAACACTTGGTCGTTTAAGGCCAGTCAATATTGTCACAAAAGACAAGATTACATCAAAAAAGATTTATCTGAACGTTGGCATAAATTCCCTAATGGAAGTAAAGTTCAAAGGGACTTGTATTCCGCCTTTTTATTGTATTGTTCAAAGGAAGACTTCAAAACTACAGAACAAGAACTTTGTGAAAAAGAGTTTACCAGTTTTAAGAAAATGCACGATGAGTTTGTACAAGAAACAAAGGATGACCGTCAGGTCATCCTGAATAGCGCAATTTAATATATGAAATCTTTGATTTTACATTAAAGTCGGGGAGATTGACCATCCTCCGTTAAGCCGAACGCTAATGTGGCCAATGGGCTGCTTGTTCGGGAGAGTGACCCCTATTGTGAGTGTCTAGATCCGGTTGCGTGAGCTTCCGGTGGGCTCTTTA
>Ga0209487_1003510_pt1 | contig 12295 bp, 14 predicted proteins | sample Poulit2012_FD_187524 | JGI IMG/M metagenome (GOLD analysis project Ga0209487, IMG submission 187524) | Agricultural soil microbial communities from Georgia to study Nitrogen management - Poultry litter 2012 (SPAdes) (version 2) | ecosystem: Environmental > Terrestrial > Soil > Agricultural land... | reverse complement strand
CGAACGGTGAGCGATGCGGATCGCGAGCGGGACCGTCGAGACTACCGGTACCGCGGCGGCCTCTGACACACGGGACAGAAATGGGTGCCGCGGCCGCCGACGCTCAGACGCTGGATCTCATTCCCGCAGCGGACGCATTCCTGTCCCCCGCGCCCGTAGACGAGCAGCGCCCGGTCGAAGTACCCGGACTCGCCGTTGACATTGACATAGAGGGAGTCGAAGCTCGTCCCGCCCACGGCCAGGGCATCGCCAATCACCGAGGCGGCCGATTCGAGCACTGCCGCCAGCCGCGACTTCCGCGTCCGTGCGGGAATGGCCATGGGGTGCACGCCGGCGCGGAACAGTGCCTCGTCGGCATAGATGTTGCCGATTCCGCTGATCAGCGTCTGGTCGAGCAGTGCGGATTTGATCGCCGTGCGCTTCTGCGCCAGGGCGGTGAGTGTGAGACCGATTTCGAACGTCGGCTCCAGCGGATCGGTCGCGATATGAGTCGCCGACGCCGGAACGAGCCGGTCATGGGCGTGGATGAGGGGCTGGACGCCGAGGTGGCCGAAGATCCGCTGATCGACGAAGCGCAGTTCCCTCGCGGCACTCTGTCCGGCGCTCCGGTCAGCGTTCTGGCCGGCGCTCTCAGCCTCCATACTGCCCGACCTGTGTGGAGCCGGGACTCCCGCCCCTTCACTCCCCGACCTCGGTGGAGCCGGGGCTCCCGCCCCTTGGCTCCGCGACCCGTCGCGGGCCGGTTCGAGGCGGAGGATGGCACGCGTGTGCCGGTGGACCGGGTCGTCGGCGCTGTGGACGCGCAGCTGACCGCTCATCCCCAGATGGATGAGCAGGCTGAGTTCGGGCGAGGGCTCGCTCGGACGTCCCGACGCCCGTGCTCCGCCCGAACTCGGTTCACTCGACCCTGAACCCGCATGCTCCGGGCCCTGCCCGAGGCTGAGCCACATGAACTTCCCTCGGCGTTCGGCACCGATGATCCGGTGGCCGGTGACCGCGGAGACGAACCCGTCGACGGCGGACGGCTCGACGCGTCGGGCCGAAGTCGTGCCCAGGATTCGGGGGTCGAGCACCTCGGCGCCGGTGATGGTCGTGTCCGCCGTCCACTCGTGGACGCCGCGGCGGACGCTTTCGACCTCTGGCAGCTCAGGCATCGGGCCGCCTGCACACCGACAACGGGATCACTCTCAGCGTCGGTAGTCCGGGTAGATGGTTCGGATGGCTTTGACGGCGACCTCCGCGGCGGCGGCTTCGGCGGCCTTCTTCGAGGACCCGTCACCCGAACCCCAGCTGTTCTCACCCAGAAGCGCGGTGGCCGTGAAGACCATCGCGTGATCGGGACCCGAGGAAGTGATCTCGTAGCTGACGGCACCGAGCTCGAGGTCGGCCGCTGCCTCCTGCAGAGTGGTCTTGAAGTCCATCCCCGCACCGAGGCTGACCGCGTCCTCGAGCATGCCGTCGATGAGGCGGTGGACGAAGGCGAACGCCGCCTCCCGCCCGAGGGAGACGAAGGTCGCGCCGATGAGGGCTTCGACGGTGTCGGCGAGAATCGAGTCCTTGTTCCGGCCGCCGGTCAGCTCTTCGCCCTTGCCGAGCAGGATGTGCTCGCCGATGCCGTGCCGGCGCGCGATCGACGCCAGAGCGCGCGTGTTGACCACGGCCGAGCGCATCTTGGCCAGCTGGCCCTCCGGCAGATCCGGGTTGTCGTAGAACAGCGATTCGGTGGCCACGAGGCCGAGCACGGAATCGCCGAGGAACTCGAGGCGCTCATTGGTGGGGATCCCACCGGCCTCGAAGGCGAAGGAACGATGCGTGAGCGCGAGACGAAAAGTCTCGGGATCAATGTCGATCCCGAGACTCTTCTTCAGTGCTGATGTGGTGTCAGTGTCCACAGTCTCAGACGTCAGCGACCTTGCGGCCCTTGTACTCGAGGTACAGCGGGGTGCCGGCGGCGTCTTCGACGACCTTGGCCTGGTGGGGGCGCGAGTACACAACGCGACCGTTCTCCACAGTCTTGACCAGGGCCGGCGCCTTGGCCTTCCACTGCGAACGACGGTGGCGGGTGTTGCTGCGCGACAGTTTACGCTTCGGAACAGCCACGTCTAGCTCTCTTTCTTCTCATCCAACAGATTCTTCAATGATGCGAACGGCGATTCGGATTCGTCATCGTCGACCTCGAGGTCCTCCCCCAGGGTGTAGCTGAACTCCTCGCTCTCATCCTGTGAGGGACTGAACGGCAGAGCCATCACGACGGCGTCTCTGATCGCGGGCTCGAGGTCGAGCTGATCCCGGTCGATGACGTAGGAGTCCTCGTCGCCTTCGGCCTGCTCATAGACGTACATCTCCTGGATGTCGACATCTATAGGCAGCTCGATGGGTTCGAGCGTCCTCGCGTCCTCGCCGCGGGCCGTCGCCGAGACAGTGCCCGACACGTAGATCCCCTCCGACACGCTCTCGAACATCAGCTCGAGCGCCAGTGGTGAACCTTGACCAACCCCGATCACTTCGATCTTGAGATCCGCTGGAGCCGACAAGGTGGTGTTCACCCGTTCCCACTCACCCGGATTGCCGAGCAGGCCCATCGATCTGAGATCGAAGACGAAGTCACTTCGCTTCATACCCTGCCCTCCCGGTGCGTTTGAGGATGTCGCTCCTGCGTTCACACGCGACTCACCATTCTAATCATCATCGGCGGTCATTACCAATCGCCGTCGATCGCCGGTCGCGGTGTTCCCGGTCACCATCGTTCGTGTTCGTTGCGCCAGGTCACTCCCCCAGCGAGCACGAGCAGCGCCCCGGCGATGGTGAACACGATCCCTGATCCGGCGATGATCGTCAGCGCCGAGGCGGCCGAGGGGATCGCGACCTGGCTGAGCCGGTTGCCCGCCAAGCGGATGGACAGCACCGCGGCCCGATTCGCCGGGTCGGCCAGCGTCGAGACCCACGACATCGTCAGCGGCTGCGTCAGGCCGAAGCAGAATCCCGCGACCGTCAGGAGCACTCCGAGCATCCACGGCTGGGACAGGACCGGGATCAGCATGACGCTCACACCCGCCAGCGCCGAGGCGGTCCACAGCAGGGACAGATTCCGCCACCTGGATGTGAGGCGGCCGATGAACAGCCGCGAGATCACCGAGGCCAGCGTCCGCATCGTCAGAAGCCAGGTCACCGTGGTCACCGACAGACCGTTCTGCTGACCGATCAGCGGCAGATACGCGGTCATCAGGTCCACGGCGGCCAGGGTCGCCATCGACGAGAAGATCGCGGGCTTCATTCCCCGCAGCGACAGCAGCGTCCACGGGGTCTGGGCGCCTTCGGCCGCCTCGGCGCGGGAGACGTGCGGGGTCCGGCCGCGGAACATGACGACCACGGCGGCGACGAGGGTCAGCGCGGAGATCGCGGTCATGAACCACAGAGCGTTCGTGATCGCCGCATCCCCCGAGGTGGCATCGGCGACCATGCCGGCCAGGGGCAGGCCGATCGTCTGCCCGATGGACACGCCGAGGGTGAGGTGACCGAACTTCGCGGTCATCTTCGAGGCCGGGAAGCTCTGCGGGATGAGCGCCTGGGAGGCCACGGTCGCCAGCATCTGACCGAGCCCGAGGCTCATCGTGGCGATGAGCAGGACCACGAGGTTCGGCGAGACCGCGGCGAGTGCGACGGGCAGGATCGACAGGGCGGTGCCGACCCACAGCACCGCGGTCGCGTATCCGCGATCGACGAGGCGGCCGATGAAGAGGGCGAGGAAGAGCGGGACGAGCGAATAGCAGGCGGTCATCAGTCCGAGGACGAATCCCGAACCGCCGAGTTCGAGGGTGCGATAGGAGATGAGCACCCGCACACCGTTGTAGGTCGCCTGGGCGATGACGGTGTGGAAGACGAGGCCTGGGAACCAGGCCCGGTTGGCAGAAGCGGCTGCGCTCATCCCTCAGTCGCCGGCGCCGGAGCCGGCACGCTGACCGTGGAGCGCTTCGAGCACCGCTGCGGGCACGAGGCCCACGATGTCCCCACCGCCGGCGTGGACTTCCTTGATCAGGGAGGACGAGACGTGCTCGAACTCCGGATTGCCGGGGACGAAGATCGTCTCGAGCTCAGACAGATGGCGATTCATCAGCGCCATCGGCAGCTCGTAGGCGAAGTCCGTGCCCGAGCGCAGTCCCTTGACCACGGCCGGTGCTCCGATGCGGGTGCAGTAGTCGACGAGGAGCCCGCCGGAGACGATGTCGATGCTCACGTTCTCCGCTCCTCGCGTGCGCTCGTCCTCGTCCAAGGACATGCGGATGAGCTCAGCACGATCCTCGGGGGCGAAGCGACCGGACTTCGAGGGGTTGTGGACGACGGCCACGACCACTTCGTCGAACAGACGCGCACTGCGGGCGATGATATCGAGATGACCCATGGTGAGCGGGTCATAGGAACCGGGACAGACGACCTTCATGCCCTCATCGTATCGGCATGAGACCTCATATGCGGGCAGACTCGTCTTCCCGGCTGCGCCTAGGGCGTGCCTTCCCGCAGCCGGGACCACTGGTCATCGGCTGCGCCGCCGTGGTCGCGGCCCTTGAGCACCTGGGCCTCGACCCCTTCGTCGGGACTGCGCAGTCGGGAAGCGGCCTCGGCCATGATCCGCGCGAGGAGATCGAGCGATCGGGCCTCGTCTCCGGAATCCACCGCCTCGGCGAGTTCGCGGTGGCTGTCGATGAGGTCGCATCGGACCTCGTAGCCGCGCTCGTCCGACAGGGACAGCAGACGGGTGTGCACCATCGAGACCTTCATCAGGTCGAACAGCCGGTTCGACCCGGAACAGGCCACGAGCGAGTGGTGGAAGGCGAGGTCCGCGTCGCCGATGCTGCGTGCGACATTGCCCTCGATCGCTCGCTCCAGCTCGTTCAGCGCCTGCCAGATATCGGCGGTGTCGCGCCGGCGCCGGACGATGAGCCTGACCGCCTGCGATTCGATCGCCTCGCGCACGGCGTAGATGTCATCGATGTCGGCCGTGCGCATCCGCCGCACATGCACGCCCCTGCCCGGCGCGTGCGTCATCACTCCCTCGCTGATCAGCCGCTGCAGGGCCTCACGCAGCGACGGCCGGGACACAGCGAGGAGTTCGGCCGTGCGCACCTCGTTGATCGACTGCCCGGGCGCAAGCGAACCGCTGTAGATGGCATTGCGGATCTGGTCGGCGATGAGATCGATCGTCGACGAACGGACCACTTTGCGCAGGACCGGAAGCTCGGAGGTTGGCGGATCTGTCACGGTTACGATCATATAACGTTGTCAGACAGTGTGACATTCGGACAACATCAGTATTGAATACTGTCCAGGACACGCACGTCACGACGATGTGTCGACGTTCAAGGAAGGAACAGCACATGAAACTCAAAGGACTGGCCGCCGCGACATCGATCCTCGCGCTGACGCTCACCCTCGGCGCCTGCGGTGGAAGCGACTCGGACGAGTCGACGCTGCAGAAGGCCATCGACGACGGCAAGATCACCGTCGGGTTCGCAGGCGAGGCGCCGTACAGCTTCGAGAAGGACGGAGAGCTCCAGGGTGCGTCCGTGGCGATGGCGAAGGCCGTGTTCAAGGAGCTCGGCATCGAGGACGTCGAGGGCGTGAACACCGAGTTCGGGTCCCTCATCCCGGGACTCACCGCTGATCGCTTCGATGCGATCTCCGCAGGAATGTCCATCCTGCCGGAACGCTGCGATCAGGCCGCGTTCGGCGATCCCGAGTTCATGTACACCACCGCCCTGATGACGAAGAAGGGCGAGCAGAACGGGATGAAGAACCTCGACGACGTCAAGGAGGAGGGCGCCAAGCTCGCCACCATGACCGGCGCCATCGAGTCGGACTACGCCGAGGACCTCGGCATCGACTCCCAGCAGGTCGGCACTCCGCAGGACGGCATGGACGCAGTGACCACCGGTCGCGCCGATGTCTTCGCGCTGACCGGCATCTCGCTCAACTGGATGGCGAAGAACAACGCGGACGCCGATGTCGAGGTCTCCGAGTCCTTCGTCCAGGAGATCGACGGCGTCCCGCAGATCGGTGCCGGCGCCACCGTCTTCCGCACCGAAGATGACGAGATCCGCGATGCCTGGAACGAGGAGCTGGAGAAGATCGTCTCCGACGAGGACACCTACCTCGACATCGTCGGCGACTACGGGTTCACGAAGGAAGAGCGCCCCGACGGCGAGATCACCACTGATCAGCTGTGCAAGGGCGAGCTGCCTACCGCTGACTCCTGAGTCGACGCACGCACCATGACCGATAACATCCAGACGTTGCTGAACTTCCTCCCACAGCTGTGGGAGGGAGTTCAGACAACGATCATCCTCACCGTCCTCGGCAGCATCGGCGCCATCGTCATCGCGCTCGTCCTCGGCCTGACGATGACGTCGTCCCACGCCTGGCTGCGGGTTCCGGCCAGGATCATCGTCGAGTTCTTCCGCGGCACTTCGCTGCTGGTCCAGCTGTTCTGGCTCTTCTACGTCTTCCCGCTCCTCGGAGTCGATCTCGATCCGATGGTCTGCGGCATCGGCGCCTTGGCGCTCAACTACGGCGCCTATTCCGCCGAGGTCGTCCGGTCGTCGATCATCACCGTCGACAAGGGCCAGTGGGAAGGTGCGATCGCGCTCAGCCTCTCCCCCACCAGACGCATGGTCCGAGTCATCTTCCCGCAGGCCTGGGCCCTGATGATCCCCTCGCTCGCGACGCTGCTCATCCAGCTGCTCAAGGGCTCTGCCGTGGTCTCGTTCATCACTCTCCAAGACCTCACCGAGAAGATCGACCAGCTGCGCCAGTCGACGAATGACACGTATTTCTCCTTCACCATCGGACTCATCATCTACTTCGTCATCGCCTGGCTGCTCCAGGAGTTCATGAATTTCCTCGAACGCAGGGCCACCGCACGTCTGGGACGCAGGCGCCCGAACTCCAGAACCGACCGACGACAGGCTCGCCGTGCCGCGCGTGAGGATGCCCTCCGCAAGGACCGTCTCGCCTCGCACTCTGCCGCCGGCGAGGGCGCCGACCGGGCCAGGAACCCCTTCCCCGGCCAGGGAGGTGGACTCTGATGTGGAATTGGGAATTCGCCGCTGAGGCTCTGCCCATCCTGCTCCGCGGTTTCGTCAACACGCTCATCGCCACCGGCGTCGGCACCCTCATCGCCGTGGTCCTCGGGCTCTTCATCGCCGTGGCCATCCGCGGACTGCCGCGCTGGATCAATTGGCTCATCCGGCTGCTGGTCGCCTTCGTGCGCAACACGCCGCTGATCATGCAGCTGATGTTCGTCTACTTCATCTTCGCCGGCATCCCCGGACTCGTGAACATCCCGGCGCTCGTCGTCGGCTTCATCGTCATCGGCATCCACTATTCGACCTACATGTCCGAAAGCTACCGAGCAGGCATCGATGCGGTGCCGCCCGGGCAGCATGAGGCCGCCACTGCCCTGTCCCTGCCGCCGGTGCGCAAGTTCACCGCAGTGGTGCTGCCGCAGGCCCTGCGTGCGACGGTTCCGTCTCTGGGCAACTACGCGGTGGCCATGTTCAAGGACACGCCGTTCCTCTTCGCGATCTCCGTGGTCGAACTCGTCACGTCCGCCCAGCAGTTCGGCGCCGCGAAGTTCGCCTACACGGAAGCATTCACCCTGGCCGGCATCGTCTTCCTCGCCGCCAGCTATCCGACATCCCTGCTCATCCAACGATTGGAGAAGCGCCTTGCCTCCTACTGAGAACACACCGTCGGCCGCAGACGCCTCGGCCGCGTCGGCATCGTCGAATCCGGCCATCGAGTTCAAGGATGTCGAGAAGAGCTTCGGCAAGAACACGGTGCTCAAGAATCTCAACTTCACGGTCGCTCCGGGAGAGCGCGTCACCCTCATCGGGCCCAGCGGTTCGGGCAAGACGACGATCCTGCGCCTGGTGATGACGCTCGAGGAGCTCACCAACGGCTATATCTTCGTCGACGGCCAGCCGCTGACCTTCGAACAGCGCGACGGCAAACGGGTCGAGCTGCCGAAGAAGCGCACTCGTGAGATCACCACGCGCATCGGCATGGTCTTCCAGCAGTTCAACCTGTTCCCGAACATGACGGTGCTCGAGAACATCATCGAAGCCCCCGTCCACGTGCTCGGCAAGTCCAAGGCCGAGGCGAGCAAGGAGGCCAAGGAGCTGCTCGAGAGGGTCGGGCTGGCAGAGAAAGCCGATGAGCATCCGACCCGGCTCTCCGGCGGTCAGCAGCAGCGTGTGGCCATCGCCCGCGCGTTGGCGATGAGCCCGGAGATCCTCCTCCTCGACGAGGTCACCTCGGCACTCGACCCGGAGCTCGTCGGAGACGTCCTCGCCGTGCTGCGCGACATCGCGGAGACCACGGACATCACGATGCTGCTGGTCACCCACGAGATGCAGTTCGCCCGTGATGTCTCCCACCGGGTGATGATGTTCGACGGCGGGCAGGTCCTCGAGGAGGGTCCGCCGGATCAGATCTTCAACAACCCGTCCCACGAGCGCACCCGTTCGTTCCTCTCCAGCGTGCTCTGAACGCCTCTCTGCGGTTTCGCAGCACACTCGGGGCAGGACGCGGCCGCCGGGGCAGGACGTGGCCGCCGGGGCGGGACGCGGGCCTTCTACCGGCGGAGTCGGCGGATGAGTCGCAGAATCCTTGCGAGAGCCACGACGGCGAGGATCACCATCGCCACCCAGAAGATGATGTCCGTCGGCTCCGCCCAGAAGAGATCCGAGCGGCTTTCGCCGGAGCCGTCCCGTCCCGCACCGTCCGCATCCTGCCGGTCGCTCACGCCTCGAAGGATGAGCCAGGCCACCACCAGACCCACGCCGAGGACCGCGAAGATCCAGACGCAGCGATGCCAGGCTCTGCCGGACCGCCCCGCCGGGCGGGGCGCAGGCGACTTGCGCGAGGAGGTCATCGGCTCTCGGACTCGCCCGCGAGCTGGATGAAGTGGATCGCGGTCTCGCCGAAGGTCTTCGCCCGGAAGATCTCGAGGCCTGCGGGCATCGTCGGCTCGGGCGAGCGCGCGGCGCGTTCGACGATGACGATCGATTCCATGTCGAGATGGCCGGCCAGTCTGCTCAGGATCTGCGTGACCGCATCCTCGCCGAGCGGATAGGGCGGGTCCATGAACACGATGTCGAAGGTCCGCGCCTCGGGGTCCTCCGGTTCCGGCAGGCCGGACAGGTACTGGAGCACGTCACTGGCGTGGACGTCGGCCGAGTGGTCGAGCCCGAGCTTGTCCGCATTGGCCCGCAGGGAGCGGATCGAGGACAGTGAGGAATCGACGAAGTCGACCTGCGCGGCTCCCCGCGACATGGCTTCGAAGCCGAGTCCCCCGGATCCGGCGAAGAGGTCGAGGACGTTCGCGGCCGGCAGGACCCCGTAGCCGTCGAGCATGGAGAACAGGGACTCCTTGACCCGGTCGGCCGTCGGTCGGGTGTTCGCCCCGGACGGGGAGTTCAGCCTCGCGCCCTTGTGGGCTCCGGCGATGATTCTCATGAGTGCCTCCTCAGCCGGCTTCGATGAAGTGGGCGTCGTCTGCGGGCAGGACGCGTCGGATGAAGGCGCGCAGGGCGGGCACGGCTTCGAGTTCGGGGTCGACCGAGACGATGTGCTCGGCGATCTTCTTCGCCTCGGCCACGATGTGCGAATCGCGCAGGATCGACAGGTGCCGCAGCGAGGACCCGCCCCACTGCGAGGCGCTGAGCACATCGCCTTCGCCTCGGGAGTCGAGGTCGTATTCGGCCAGTTCGAACCCGTCGAGCGTGGCGGCCACGGCCTGCAGCCGGCCATAGCTGTCATTGGACTCGCTCAGCTCGGTGAGCAGGAAGCAGGTGGCCGGGCTGCCGTCGCGGCCGACTCGCCCGCGCAGCTGGTGGAGTTGGGCGACGCCGAAGTTCTCGGCTTCGACGATGACCATCATCGTCGCCCGGGGCACATCGACGCCGACCTCGATGACGGTCGTCGAGACGAGGATCTCGATCTGCCCGGACACGAAATCCGCGAGCACCCTGTCCTTCTCCGCCGTCGACATCCGCCCGTGCAGCAGCCCGAATCTGCGCTCGGACAGCTCCGGGGACTCGCGCAGCTTCTGACTGATCTCCTCGATGCCCTGCTTCTGGCCGATCACGGAACCGGATTCGGGATCCTCGACGTCCATCGGTTCGATCCGGGGGAAGACGACGAAGACCCCGCGCCCCGCCTCGGCGGTCTGGTCCATCAGCTGCCGCACCCGGGCGTACCAGGTGGGCTGGTCGACGATCGGCACGACGTGGGTGGCGATGTTCTTCGACCCTGCGGGCATCTCGGTCAGGGTGGACACGTCGAGATCGGCGAAGACCGTCATCGCCACCGTGCGCGGAATCGGCGTCGCCGACATCACGAGCGTGTGCGGAGTGTTCATCCCGCCCTTGGCCCGCATCGCCTCCCGCTGCTCGACTCCGAAGCGGTGCTGTTCGTCGACGACGATGAGGCCGAGGTTCTCGAACATCGTCGACTCCGACAGCAGCGCGTGCGTGCCGACGACGATGTCGATGTTGCCGGTGGCCAGGTCGAGAGCGAGCTCGCGGCGCTCCCGGGCCGGCATCGACCCGGTCATCAGCGCCACCGTCACCTGGTCGTCACCGGCCAGCAGCGGAGACAGCGCCATCTGCTCGCCGAGGAGGCGCTCGATGGAGTGGAAGTGCTGAGTCGCGAGCACTTCGGTGGGGGCGAGCATCGCGGCCTGGGCGCCCGAGTCGACGGCCGTGAGCATGGCCCGCAGGGCGACGACGGTCTTGCCCGAGCCGACGTCTCCGTGGAGGAGGCGGTGCATGGGCGCGGAACCGGCCAGATCCGCGGCGATCTCCTCGCCGACCGCAGTCTGGGAGGCGGTGAGCTCAAACGGCAGGGACTGATCGAAGCGGCGGCTCTTCGGTCCCACTTCCAGCAGCGTAGGCGCCTGCAGCTGGGAGTAGGTGGCCTTGCGTGAGGCGAACTCGGTCTGCAGCGCCAGCGCCTCCTCCCACTTCCACCGCAGTCGGGCCCGTTCGACGTCCTCGATCCGGCGCGGTCTGTGCATGTCCTCGAATGCGGTCCGCAGATCCGGCAGCCCGAACTGCTCACGCATGCCCTTCGGCAGCGGGTCGTCGAACTGTTCGGATCCGGCCACCCGCAGCAGGGTCTTGATCGCATTCCACAGTCGGGACTGGGCGATGCCCTTGACCACCGGGTAGATCGGGAACGGGGAGTTGAGGTCGTCGGGCGTCCACTCGTGGTCGTCCTCGGTGCGGTTGAGCCACACCGGTGAGCTCAGGGTCAGCTGCCCGCGGTAGGACTCGACCTTCCCGCCGAAGACGACGGTCAGTCCGGGAGTGAGCAGCCCGTCGAGCCAGTGCTGGTTGAAGAACGCGATCTTCATCGACTGCTGGCCGTCGTGGACGATGACCTCGGTGATGGTCCCCTTCCGCTGCTTCATCCGCCGGGTGCCCACCTTGATCACCTCGGCCTGGATGATCGCCGTCTCCCCCAGCGGCAGCTCTCCGAGCCGAGTGCTCTCCCCGGGCACGAGGTAGCGGCGGGGGAAGAACCGGAACAGGTCGGCCACCGAGTGCACTCCGCGCTTGGCCAGGGCGTTGCGGTCCTTCTTGCTGAAATTGTCTTCGAGCCGGGTCGTCATTCGACCCCCATGATGACGAGCACGCCGGGGTCCCTGGAGTCGAAGTCCTGGAAGTGGACGCTGTCGTGGGACTTCGCGATCCACTCCTGCAGCCGGTCGAGGACCTCGGGGGCGCAGTCGGGTCCGTGGACGACGGTCAGCAGCTCTCCCCCGGCGCCGAGCAGCCGGTCGGCGAGCTTCTCGACCAGGGTGGTCAGCTCCGTGCTCTGGGTCTTCGGTTTGCCTTCGATGTACACGCGGTAGAACTGGGCCGGATGCGCTGCCGCCGCGGCGGCCACGGCACTGTCCATGCCCTCCTCGACGATCGGCAGGACCCCGGTGGGCGGGTCCGTGGCGAGCTGCTCGGCCGAGAGGATGGTGCCCACCCGGGTGCCGGCGGCGGCTTCGCTCATGTCCGCGAAGATCTCCGTCGCCGGGGCGAAGGGATCGTAGACGGCCAGCGCCGACAGCAGAGTCGCGACATTGCGCGAGCGCACGACCTGCGCCCTGCCGGACTCGGCCGGTTCCCCGCCGGTGACCGCCCGCAGACCGGACAGCGCCGCAGCGCCGAGGTGGAGCTGGGCACGATGATGACCTCGCGGTCCTCGGCCGCGATGATCTCGCTGACCGTGGCCACGAGGTCCT